>ENA-OQJN01000049-OQJN01000049.1-human-gut-metagenome-genome-assembly--contig:-NODE-49-length-58463-cov-3.732138_pt1 | contig 58463 bp, 50 predicted proteins | sample MGYA00242610_ERZ504777 | MGnify/ENA primary metagenome ERZ504777 (study PRJEB26092, sample SAMD00036350) | human gut metagenome | host: Homo sapiens | study: EMG produced TPA metagenomics assembly of... | reverse complement strand
TATGGGAGCCAAACCGGTCGAAGCCATCTCGGCTATGTTGATGTTTAACGTCTTTACGTATTTTACCGTCTACTCCCAGCTCCACGTCATGCGGATCAAAAGCTTTGCCTTCTTCCCCGGCGTGCGGCTGGCTATCCCCATCTTGATTACCGTCGGGGTGGCGGCCCTGAATCCTTTTGTCGGTATCGCTTTCTTTATCCTCGTATTCCTCTTGGAAATCTTTGCTAAGATTTACCGGGAAATGAACCCCAAGTCCCGGCCTTCAAAATGGCAGATCGTTCAGATGGTCATTTCAGCCAGCGTCTTAGTGATCATCGGAGCCGTTGCCGTTCAGTTCATTCCGGAAAATTATTACTACATCGTCGGCGGCGTTACGATCTTGCTGTACGCGGTCATCATGTGGCGCATGGGTGACCGGCGCAAAGGCACGGCCTGGTGGGATAAATGGCTGTACCTGTCGGCACTGCTTACCGGCCTCAGCGGCATCGACGGGACGGACTGGCTGACGGCCATGCGCCGCAATCCTGAATCGGTCTTGTCGAAATGCTTCCCCATCGTCATCAATGGGGCCATGCTGATTGCCTTGGTCGTTTCGTACGGCGTGTACCGCTATTTTTCAATCGGTGCCTTGTTTGCTACCATCGGTACAGCTGTCGGCATTCGCCTTTTCGGCTTGTATGAACATTCGGGCAAAGGCAGCTTCTCTTACCTGACCCTGGGCGTCGCCGTCTTGACGGCCTTAGTATTCATGATCGTCCAGCCTGTACCCCATGGATTCCCCATCGTGCCCATGGCCGATGAAACGGGATTCTTTAGCTTTTAATTGACAAAGGACGGCTCTTTTTGACAGGCTCCCTTTAAGCAGACATGGGACATCCTAAAACTCATGCCATAAACCGACCTCTTGGAGTTGGACTTGAAAAAGATCTAACTGTAAGAGGTCGATTTTTTATGTCAAAATATAGATGTGAATTCAAATGGATAGGGATAGATGATTTGTAAGTGCGCAGGATAGGGAATCGTGTCCAGTGAGTATCGTGATGTTACGCTTGGACATAGATAGCTGTATGCATGCAGTTTAAAGGAGGTACAGTCCATGTTCAATAAATCCAGGTTAAAGGAAATTCTGACTCAGTATAAAAAAGATTTTCTGCCGAATCATTGGAAAGAGGAAAAATACAAATGGGAAGCCATCAAATGTTTTCAGGATAATTGGGATGTAGATGCAGCTGATTTTGCAGCTATGTTGTCAAAGTCACTGGCCGAGACCGATAATTTGCTTACGTCTATGAATAATTTCCCCAAGGGAATGATCCTCGGCTTTGCTAAGCATGAACCCGAGGAAGTCCGAGCCATGTATCTAGATCTCTTTGATGAAGATAAGGAGGTTTATGATCGTATCCATGTTTTTAAGACAAAGTCTGCTATTCTTCGCGATAAATATGGTAAGGAGGGCGACCAGCACTACCAGCATGAAAATGCCATAACCGTCTACCTATGGCTGCGATATCCGGAAAAATACTACATCTATAAGTTCGGAGAGGTGAAAGCCGTATCGGACGTATTGGAAAGTGGCTATCGGTTTAAGAAAGGTTCCTATAGGGATAATCTTCGAAATTTTTATGAATTCTATGATGAAATCTGTGAAGAACTGAAGCAAGATACGGAGCTTGTGGAGCTCTTTCGAAGTCAGCTCACGGACACCTGCTATCCGGATCCGGAGCTGAAAACACTGACCTTCGATGTCGGATTCTATATCAGTCGGGACTATGCCAAAGGTCATCATTCCGGGGAGGATGGGTCCCCAAGCGAGGGATGGCAGCCAACCCCGTCGGACTATGATCCGGGATTGACGGAACAGGATTGGGGGACGCTTTTACAGGATAAGGACGTTTTTAACGAAAGTTGTCTCCAAATTATGAAGCGGCTCAAAGAGTGTGGCGGAGCCGCTAGTTGTACACAGCTGGCCGCTACATACGGGGAATCAAAGAATTTCTATAACGCCAATTCATCGGCTTTGGCAAGGCGAGTCGCGGAAAAGACCGGTTGTCCCCTGCCGCCTGATCGTGATTCTAGAGATTCCAAATGGTGGCCCGTCTTATATGTGGGGAAATACGCATCCAAAGAAGATGGTGGCGCTTTTATATGGAAACTGCGTGATCCCCTTTCAAAGGCCCTTGATCAGGTTGATTTGAGTGATGTTGACCTTTTCGCAGCGTCTGCTGATGAAAAGGCTGAACCTTCCTACTGGTGGATGAACGCCAATCCAAAAATCTGGAGTTTTTCGAATCTGCAAGTTGGCGAAGTTGAGGCTTATACCCTATATAACGAAGACGGGCATAAGCGAAGAATTTTCCAGCACTTTATCGATGCCAAGGCCGGTGATTTCGTTATCGGTTATGAAGCAAACCCGGTAAAGCAGATCGTGGCGCTTGTCCAAGTTAAAGAAGGACAGGACGGGTCGAAGATATATTTTGAAAAGACGGAAGGATTGTCTTCTCCCATAGACTATCAGACGCTCAAAGAATGTCCGGAACTAAAGGATATGGAATTTTTCCGAAATCCGAACGGCAGCTTTTTCAAGTTGACTAAGGCTGAGTATGAATTCATCATGGATATGATTCGCGATGAAAATCCCTTGAAGATGGATGCGGCGATGCAACCCTATACAAAAGATGATTTTCTGTCTGAAGTCTATCTGTCTGCGGAGGACTATGATCGTCTGACGGAAGTGCTGTTTAATAAGAAGAACGTCATCCTGCAGGGGGCGCCCGGCGTCGGCAAGACCTTCTGTGCTAACCGACTGGCCTATTCGCTGATGGGAGAAAAGAACGACCATCAGATTGAATTCATTCAGTTTCATCAGAGTTATTCCTATGAGGATTTCATGATGGGGTATAAGCCGAATGAGTCGGGCGGTTTTACGTTGAAAACGGGGGTATTTTACCGGTTCTGTCAGAAGGCCGCCAATCAACGGGATAAGAAATTCTTCTTATCATTGATGAAATCAACCGCGGTAACTTGAGTCAAATTTTTGGGGAACTGTTAATGCTAATTGAAAAGACTACCGTGGTAAGACGATCACCCTTGCGTATAATGGCATACCCTTTTCTGTACCGGACAATCTCTATATCATCGGCATGATGAATACGGCTGACCGAAGCCTGGCCATGATTGATTATGCCTTGCGGCGGCGGTTCAGCTTTTTTGAACTTGAACCGGGATTCGATTCAAAGGGGTTCAACGCCTATAAGGATAAGCTGGCGAATGAAACCTTTAATGAACTCATTTCTAAAGTCAGCGAACTAAATGAAGAACTTCGGCGAGATAAATCCCTGGGGAAGGGATTCTGTATCGGACACAGCTATTTCTGCGGTAGGACGAAAGATAACTGTACCGACAGATGGATGCAGGCCGTTGTCGATTATGATATTTTGCCCATGCTTTCGGAATACTGGTTTGACGATGACAGCAAGGTGCAGCGTTGGGATACGATCCTGCATGGAGTCTTTCAATGACAAAGGATAAGCGCATCTTTATAAAAAATATCTATTACATGCTGTCCTATGCCTTCGCCATACTCAGACAATCTACCTATGAAGAAATCGAGAAAGAGCCTTTTGAGAATATCAACAATCTGTTTGCGGCGATTCTTTCTAAAGGAATCGGTTTGCAGCTCAAGCAAGGCCTTTACCGTGAATATATTCATCGCGTAGAAAATCGATACGTCGTTCGCGGAAAAATCAATCTGCCGGGGACGCTGAAAAATCGGTTGCAGCACCGTATTGCGGTGACCTGTGACTATGGAGACCTTTCCGAGGACAACTTACTCAACCGGATTCTAAAATCGACGGTTTGCTTGCTGTTGAAGCAGGAAGATGTACAGGACAAGTATAAGGCAGAACTCAAGCGGGAAATGCTGTTTTTCTCGAATGTTGCCGAAATTGATTTAAAACAGGTCCGATTCTCGGACATCTGCTTTCAGCGAAATAATCGCACGTATCAGATGCTGCTTGCCATTTCTCAACTGCTGATAGAAGGCTCGCTTCTGACAACCGAAGAAGGCAAGTTTCGTCTGATGGGCTTTTTGGATGAACAGCGAATGAGTCGCCTGTATGAGAAATTTATTCTCGAATATTATGTACAAGAATTTGGCCAGCGGCTAAAAGGATTCTCCGCACGGGCGTCGCAAATTCCCTGGCAGCTCGATGATGGTTTTGATGCCTTGCTTCCCGTCATGCAGACCGATATCACACTGACGTACGGTTGTCAGACACTCATCATCGATGCCAAATATTACCATCGGATACTGCAGACCCATTTTGACGTAGAGACCCTTCATTCCGGCAACTTGTATCAGATCTTCACGTATGTGAAGAACAAAGACGCCGAGGTTGCCGGAACAGGGCACCAGGTTTCTGGAATGCTGCTCTATGCGAAAACTGATAGCGACGTGGTGCCCAATCATGTCTATCATATGAGCGGCAATCAAATTTCTGTAAAAACACTCGATTTGAATCAGCCCTTTTCGAAGATTGCCGAGCAGTTGGATGGCATTGTAAGGAATCATTTCGGAATATTGTAAATTCCTTTGGATTTTATTGGACTGGGTCAGTCCGAAAGCAGGAGAACTTACTTCTTTGTCGAAATATATAAACATATGTCATTATCTATCGCTTATGTTTGATGGGAGGGGAGTCCCTTATGAAAAAGTGTATGATGGCGGCCCTGTTTATGGCGGCCTTGGCGGTTAGTCCTGCTTTTGCGTATAATGAAGGGCCAATCATGGGGCCCTATGTATCGGTGCCGGGATTGACGGCCATCCAGCAGTGTAAACTCATGGTTGCCGGCAAGGTCATGGATCCGGCTGACGGAGCGGTGCTGCAGAAAGGCGATGTGGTCATGATTCCACTGCGTAAAGTCGCTGAACAGTTAGGGTATACGGTAAATTGGGACCCGACGGACCAGAGCGTCCGCGTCGAAATGAACATTGCCTATATCATCATCAAACCCGGTGAAGACTGGTATGAACGCATCGGGACGATTAAGAAAATCAATTTGAACCGCATCTTCCAATATGGCACGGGCCCGGTCAATGTTAACGGCACGATGTACGTACCGGCTCAGCTTTTTGAAGCCTTGTACAATAACGTGTCCGTTTCCCCGCAGGAGGTAATGATTACGCCGGCGGACCAGGCTTAAAAATAATCCGGCTTTAGGGAAGACCCTAAAAAATTTCTTGACTTTATAGGCCATGGCCGATAAAATAGATAGAGAATATACGACAGTCCTGTGAGGCTGTGTGATTCTTATACTTCTAGCTTGTACCTTTAATATAGTCCGGAGAGGCTACAAAGGGACATATTTTGCCATGCTTAGAATATGACCTTTGCCTTTCGGCAGAGGTCTTTTTTTTCAAGGAGGATTCGATGGTTAATATACAGGGCAAGAGCCTGTTGGGACTCCAAGGAGTGCCGAGGGAAGAAATTGAGTTGATCTTGAAGGTGGCCAAGAAAATGAAGGCTGTCGTCAAGAGCGACAACAAGAAACTGTCTTTGCTCAAAGGCAAGTCGGTGGTCAACATGTTTTGGGAACCGAGTACCCGTACCCGCGGTTCTTTTGAAATGGCTGCCAAGTATCTCGGTGCCGACGTCATCAATTTCACGCCCCGAGGAAGTTCCATTCAAAAAGGGGAAAGCTTCCGCGACACGCTCTTAACGGTGACGGCCATGGGTGTCGATGCCATCGTCATGCGTCAGAAACAGGAAGGTTCGCCGTACTTTGCCCAGCGCTGTGTCGACCCGATCATTATCAACGCCGGTGACGGAGCTCACGAACATCCGACGCAGGGCCTCCTCGACATGTTCACCATCCAGGAAGTGAAGGGCCGCATCGAAGGATTGAAGGTCGTCATCGTCGGCGATATCGACCACGGCCGCGTTGCCCGTTCCAATATTTACGGCCTCAAGACGATGGGCGCCGACGTCCACCTCGTCGGCCCGCGGACGCTGCTCCAGCCGGAACTGGAAGCCATGGGCGTCACCGTCCACTATGACCTGAAGGAAGCTCTCAAGGATGCCGACGTCATCAACGTCCTGCGCATTCAGAAGGAACGGCAGGGCATCGGATTCTTCCCCAGCGCCGGCGAATATAACTCGCTGTTTGGAATCAAGAAAGACCGCCTCAAATGGGCTAAAGACGACGTCCTCGTCCTTCATCCGGGCCCGATGAACCGCGGCATCGAAATTGATTCCGACGTTTGCTACAGCGAACATTCTTCGATTCAGGAACAGGTCATGAACGGCGTATCCGTCCGCATGGCCGTATTATATCTGACAATTATGGGAGGCGATGACGTTGACATTACTCGTTAAAGGCGGCAGAGTTATCAATCCGGCTATGCAGCAGGATGAAATTTGCGATATCCTCATTGAAAATGGAAAAATTAAAGAAGTCGGTGCCAATCTCACGGCAGACAAGGCAGAAGAAGTTTTTGACGCTTCCGGTCTCGTCGTAGCACCGGGCTTCATCGATATGCACGTCCATCTCCGTCAACCCGGCCAGTCGGGCAAGGAAACGATCGAAACGGGAACTCAGGCAGCGGCTGCCGGCGGCATTACCCGCGTAGCCACCATGCCTAACACCAAACCGGTCATCGATTCGGCCATTGTCGTCGACGGCTTGAAGTATAAGATCGAACACGAAGCGAAGGTTAAGGTAGAAATTATCGGCGCCATTTCTAAAGGCCAGCAGGGCCAGGAATTGTCGGCCATGGGCGCGATGGCCAAAGAAGGAGTCGTCGCTTTTTCCGATGACGGCCACTACGTCGAAAATTCCGACTTCATGCGTAAAGCCATGGAATATGCCAGCATGTTCCACAAGATCATCATCGACCACTGCGAAGATGACAACCTCATCGAAGGCGGGAATATGCACGAAGGCGTCGTATCGAATGAATTGGGCATGAAAGGCCGTCCGGCCGTTGCCGAAGACATCGCCGTTGCCCGCGACATCTTCTTGGCAGAAGCGACGGGAACACCGGTCCACATCGCCCACATCAGCACCAAGAACGCCGTCGACCTCGTCCGCCAGGCTAAAAAGCGCGGCGTCCAGGTTACGGCAGAAGTTACGCCGCAGCACCTCATCTTTACCGATGAAGCCCTGCGCACCTTTGAAACGCGCTACAAAATGAATCCGCCGATCCGCTCGGACATCCACCGCGATGCCTGCGTCGAAGGGCTTAAAGACGGCACCATCGATGCTGTCGTTACCGACCATGCACCCCATGAATGGGAAGAAAAAGACCAGGAATTCAATTTGGCACCCAGCGGCTTCGTCGGCCTTGAAACGAGTGTCGGCGCTATGCTGACCCATTTGTATCATACGGGCATCATCGACCTCATGAGCCTGGTCAATGTCATGTCGACGGCTCAGGCCAAGATCCTCAATCTGGATGCCGGCGTCATTGCACCGGGGAAAGATGCCGATTTAACGTTCCTTGATCTCGATAAAGAATGGACCGTCGATTCCTCGAAATTCTATTCCAAGGGAAAGTCGACTCCTTTTGATGAAATGATCTTCAAAGGGAAGGCGGCAGCGACCATCGTCAATGGTAAATTTGTGATGAAAAACGGGGAGGTTTTATAATGAAAGGTGTCCTCATATTAGAGAACGGACAGAAATTTTACGGCAATATGCTGATGGACGAACCGGCCGTCGGCGAAGTTGTCTTCAATACAGGCATGACAGGCTATCAGGAAACCTTTACGGACCCGTCCTATGCCGGTCAGATCATTACCCTGACCTATCCGATTATCGGCAATTACGGTTTGTTCCATGAAATCGAACAGGCTGACCGCCCTTATGCTGCCGGCTTCATCGTCAGCGAACTCTGCGAAGAACCGAGCAACTGGCAGAATGAAGGTCAGCTGTCTACCTTTATTATGACACACCACATCCCCTGCCTCTACGGCGTCGATACCCGTGCCATTACCCGGGCTATCCGCAGCCAGGGGGTCATGAAAGGCGTTATCGTACCGGAAACGATGGAAGAAAGCGCTATTAAAGAACTCTTTGATACGCCCCTTGAAACGCAGCTCGTAAAAAAAGTTTCGACGCGGGACATCAAGCACATGGGCGACGGCCGCTACCATGTAGCCGTCATGGATTACGGCGCCAAGGGCAATATCCTTCGTGAATTGGTCAATAACGACTGCCGCCTGACAATCTTCCCGGCAACGACCAAGGCCGAAGACGTACTGGCCATCAATCCCGACGGCATCTTCCTCAGCAACGGCCCTGGCGACCCTAAAGATATTCCCGATATCATCGATAACGTTAAACAGCTCATGGGCAAGAAACCGATTTTCGGCATCTGCCTGGGCCTGCAGCTCATCGGCCTGGCCCTTGGCGGCAAGAGCCGTAAATTGACCTTCGGCCACCGCGGTTCCAACCATCCGGTCAAAGATATCCGCACGGGCCGCGTCTACATCACGTCTCAGAACCACGGCTACATCATCGATGAAGATTCCCTTCCGAAGGATGAAGTCGTCATTACCCACCGCAACCTCCATGACAACACCCTTGAAGGTTTTGAAGTTCCGTCCCGCAATATCATGTGCGTCCAGTACCATCCGGAAGCCTCGCCGGGACCGACGGACAATCTGTATCTGTTTACACAATTCGTCAAGATGATGGAGGAAAAATAACATGGTAGAAGGATTGAAGAAAGTACTCGTTATCGGTTCCGGCCCTATTATCATCGGGCAGGCCGCCGAATTTGACTATGCCGGTACCCAGGCCTGCCGGGCCTTGAAAGAAGAAGGATTGGAAGTCGTCCTCATCAACAGCAACCCGGCGACGATCATGACCGACGAAGACATTGCCGACCGCGTCTATGTCGAACCGATTTCCCTCGACTACGTTACGGAAGTCATCGAAAAAGAACGGCCCGACGGCCTCTTGGCCACCCTCGGCGGTCAGGTCGGCCTCAACATGGCTGTCCAGTTGGCCAATGCCGGCGTTCTCGAAAAATACAATGTCCAGCTCCTCGGTACGCGCCTGTCGGCTATCGAAGAAGCGGAAGACCGTGAATTATTCAAAAAGGCCATGAACGATATCAACCAGCCGGTACCGGAAAGTGATATCTTTGAAGACGTTCCCTCGGCCATTGAATTTGCCGATAAAATCGGCTACCCGATCATCGTCCGTCCGGCCTTTACCCTCGGCGGTACCGGCGGCGGCATCGCCCACGACGAAGATGAACTGTTCATGATCGCTACCCGCGGTATCAAGCTCAGCCCGATCAATCAGATCCTCGTCGAACGCTCTGTTGCCGGCTGGAAAGAAATCGAATACGAAGTCATGCGCGATAAGGCCGATAACTGCATCATCGTCTGCAACATGGAAAACGTCGACCCCGTCGGCATCCATACGGGCGACTCCATCGTCGTCGCTCCCAGCCAGACCCTGAATGACCTGCAGTATCAGATGCTGCGCACGGCATCCCTCGATATCATCCGCCGCTTGAAAATCGAAGGCGGCTGCAACGTCCAGTATGCCCTCGACCCGAACAGCAACCAGTACTACGTCATCGAAGTCAATCCTCGTGTCAGCCGTTCGTCGGCCCTGGCTTCGAAAGCGACGGGCTATCCCATCGCCAAAGTTGCCGCCAAAGTGGCCACCGGTCTTACGTTGGACCAGATTACTAATGCCGTTACGGGCAAGACGACGGCCTGCTTCGAACCGACCCTCGACTACTGCGTCGTCAAGTTTCCGCGCTGGCCTTTCGAAAAATTCGCCTTGGCCGATAAATCCCTGGGCACCCAGATGAAGGCGACGGGCGAAGTCATGTCCCTCGACCGCTGCTTTGAAGGGGCCCTGCTCAAAGCCGTTCGCTCCCTGGAAATCGGTGTCAACTACATTTCCATGAAGAAGCTTGAAAGCAAGTCCCTCATCGATATCGTCGAACTCCTGCAGAAGCAGGATGATGAACGACTGTTCGTCGTCGCTCAGGCCCTGCGCCTCGGCATCAGCGAAGAAAAGATTCACTACATCACCGGTTACGACCTGTGGTTCCTCCATAAAATCAAAAACATCATCGACGTCGAATTCGACCTGCAGCGCAACAATCTGACCATCGATAACGTTCGCTTGGCCAAACGCTACAGCATGCCCGACGCCGTCATCGCCGAATTTACCAAAAAGACGGAAGAAGAAGTCCGTCAGTTCCGCGTCGACCACGGCATTATGCCGACCTTCAAGATGGTCGATACCTGCGCGGCTGAATTTGAAGCGGCTACGCCGTACTACTATTCCTGCTATGCGACGGAAGACGAAGTCAAACCGCTCGGCAAGAAGAGCGTCATCGTCCTCGGGTCCGGTCCGATCCGCATCGGCCAGGGAATCGAATTTGACTACTGCTCCGTCCATTCTGCCTGGGCCCTGCGCAAGGCCGGCATGAACAGCATCATCATCAACAACAACCCGGAAACGGTCAGCACCGACTTCGATACGTCGGACAGCCTGTACTTTGAACCGCTCATGGTCGAAGACGTCATGGCTGTCGTCGAAAAGGAAAAGCCCGTCGGCGTCATCTGCCAGTTCGGCGGTCAGACGGCCATCAACCTGGCGGCTCCCTTGGCTAAGCGCGGCGTCACCGTCCTCGGCACTTCGGTCGACGGCATGGACCGGGCAGAAGACCGGGAACGTTTCGATGAAGTCCTGGCCAAATTGAACATTCCTCGTCCCGACGGCCGCATTGCTACCAGCGATAAAGAAGCCATGAAGGTCGCGTCCGAATTGGAATTCCCGCTCATCGTCCGCCCGTCGTACGTCCTCGGCGGCCGAGCTATGGAAATCGTTTACAATGAAAAAGAATTGGAACGCTATCTCCGTGAAGCCGTCATCGCTTCGCCGGATCATCCGATCCTCATCGACGAATACATGGTAGGCCGTGAAGTCGAAGTCGACGCCGTCGCCGACGGAACCGACGTCTACATCCCGGGCATCATGGAACAGGTAGAACGGGCCGGCGTCCATTCCGGTGACTCCATTGCCGTCTACCCGCCGCAGCACCTCGACGATGACATGATCGCTCAGATCGTCGACTATACGACCCGCATCTCCCTGGAACTCCAGGTCAAAGGCTCGGTCAACATCCAGTTCGTCGTATCTCGCGGCAAATTGTACATCATCGAAGTCAATCCGCGTTCGAGCCGTACCGTTCCTTTCCTCAGTAAAGTAACGCACTTCCCGATCGTCGAAATCGCAACCCGCATCGCCCTCGGCGAAACCTTGAAGGATATGGGGATTCACAGCGGCCTCATGCCGGCGAAGAAACACGTTGCCGCTAAGGCTCCGGTCTTCTCCTTCAGCAAGATTGGCCTCGCTGAAATCGCCCTCGGCCCGGAAATGAAATCGACCGGCGAAGTCATGGGTATCGGCCATTCCTACTCGGAAGCCCTGTATAAGGCCGTCAACGGCGCTAAGATGAAGATCCCTGCCGGCGGTACGATCTTGGTTACCGTCGCCGACCGCGATAAAGCCGAAGCCCTCCATCTGGCCGAAGGCTTTAAGGAACTGGGCTACCACATCATCGCCACCGAAGGCACCGGCTCCTACTTCAACGATCACGGCATGCCCGTCGACATCGTCCGCAAGATCCATGAAGGCGGTCAGAACATCGCCACCATGATCCGCAACGGTAAAATCGACTTGGTCCTCAATACCCTGACCTATGGCAAACATCCGGAACGTGACGGCTTTAATCTCCGCCGCATGGCTGTTGAATTAGCCGTTCCCTGCCTGACCTCTCTGGACACGGCTCGCGAAGTCCTGCGCGTCTTTGCCAATAAGGGCAAGAACGACGGCTATCATCACGTCGCAGCCCTTCAGGATTACGATATGGAATAAGGTTACAGGCCTTGAATCGGTCTGCTAATACAGAAGTCTCTCACAATCGTGGGAGGCTTCTTTTTATGCCCGCAGTTTTGATATGGACCGGCAAGGTGGGATCGGGTTTTGTAAGGAGAAATTATGCTATAATAAACATAATTACAGAAAGGATGATGATCATGAAATTAAAGCACAGCTTACTTGCGGTGACCTTTGGCGCCGCCTTGACCTTTGGCAGCATCTTTGGCGCCCAGGCCTTCTTCAACAGTCCCTTGGCAGCCAACAGTAATTACCGGCCCATCAACTTCGGCATGGGCTACGAAATGTACGTCGACCTCAGTTCCTTAGAAACCATTAAAGATAACGGCCAGGGCTGGATCTTTAAGGTCAATGTCTTCCGCTCGCCGGAAGATTCGGGACGCATCGAAGGGACGTATACCCTGACCTATAAGATTTTCCGCGGACAGGCCTGGATATACAATGACTCGACCAATACCTGGCTGGAAATCCCCATGCGGAAGAAAGAACTGAAGCATAAGGATATTGCCGACTTCGTCACGGTCAACCTCTGTTACCGCCAGAAGACGGGTCAGTATTTAAACGATGACTACGGCTATGTTCAGGGGATGGAACGCTATTACAAGGGGGAGTCGTAACGGATGCGGCCGTTCATGTTCCGGCGCCGCTGAAAACCGGTGACTACATCGGCATCGCGGCACCGGCAACGCATGACGAGGGGCAGGATATTTCAAAGGCGGTGGCACGTCTGAAGCAGGCCGGTTACCGGGTAAAAGTCATGCCGACGACGTCCGGGTCCTACGGCTTCTTTTCCGGAACCGATGAGGCGCGGGCCAATGATGTGAACGCCTTATTCCATGACGATGACGTAAAGGCCATGGTCTGCCTTAATGGCGGTTACGGCTCGGCACGCATCCTCGATAAACTCGATTATGACTATATCGCAGCCCATCCCAAATGGGTCGTCGGCTTTAGCGATATTACGGCCCTTCAGGTGGCCTTGTGGGAAAAGAGCCATCTGGTTACGGCCAACGGCCCGTTGATGGTTACTTTAGGGGATGCGAATGATTATACAGCCAATCAATTTTTTAACGGTCTGACCCGGTCTGACTGGCACGGTAACTTGGCCTTGCCGGCTGGACGCAAATTGAAAACGATCGTTTCCGGGACGGCAAAAGGCCCCATCGTAGGTGGTAACTTGACCCTCATTGCCTCTCTCGTCGGTACACCCTATGCTCTCGACGGCACAGGGTGTATTTTGGTGCTCGAAGATACGGGAGAAAGCTCGTACCGTATCGACCGCATGATGAATCAGCTCTGGCAGAGCGGCCTCTTATCGCGGGTTTCTGCCATTGTTTATGGCGATTTTACGGCTTCTTCTCACGACGAAGGTGACTTTACGACGGATGAGGTATTGGATTATTATGCTCACTTGGCTCAGGTACCGGCCATCAAGGGCCTTCCCGTTGGCCATACGTCTAATAAGGCCTTTATTCCGTACGGTATCACGGTTTATCTTAATGCTAGTGGGCCGGAAGCGTCCTTGTCTTTTCAGGAATGATAAGTTTTGACGAAAAGGTATAATGATAATTATGTAAAAACAATGCATATTTTATTGACAAAACATTTTAATTCAACTATAATGAATTAAAATTCAATAAAACATCAAGGTATAAGCTATTTAGAGGTATAAATTGTGTTTCTGGGAGTGATGCATTGTGAAGACGAAAGTATTTATAGATGGACATGAGGGGACGACAGGCCTTCGGATTCATGAACGCCTGAGCCAGCGTCAGGATATCGAATTGATTCCCATCGCTGACGAACACCGCAAGGACCCCGATGCCATCCGCGCCTGCCTCAAAGCCGCCGACATCGCCTTCCTTTGCCTTCCCGACGATGCGGCTGCTGAAGCCGTCAAATTGGCAGAAGGCTGCAACGTCCGACTCATCGATACGTCGACGGGCCGGCGGGTAGCACCGGGCTGGACCTACGGCTTCCCTGAATTGTCGAAGGCGCAGGAAAAAGCCATCGCCCACAGCGATTTCGTCGGCAATCCCGGCTGCCATGCCAGCGGCGCCATTTCGATTTTGCAGCCCTTGACGGCAGCGGGATTGGTCCCGGCCGATTATCCGGTGACGGCCTTTTCCCTGACCGGGTACAGCGGCGGCGGTAAGAAGATGATCGCCAATATGAAGGCCATAAGAGCGCTGACCTTTTGGCACCGCGTCAATACGGCCTGAGCCAGCAGCATAAGCATTTAAAAGAAGTCGTTTCCATCTGTCATTTGGCACAGGAACCGGTCTTTACGCCCATCGTCGATGACTATTACAGCGGCATGGAAGTGATGATTCCTTTCTTCAGCCAGCTGTTGACTAAAAAGGTTACGGCAAAAGACGTGTGGAATATCTTAGCCGAGCATTATGAAGGCTGCCCCTTCATCCACGTCCTCGACTTTGGGGTCGACAAGGGCGGTTTCATCAGTGCCAATGACATGAGCGACTACGATGACATGGAAATCGTCGTGACCGGCAATGACCAGCGCATCATGGTCACGTCTTTATTCGATAACCTGGGAAAGGGCGCTTCCGGTGCGGCCATTCAGAACATGAACCTCATGATGGGCATCGATGCAACGACAGGATTACAGTTAAAACATTAGAAAGGTGGAGTCAGTATGAGTCAGGTTTATGATAACTTTGGCGTACCGCAAGGATTTCAGGCTGCCGGTACGTACAGCGGATTATGCAGCAGCCGTGTGAAATTAGATGTCGCCATGATCGTAAGCCGACGAGACTGCTCCATCGTAACCGATACGCAGCAGGGGATGACGGCCCGGTCCGGAAAGGTCCTGGTACTGCACAATGGAATGGCGCTTCCAGAAGGCCTGAGGGGGCGCGAAATTTCAGAGGAAGTCTGTCAGGCCGTCGGTACCTGTATCGAAGAAGCTCCGGCTTCGGTAGCCCTCGTCGCCAGCGGTGCCAAGGGCCAGTATTTCCGGCCATCCCTCTTGATCCATAGTCTGAAAAATCTGACGGCCGGCCTCGATACGGATAGTCAGCCTGTCGAAGCCGTTATCGACAATGGCGGTGACGTGTCGGCCCAGACCGTTCTTCTGGCAGATAACGGCGGGGCCTTAAGCGGCATTGCCGCTGACGGGACGGCGGACAGCGACGGCTTATGCGTCATCATGACCGACGCCGAAGCCGACGGCGCTATGATTGAAACGGCACTGGCTCAGGTCAAGGCTGATATGGATACGGAGAATTTTACCTTCATCGTCATGGCCAATGGGGGAGCCGGCAGTCAGCCGGTCGGCCAGGATGACTTTTCCGAAGGAATCGAAGCATTACTGGTAAAATTAGGCTTTCAACATGCTTTGAAAGCGTGCAGTTAACTAGGGGGAAGACAATATATGTTCAAAAGAAGTGATCTCGTTTCAGAGGATGTAAAAGCCGTGACCAATGCCCAAAAGGCGCAGATTTTGATGAATGCCCTGCCATACATCAAAAAATACAACGGAAAAATCGTCGTCGTCAAATACGGCGGCAATGCCATGATCAATGAAGACTTGAAGCGGTCGGTCATGGGCGATATCGTCTTATTGAACCTCATCGGCGTCAAAGTCGTCCTGGTCCACGGCGGCGGTCCGCATATTAAATCGGCGCTGGATCAATTGGGCATCGAATCGAAGTTTATCAATGGCCTGCGGGTGACCGACGAAGCGACGATGAAGGTCGTCCAAATGGTCCTGGCCGGCCAGGTCAATAAGGATCTGGTTAATCTCATCGGCTCCATCGGCGGCAAGGCCATCGGCCTCTGCGGCATCGACGACCAGATGATCAAGGTCCGCAAACAGAGCGACGAACTGGGCTATGTCGGACGCATTACCGACGTCGACGTATCCATCATTCAGGATAACCTCGATAAAGGTTATATCCCGGTCATCTCGACGATCGGGACCGATACCAATGGCCAGGCTTACAATATCAATGCCGATACGGCTGCGGCTCAGATTGCCGGCGCCCTAAATGCCGAATGTATGCTGTCCATGACCAATATCGACGGCGTATTAAAAGATCCGTCCGATCCCGATTCACTGTTGACGGAAATTACCCTTGAACAGTCTCGTCAGTTAGAGCAGGACGGCATCATTGCCGGCGGCATGATTCCCAAAGTACAGTGCTGTACCGATGCCATCAAAGCCGGTGTCAAGCGGGTGTTTATCATCAACGGCACCGTACCTCACGCCATTCTCATTGAAATGCTGACCGAAGAAGGCTTGGGAACGATGTTCGTCGGCCACTATTCGTTAGGGAAGTAAGGCTGTTCTTTTGGTACACTGGATTGTCGACCCGGATTAGGGCAAAAAGGAGATACAGAACATGGCAGAAGATTATAAAACTCTGGATAAACAATATATCGTCAACGTCTACAATCGGATCGGTGCCGTCCTAGACCACGGCAAGGGAGCCACCTTATACGACGTAGAGGGGAAAAAGTATATCGACCTCAGTGCCGGCATTGCCGTCAATATCTTTGGCGTCTGTGACGACGAATGGATTCAGGCCGTCGAAACGCAGCTCCATAAATTGAGCCACATTTCGAACGTCTTTTACACGGAACCGCAGACCGTCTTGGCCGAAAAATTGTGCCAAAAGACGGGGATGAAGAAGGTGTTCTTCTCGAATTCCGGTGCCGAAGCCAATGAATGTGCCATTAAGACGGCCCGGAAATATTCTCACGATAAATATGGCGACGGCCGCCATACGATCATCACCTTGAAAAATAGTTTCCATGGCCGGACCTTAGCGACCCTGACGGCCTGCGGCCAGGACTCTCTCCATCAGGACTTTGGTCCCTTCGTCGACGGTTTCGTTTACGCCGAAGCCGATAATTTTGACGACGTCAAACACTTATGCGAAACGAATAAGGTCTGCGCCATCATGATGGAAATGGTACAAGGCGAAGGCGGCGTCCATCCCCTCGATAAGGATTTTGTCAAACAGGTGGAAGCTTACGCCAAGGCTCACGACATCCTGATCGTCGTCGATGAAGTCCAGACCGGCAACGGCCGTACGGGATACCTCTATGCCTATATGGGCTACGGTATCGAACCGGATATCGTCTCGACGGCTAAAGCCATCGGCGGCGGCCTGCCCTTAGGCGTCACCCTGTTTGCTTCTTCGACGGAACATACCCTGACCGACCACACTCATGGCTCGACCTTTGGCGGCAACCCAATCTGCACAGCCGGCGCCATTTCCATCATCGACCGACTGACGCCGGAACTCATGGAAGAAGTCCAAAAGAAGGGCCAGTATATTAAAGAAGAATTGGAACCGTGCCAGCACGTCGACCACGTATCGGGCATGGGCCTCATGATCGGCGTTGCCCTGAAAGACAAAGATCTGAGTGACGTTGTCGAAGGCTGCGTCGCAAAAGGCGTCCTGGTCCTGACGGCCAATGGCCTGCTCCGGCTCCTGCCGCCCCTCAACATCTCCTGGGATGACTTGAAAGAAGCCATTGCTATTGTGAAGAAGGTCATCGATAAATAAGGGAGAGGGGAAACTTATCGTACCTTCCTGCAAATAAAATATTTTTATAAAATCTCAGAGCTAGAAACAAGGCCCGGCGTAGATGCGCCGGGTCTCTTTCTGTATACGGAGCCTCCTTTCTTGCTATTGGCCGGTGAATTTCGTACAATATGGCTATACCAGCAATTGGGTAGTTTTTGAAGCCAATAAGGAAGGCCATACATGAAACATTTAAAAATAGCTTACAGTTTTGACGTACAGTATTACTTTGTCGACAGCGACCGGGACATCGTGCCCATTGAAGAAACGGACTTTACCGATGTCGCCGTAGCCGTCCTGTCGGATCAGGATTTTTCTTATATTGACACCATTACCGAGACAGGATTCGGCATCCCCATCATGGTCATCATGCCCGGCGGTGAGAAACTGCCGGAAGCGTATATCGACAAGGTCGACGTCGTCTTGACGGAAGAAATGGTCAATAAGAGCCGTTGCATTGCCGCTGCCGAACGCTTGGCCGGCCGCTATGAACAGACGGTGCTGCCGCCCTTTTTTGCCGACCTCGTCGACTACGTCAATGAAAAGAATACGCCTTTTGACTGCCCGGGCCACCAAGACGGCTTATTTTTCAAAAAGCATCCGGCCGGACGATACCTCTATGATTTCTACGGACCCCACATTTTCCAGTCCGATATTTGTAATGCCGACGTCACCTTAGGGGACCTCCTCATCCATGAAGGGCCGGCCCTCGAAGCCCAGGACTTTGCCGCCGAAGTATTCCATGCCGATAAGACCTATTTCGTCCTCAACGGCTCGTCGTCGGCCAACAAGGTCGTGGCCAACGCCTTATTGGCCCCAGGCGATTTGGTCCTCTACGACCGCAACAACCATAAGTCCGTCGCCATCGGCGCCCTCATCCAGGCCGGCGCTGAACCGGTCTATTTGGAAACGGCCCGCAATCCCTATGGCTTCATCGGCGGCATCGACGCCCACTGCTTCGGTGAAGGCTATCTGCGTGAGTTAGCTGCCGAACGAAATCCTGAAAAGGCTAAGGCAAACGGCCTTTCCGACTGGCCGTCATCCAGCTCGACACCTATGACGGCACGTTATACAATGCCCGTTACGTCGTCGACCGCATCGGCCATCTCTGCGACTACATCCTCTTTGATTCGGCCTGGGCTGGCTATGAACAGTTTATTCCCATGCTCAAGGACTGCTCGCCTCTCCTCCTCGATTTACAGGACGACGATCCGGGCATCCTCGTCGTCCAGTCGGTCCATAAACAGCAGGCCGGGTTTTCCCAGGCTTCGCAGATCCATAAGAAGGACAATCACATCCATGATCAGAAGCGCTACTGCAACCACAAGGTATTTAACAATTCCTTCATGGCCAATGCTTCGACAAGTCCTTTTTATCCCATGTTTGCCACCATTGCCGTCAATGCCAAGATCCACGCCGGTGCTGCCGGCCGCAAGATGTGGCTGGACTGCGTAAAATTGGGTATCGACGCCCGAAAAGATATCCTGCGCCGCTGCCATTATATCCGCCCCTTCGTAGCGCCTGTCGTTCACGGAAAGCTTTGGCAGGAAGGGGATACCGATGACATAGCTCATGATTTGGCTTACTTTACCTTTGAGCCCGGTGCCAAGTGGCACGCCTTTGAAGGCTACGGAGACGGTCAGTATCGCGTCGACCCCTGCAAGCTCCTGTTGACGACGCCCGGCATCGATGCCGAATCGGGAGAATATGAAGATTTCGGGATCCATGCCAATATCTTGGCGACGTACCTGAGAGGGAACGGCGTCATTCCTGAAAAGTGCGATTTAAATTCCATTCTGTTCCTCCTGACGCCGGCAGAAAATAAGAATAAGATGCGCCTCCTCGTCTCCCAGTTGGTCCGCTTTGAACGCTTCGTCGATCACGACGTTCCCATGCAGGAAGTCCTCCTCGGTGTCTACAACGCCCATCCGGACCGCTATGCCGGCTATACGATACGCCGACTTTGCCAGGAAATGCACGATTTTTATAAATCCCATCACGTCAAAGATTTACAGAAAAAACTGTTCCGCAAGGAATACTTCCCGGAATACGTCATGAGCCCCCAAGAAGCTCATCACTCCTTCGTCCGCGGCCAAGGCGAATTGGTTGCTCTCGACAATATCGAGGGCCGCATCGCCTTGGAAGGCGCCCTGCCGTATCCGCCGGGCGTCCTCTGCGTCGTACCGGGCGAACGCTGGTCGAAGACGGCTGTTCAGTATTTCAAGGCCCTTGAAGAAGGCCTTAACGAACTTCCCGGATTTGCCTCGGAAATCCAAGGCGTCTATTTGGAAAAAGAGGACGATGGCCGCATCCATGCCTACGGCTACGTCCTAAAAGAATAAGCTTGTAAACGAAAAAAACACGATTTCTTCCGTGAAGGAAGAAATCGTGTTTTTGGTTGCTCGTCTTACAGCAGGTTTTTGACTGCTTCGGAAATTCGTTTGGCAATGTCCGGATTGTTCATGGTGTAGACGTGGATGCCGTCGACGCCGTTGGCCAGAAGGTCGGCAATCTGGTCGATGGCATAGGTGATGCCGATGTCGTACATGGCGTCGGGTTTGTCGCCGTATTTGGCAATGGCCCGCTGGAATTTGATGGGCAGGGTGGCGCCGCACATGGCGATCATGTTTTCGATTTGGCGCTTGTTGGTAACCGGCATGATGCCCGCTTCGATGGGCACCTTGATGCCGGCGATTTCACAGCGTTCGCGGAAGCGGTAAAATACGGTATTGTCGAAAAACATCTGGGAAATCAGTTCGCTGGCACCGGCATCGACCTTGGTCTTGAGGTTTCGGATGTCGGCAACGACGGTCTTGGCTTCGGCATGGCCTTCGGGATAGCAGGCGCCAGTGATGTTGAATTCCGGCTCTTTTTCCTTAATGAAGGCGATGAGGTCGCTGGCATGTTCAAAGCGATGGGACCGTTCTCTTCCCGGCGTTTCGTCGCCGCGAAGGGCCAGGATGTTTTCGATTCCCCGTGCTTTCAGCTCTTCTAAGGTTTCGAGGGCTTCTTCTTCCGTAAGGTAGATGCAGGGCATGTGGGCCACGGTTTCGCAGCCCAGGTTCTTTATATAGGTTGCAACTTCTGTCGTGCGGTTGCTGCCCTGGCCGCCGGCACCGCAGGTTACGCTGATGAAGTCCGGTCGGATCTTGCTCAGTTCATCCAGTGTGGGATATACGCTTTCGATGGGAGTATCTCGTTTTGGCGGGAAAACTTCGAATGAAAAGACTGTCTTTTTGGTAAAAAGCTCGTTAGTGTGCATACATCAATGTCCCCCTCAGATCGTAAGAAGATAAAGGCTGCCCCCATAGAGGCAGCCTCTTTTCTTATCTTTTATTATATTGAAGATTTTCGGTCCTGTCTATTAGAAACTCGGTAAGATAGCGCCTTGGTACTTATCTTCGATGAATTTCTTGACTTCCGGAGACTGGAGCGCTTTGACGAGCTTCTGGATTTCCGGACGGTTTTCGTCGCCGTCACGAACGACGAGGACGTTAGCATACGGCGAATCCTTCGGTTCCAGGAAGAGGGCGTCTTTCAACGGATTGAGGCCGGCTTCCATAGCGAAGTTGGTGTTGATGAGGGCGATGTCGACGTCGTCGATGGAACGGGGAATCTGAGCCGCTTCGAGTTCGACGAACTGGAGATTTTTATCGTTCTTTACGACATCCTGAACGGTAGACGTGATGTTGCCGCCGTCTTTAAGGGTGATGAGACCGGCACTCTGGAGAATGAGGAGGGCGCGGCCGCCGTTGGTCGGGTCGTTGGGGATGGCGACTTTGGCGCCGTCAGCGAGGTCTTTCAGATCTTTGATTTTGCGGGAGTAAATGCCCATCGGTTCGACGTGGATCTTGGCGATGGCTTTTAATTTCGTGCCGTGTTCGCTGTTGAATTTATCGAGGTACGGCGTGTGCTGGAAGAAGTTGGCATCCAGTTCTTTGTCGTTTAACGCCAGGTTCGGTTTGACGTAATCCGTAAATTCGACGACTTTGAGATCGACCCCTTCTTTGGCTAAGAGCGGTTTGATTTCGTTGAGGATTTCAGCGTGCGGAACGGGCGTAGCGCCGACGGTGACGGTGACATTTTTGTCGGACGAAGCCGTCGTCTGGGAATCACTGCCGCAGCCGGCGGCTAAGAATGCGACGGCCATCAGGGCCGCAGCAGCGAGAACGGAAAGTTTTTTGAAATTTTTCATGAGTATGCCTCCTGTTAATATGATAGTCAGACCTTTTTGCTTCGCCATTATCCATGAAAAAAAGCCTCTTCCCGAAAGAGAAAGAGGCTTGTCCTTGATTCTTTATCTCTCGGAATACATTCCGCAGGAATTAGCACCGTGTTATCGGTTGCCGGGCTTCATAGGGCCAGTCCCTCCGCCACTCTGGATAAATGTCGTTCAATTGTCTTGTGTAATAGTTTACCATGAATGGGCAATTTGTCAATACGAAAATACGCAAGAATCTTGTCGATTTAAAATGATGTTGTGCAAAAAAGTTATCTTTTAAACCGAAGAGGGGCCTTGCCATATTCCCATCTTGACAAGGGACGGCTGTCAGTATATAATCTAAAGCAAATTATAAATGTTGTCGATGAACGAAACGAGTATATCCGATTGTGGCAGCTACAGCGAGCCGATGGCAGTGAAAGTTCGGCGCAGACCGGCGGGTAGAATGGATTCGGGAGATGCGGCCTGAACGGTGACCAGTAGGGTGCGACGGTGTATTTCCACCGCTATCAAAGAGACGTGTATCGCCATGAGGCCGTACATGTAGAGCTGGACTCACTGAGTCAATTTGGGTGGTACCGCGGAAGAATCTGAACCTTTCGTCCCTTTGTAGGGATGGAAGGTTTTTTGTTGTCTTCAAGCAAAAGGAGAGAGAAAGATGCTGGAAATGAAGGATGTCAGTTTCAATTACGGTAGCGGTGTTCCCGTATTGGAAAGTGTCAATGTGCAAATCGGTGAAGGCGAGTTCATCGGTCTCGGCGGCCGTAACGGCTGCGGCAAGACGACGGTGACCCGCCTGCTCATGGGGCTCGAAAAGCCCGTATCCGGTGAGATTTTATATAATGGCAAGGTCATCAATGACGACGATGCCTCGATTCGCAGTCATTTTATCGGCTACGTTTTCCAGCGGCCGGAGCGGCAGATGTTTCGGCCGACGGTCCGCGAAGAAGTGGCTTACGGCCCAAGCAGCTGGGCATGAGTGAAGCCCAGATACAGGCGGCTGTAGACGAAGCTTTGAAAGCGACGCAGCTGACCGACCTTGCCGAATCGTATCCGCCCAATCTCAATCGCGGCGAAAAACAGCGGGTCGCCATCGCCTCGGCCATCGCCATGCATACCCAGTACATCATCCTCGATGAACCGACGAGCGGTCAGGACAGCGAAGATAAGGAACAGCTCATGGAACTCTTGAGCGAGCTCCATCAAAAGGGCATGACCATCCTCATCATCAGCCATGATATGGATATTTTTGCCGAATACTGTCAGCGGGTCATCGTCATCGGCAATCATACCAAGGCCTTTGACGGGACGCCGGAAGAACTGTTTACCAAGCGCGATGATTTATATGATTTAGGCCTGAGCCGGCCTGATGCCGTCGCCTTGTCCATGGCGGCACCGGATTTTCCTTATTGTAAATCGATGAAAGAGTTTACGGCAGCCATGCTGGAAAGAATTGGAGGTACAAACAAATGATGAAAAAATTTGTCCCCGTTACGAAATTAATCGGTACCTTTGCCTTTTCTTTCTGGGCACTGGTCATGCACACGACCCTTCCGTTAGTCTGTCTGGTCGTCCTTGAACTCATCCTCTTAGGCATGTGCGGCAGCTTGTCGCGCAATATCAAGGCCGTCTTCAGTCTGGTCATTTTCGCGGCCTTCCTGGCTGTCGTCCAGCTTCTCGGCGGCGGTTCCCTGGAATCGGCTTACGTCACGGGCCTTCGCATGTTGGCCATGACCATTATCTTCATCATCTTGCTGACGACGACGCGCCTTCAGGATTTGACGGCAGCCTTGGTCAAGCAGATCAGGATTCCTTATGAATACGCCTTCATGTTTACGGCGGCCCTGCGCTTCGTACCGGATTTCATCGCCGAAAGCCAGGCCGTTCAGGAAGCCCAGGCCTGCCGGGGCCTCTCGACGAAGGGCAATATTTTTAAGAAACTCGTCAATTATATGAGCGTCGTCCAGCCGCTGATGCTCAAATCCCTGGGCCGGTCGGAAACGATGGCCCTCAGCCTGGAACTGCGCGGATTCGGCAGTCACGAACACAGTTTTATGAGCAACGTTCAGCCGAAAGGGCGCGATTACATCGTCATCGTTGTCATGTTAGCCTTGAGCTGCGGCATCGTTTACCTGCGGCTTCAGGGAATGGTATAGGAGGGGAACTCGATGAAACAAGTAGCAGACATTTCTAAATTAGAATTTCATCACCGTCAGGGCGGTCAGTTCCGCTGGATTACCATTACGACCCTGATGCTGGCCATCGGGACGATTCTCCATCTCGTATCGCCGAGCGTCGGCGGTGTTACGCCGAACTGGACGATTGCCACCTACTGCGTCGCCATTTGTTTGACCAAACCCAGTTATAAACAGGCTCTTGGCATCGGTCTCGTCGCAGCCTTAGTCAATGTCCTGACGTCGAAATCGGGCTTTCCTTACGGCAACCTCATCAGTGAACCTGTCGGCGCCCTGACCTGCGCCTTTATCGTCAAGAACCTGGCTTTCATCAAATTAAAGGGCCATTCCTGCCTGCCCGTCCTGACCGGCTTTGCGGCAACCTGCATGAGCGGCGGCGCCTTCGTCACTATTTTGAAATTCGTCATGGATCTTCCCAACGTCGTCTATTTTACGGCCATGCTGCCCTTAGTCGTCGTCATCGGCGCCTTGAATGCCATCGTCACGCCGCTCATGTATTTTCCGGCTCTGCGCCTCTTCGTATCGCGGGGCATCCTCGATTCCCTCGAAGAACAGGAAGTGGCTTCGGACCACAGCATGTATGAGTTGAAGCCGACGCAGGAAGGCCTCATCTCCATGGAACACCTTTCTTATATCTATAATAAACAGAAGACACCCGTCCTCGACGATGTCAACTTGACCGTTCAAAAAGGCGATTTTCTGGTCATTACCGGTGAAAGCGGCAGCGGTAAGAGTTCGCTGTGCATGGCCATGACCGGTGCTATTCCCCATTATTTTGGCGGCGTCATGAAAGGCATGGTCTACGTAAACGGTCAGGCGACGACGCAGACGACGATTTCGAAGCTGGCCGCCCAGGTCGGTGCCATGCTCGACGATTACGACAGCCAGTTGGTGGCCATGACCGTTGAAGAAGAAATCGCCTTCAGCCTGGAAAATCAGGGCGTAGCTCCCGATAAGATCGACCAGGCCGTTACGGCGGCTTTGGAAAAGGTCCATATGCTGCCCTATCGCCAGCGCCCCTTGACCAAACTCTCCGGCGGCCAGCGTCAGCGATTGGTCATTGCCGACGTCTTGGCAACCAATCCCGACATCCTGGTCTTTGACGAACCGACGTCGGCCTTGGACCCCGAAGGGACCCACGAATTTTACGAATTGATCCACGATTTGAACGTCACCTACGGTCACACCATCGTCGTCGTCGAACACACCCTGGAAGCGGCGCTGCCTTATGCCAACCGACTGGTCCTCATCGACCACGGCCATATCCTCAGCGACGCCGACGTCGAAACGACCCTGCGCTATATGTACGACCACGATATTTATGCCAGCGCCATTCCCAAGATGTTCGCCTGCCAGATGGATCTTGAAAAAGCGGGCTGCCGCTTCGATGCGCCCTGGCTTTCGACGGAAACGGCCGTTGCCGCTGTCCAGAAAGGACTCCAGTCATGAAACTCCTCTGTTTAGGTGACAGTCTGACCTATGGTTACGATGTGCGGCCTCAGGAACGATGGACGACCTTGGTTTCGAATCGAAGTACGATAGAGATTGATAACAAGGGGCAGTGCGGCGATACGACGGCCGGCATGGTCTTTCGCCTGCACCAGCTCGACCTTATCGGCTACGATGCCTTCTTCGTCATGGGCGGCTCCAACGATATCCTCCTCGACAAGGATTTCTCCGCCGTCTGCCGGAATATGGAAAGCCTGGTTTCGCTGTTAAAATCCCAGGAGGAGCCCGTTTATATCGGCATTCCACCACTGACCAAATCGGAAAGCGCCTACTATGGCTGGCAGGAAGCCGGTGCCGTACATCGTCATAATGAGATCCTCCGCCGCTATCGCCAGTGGCTCTTGGACTATAGTGCGAACATGGACTGTACGGTCATCGACTTTTATCAGGCTCTGCTGGATGGCGAAGAGGCATCCGGGAAACCTCTCTACGCCGACGGCGTTCATCCCAATGCCGAAGGCTACGCCTTTTTTGCCGAAGCGGCACTGAAGGTGCTGGCGGCAAAGGCCTGATTCCTCATTTTTTATCGTGAAAATTTCATACTGCATACATAGCAAATCCCTCTGCCTTTCGTGTTCGAGAAGCAGAGGGATTTTTTGTATCTCAATGATTTAAGGTAGGTTCGGTGCCGGTGTAAAGGGCTGTCTTCGTTCGGGTGTCGAGGTGTACGTTTTCTTTCACCGTGCCATTTACCTTATATTTCAGGGTCAGGACTAAGAGGCCGGCGCTGAACATGAACAGGGCCATCAGGTAGTAGCCCATGGCGAAGCTCCCGGTCTGGGCCTGGACCCAGGCCATCATATTGGGCCCGAACATGCCGCCCAGGTTGCCGCAGGAATTGATGAGGGCAATGGAACCGGCAGCGGCCGGACCGGAGAGGAAGGTCGTCGGAATGGTCCACCATACGCCCATGGATGCATGGATGCCGATGGCTGACAAGCAGATGAGAAACAGGGCGACGCCCATGTTGTGGGCAAAGGGCGAGAGCCCGAGGCCGACGGCGCCGACCGTGAGGGCGGCAAAGACGTGCCATACCTTGTCGCCGGTAACCGTTGCCGTATGGCCGATGATGAGCTGAACGACGAGGGCTGCTGCCATGGGGATGGCGATGGCCCCGCCGATGAGGGACGTCGACCAGCCGGAGAGGTTTTTCAGGACCGTCGGCATCCAGAAGTAAAAGCCCCAGAAACCGACGACCCACAGGAAGTAGATGAAGCAGAGCTTTAAGACTTTGGCATCGGTAAAGGCCTGAAGGACGGTATATTTTTTCACGTGCTGCATGGCCCGTTGTTCTTGTTCATACATGTTGGTCAAGTATTCTTTTTCGGCGCCGGTCAGCCAATGGACTTGGTCCGGACGGTCTTTGACGGCCAGTAAGAAATAGAAGGCGAAGATGAGGGCCGGAATCGATTCCAAGATGAAGAGTTCCTGCCAGCCTAAGAGGCCGAAGAAAGAGTGTTCCAGTAGGACGCCGGCGATAGGAGCGCCGACGATGGTCGAAAGGAGGAGGGACGTCAGCATGAGCGACGTCGCCCGGGCCCGTTCGGCTGCCGTGAACCAGCGGGGGAATAAGAGGGAATAGATGACCGGATAGAGGCTGGCTTCGGAGGCTCCTAAGAGGAAGCGGCAGAGGTAGAATTGCCACTGCGTCGACACGAAGGCCATGCAGAGGCTGACGGCGCCCCAGGTGAACATGATGCGGGCAATCCATTTCGACGCCGAAAACTTAGCGGCAAAGAGGGAACCGGGGATTTCCAGCAGCAGGTAACCGGCAAAGAAGATGCCGGCGCCAAAGCCGTATACTTCTGGCGACAACCAGCCCAGGGTCTGAGTCATGGTCAGCTTGGCATAGGAAATGTTGACGCGGTCGATGCAGGCAATAATCGAAACGAGAAAGACCGGTAAAATAATGCGCAGATCTCTCCGCCGTTTAAGACTGTCGAAATTGATGTTTTCCATGATGCATTCCTCCTAGTAATCAGTTAGATTGTCATAAGATAAACATGAAATAAAAAACTCCCGCCCCATGAAGGGACGGAAGTTTTATATCCGCGGTACCACCCGATATTCCTTGCCAAAAAACGCAAGGCGCTTTGTAACGTACTATCATACGCATTTCCTGTAACGTGGATCAGACGGTGCAGTTTACTGGTTTCAACTGCAATTCTCAGAGATGATTTTCCACGCTTCCTCCGGCTGCCGGCTTTCACCATACCCGGCTCGCTGTGTGCTTTTGCAAAGCTGTACTCTTTCTCGTCATCGAATGTCAATATATCGTGTTTAAGTTATGCACCCTATCATAGACTCATGAAGAAAGTTTGTCAAGGAAAAAATGAAAAATATAAGGCGCAAAATAATTTCTCAATAAAAAAGACTATCGCTTGACGATAGTCTTTTGAATCTGGTGGAGATGAGGAGAGTCGAACTCCTGTCCGTAAATGCCGCCCCATGAACTTCTCCGAGCGCAGACCTTGTTAGGATCTTAAACCGTTTTCGTACAAGGACAAACTAGACGATTCCAGCCTGTGAGTTTCCCGACACGGCTACCAGGCAAAACCATGTGGTATCCCGCTAAGTGACGTCTGCAAACTGCCCGCAGGATTAGCAGCAAGAGACGTTAGCCGCCCTTAGGCAGCTAAAGCAAAATTGTTTTCTTTTGCGTTTAATTTAAAAGGTTCACCGATTTACGGGCAGATGAAACCCCGGCTCGCTATTCATGATACAACCATCCACGTCGAAACCTTTACATCCCCATGGATGCAGAATCCTATACAGGGATTCAATATAAGTATAACATACATTTTACAAATTGCAACTGTTCTTCGACGGGTCTTATGATATAATAGTAGCGACGACGGGGCATCTCACTTTTTCTGATAGTGCCTCTCATCGAAAAGACTCGAACCAGAGTCGTAAGAAGGTGTCACTGACATGTTGTATCTTATTAAATGGATGTACGCTTGGATTTTGCCCTTAGGCGGCATAGTACTGGCCTTTATGATTCTCACGGCCTATCTCTTTCGAAAGAAGCAGGGCGGCCGCTGGGCTATGCTCATCATTACGGCCCTGTTCTACCTGTTGTCCATCGAGCCCGTTTCGGACAGCCTCATCCGTCCTTTAGAAACGGCCTATGACCAACCGTCCCTGGAATCCCTTGACGGCGATGTCATCATCGTCCTCGGCGGCGGCTCCCGGGCCGGCGTACCCGATGTCGACGGCGTCGGTCAGGTCGGAAGTGCGGCGGCCAACCGGTTCTTGACAGCCCTTCGCTTGGAAAAGGCCAAGAACATCCCTATCTTGTTGTCCGGCGGAACCGTCCTTGAAGGCGAAGCCAATGAATCGCATATTGAAAAGCGGATGCTCCTGTCGCTGGGCGTTCCGGACAATCGAATCTTTATGGACGATAAAAGTCGAAATACGGCAGAAAACGCGGCTTTCTCCAAAGAAATCTGCCGGCAGCAGGGCTGGAAGAAGCCCATTCTGGTAACCAGTGCTTTCCATATGCCGCGGGCAGCCCGGTTTTTTAGCCGTGAAGGCATCGACTTTATACCCTATCCGTCGGACTATCGCATCAATGCCAAGATGATTTGGTCGCCTTACAGTGTCGTGCCTCAATCGGCGTACCTCCTCGATTCCTGCCTGGCCATCAAGGAATACGTCGGCATCGCGGCCGCCTCTTTGGGCATGCAATAAATTGGGACATAAAGCGTCCATGGTATTGCAAAATTTGGCCCGATGTGGCATACTTACATTGTAAGTAGCAAGGCCTTTAAGTTCTTAGAATTATATACAAAAGTTATTTTCGTTTTTAAAAGGAGTGTATCGACAATGATTAAAGTTGGTATTAATGGTTTCGGTCGTATTGGTCGTTTTGTTTTCCGCGCAGCACAGACTCGCGATGATATCGAAATCGTAGGCATCAACGACCTCGGCCCGGTTGAATACCTGGCATACATGCTCAAATACGACACCATGCATGGTCGCTTCGATGGCACGATTGAAGTTGACGCCAAAAATAGCCAGCTCATCGTCAACGGCAAAAAAATCCGCGTAACGGCTGAAATGGATCCGGCTAACCTCAAATGGGACGAAGTCGGCGCTGAATACGTCGTTGAATCGACTGGTCGTTTCCTCACCATGGACCTCGCTGAAAAACACTTGGCAGCAGGCGCTAAATATGTTGTTCTCTCCGCTCCTTCCAAACAGGGTGAAGACGGCCGTCAGGCAGACATGTTCGTTTGCGGCGTTAACACCGACACATACAAAGGCCAGACCATCGTCTCCAACGCATCTTGCACGACGAACTGCCTGGCTCCGATCGCTAAAGTCCTCAACGATGCTTTCGGCATCAAAGACGGCCTCATGACGACCGTTCACTCCACGACGGCTACTCAGAAAACCGTTGACGGCCCGTCCATGAAAGACTGGCGCGGTGGCCGTGCAGCTGCCGGCAACATCATTCCGTCCAGCACGGGTGCTGCTAAAGCTGTAGGCAAAGTCATTCCTGAATTGAATGGCAAATTGACCGGTATGTCCATGCGTGTTCCGACCCTCGACGTTTCCGTCGTCGACCTCACGGTTAACCTCGCAAAACCGGCTACGTATGATGAGATCTGCGCAGCTATGAAAAAAGCTTCCGAAGGCGAATTGAAAGGCATCCTCGGCTACACTGAAGAAGATGTTGTTTCTTCCGACTTCCTCGGTTGCCCGCTTACATCCATTTTCGATGCTAAAGCCGGTATCGCCCTGACGGATACTTTCGTTAAAGTTGTTTCCTGGTACGACAATGAAATCGGTTACTCCAACAAGGTCCTCAACCTCATTGCCGTAATGAACGATTACAACAGCAAACACTAATTTGTAGCGACGCATTTCCCAACGGGTAAACAGCCTCCCGTTACAAATCAGATTGAAACATCGAAAAGCGCTGAAAGGGGCTGTCGCTGCGGCGACAGCCCCTTTTGTTTTTCTTTACTACAAAAAGGAGTAAAACACTACAATGGCAAATAAAAAACCAGTAATGTTAATCATCATGGATGGTTTTGGCTGCAGCGATATCCAAAAAGATAATGCCGTAGCCCAGGCAGACCTCAAGGTCCTGCCGAAACTTTGGAAAGAATATCCCCATTCCTTCCTCGGTGCTTCGGGTGAAGATGTCGGCTTGCCTCACGGCCAGATCGGCAACTCCGAAGTCGGCCATCTCAATATCGGTGCCGGCCGCATCGTATATCAGGCCCTGACTAAAATCACCAAAGACATCAAAGAAGGTCCCTTCTTTGAAAAGCCGGCCCTGGTCGGCGCTATGGAAAACGCCAAGAAGAACGATTCGGCGCTCCATTTATTGGGCCTCGTATCTCCCGGCGGCGTTCACAGCAGTGAACAGCACCTCTTCGGCCTTCTTGAAATGGCCAAACGCTTTGGCTTGAAAAAAGTCTATGTCCATGCCTTCCTCGACGGCCGCGACGTATTGCCCCGCAGTGCCGGCGAATTCTTGAAGGAACTCGAAGATAAATGCGCAGAACTCGGCGTTGGCGAAATCGCCACCATCAGCGGTCGTTATTACGCCATGGACCGCGATAAACGCTGGGAACGCGTTGAAAAAGCTTACGATGCCGTAGCCTTGGCAGAAGGACCGCAGGAACCAGATGCAGCCACGTGCTTGAAACATTCTTATGAAGCCGACGTTTCCGATGAATTCGTCGTTCCGACGGTCATCCATAAACACCCCGTTGAAGATGGGGACAGCGTCGTCTTCTTCAACTTCCGCCCCGACCGGGCTCGTCAGCTGACGACGGCTTTCGTCGTTCCCGACTTTGCCGAATTCCCGCGTCCGAAGAAATTGGACGTCTACTTTGCGACCATGACCCGCTATGAAGATGATCTTCCGGCTCACGTCGTATACGACAAGGAACGGATTCCGCATACCTTGGGCGAAGTCCTGGCCAAAGCCGGCAAGACCCAGCTGCGCATTGCTGAAACGGAAAAATACGCTCACGTTACGTATTTCTTCAACGGCGGCGAAGAAGAACCGAATCAGGGCGAAGACCGTATCTTGGTACCGTCCCCGAAGGTTGCTACCTATGACCTGCAGCCGGAAATGAACGCACCTATCGTTACGGAAAAAGTCATCGAACAGATCAAAGCCGATAAATACGACATGATTATGCTCAACTTTGCCAATGCCGACATGGTCGGTCACACCGGTGTCTTTGAAGCGGCTGTCAAAGCCGTTGAAACCGTCGACACCTGCGTCGGTAAAATCGTCGAAGCACTCCGCGCTGTCGACGGCCAGCTGCTCATCATCGCTGACCACGGCAATGCAGAAAAGATGGCTGATCCCGAAACGGGCAGCCCCTATACGGCTCATACGACCAATCACGTACCGTGCATCTTGGTCAGTGAAGAACACAAGAATGAACATCTCCACGACGGCATCTTAGCCGATGTCGCTCCGACGATGCTGACCCTGGCCGGAATGGATATTCCCAGTGAAATGACAGGCAAGAGCCTGCTTGATCAGTGATGATCTCCGTCGTTCTGCCGCATTGCGAAGGGAGAGAGTAAGATGGAACAAGATACGCTGAGTATCTTTCAAAAAATAGCTCCCGATGTTATGGGGACCATTAAGGAACGATATTTACTATTGCGGCATATTGCCGACGCCGAACCGGTCGGACGCCGGACTTTGGCCGGCCTTTCCGGATTGTCTGAACGCGTCGTCCGCTCTCATGTCGACGTCCTGCGCCGCAGCGGCATCGTCCGCTTTACGACGCTGGGCATTGCCATGGAGCCGGAAGGAAAGCGACTCATGCCGGACCTCTTGGAATGCTTCCTGCGCCTGAATAACCTCGATGACATCCAGCGTCAGATCCGGCAGAAGCTGGGTCTGAAAAATGTCTACATCGTTCCCGGCGACAGTGACAGCGATAAGACGGCTAAGGAAGAATTGGGGCGCCGCGGTGCCCTGCTCTTAAATGATCTCTTTGGCAGTGTCGATACCGTCGCCATCAGCGGCGGTTCGACCATGGCCGAAGTGGCCCGGATGCTGCCGGAATGCCTGGCCAATGTGACCATTTTGCCGGCCCGGGGCAGCATGGGTAACCACGTCGAAGTACAGGCCAACTACATTGCGGCCAATGTCGCGGCTAAGACCCACAGCTCGTACCGGATGATTCACATCCCCGAAGGGCTCAGCGATTCAGCCCTGCAGATGATGCTCAAGGCCGACCGTCAGACCCAGGAAAACGTGGCTATGACGGCCAGGGCCCAGGTCGTTATCTTTGGTATTGGCCGAGCCGACCGCATGGCCAGAAAAAGGGGCATGACCAACCTTCAACGCGATGCCCTGCACAGCCTTGGCGCCTGCGGCGAATCCCTTGGCTGCTACTGCGGCCTCGACGGCAAGATTTTATATGGTACGAATAATATCGGTATCTCGCTGCGAGAAATAAAATATCACCCTCACGTCATCGCCGTAGCCGGCGGTGCTAGCAAAGCCGAAGCCATCGTCGGCGTCATGCGGGCCTGCCATACGGGCACGCTGGTCACTGACGAAGGGGCGGCTGAAAAAATCATACAACTGCTTTAATTAGAGGAGGAACCTATTCATGAAAAAAACAATCACCGACGTCAATGTCGAAAACAAACGCGTTTTTGTCCGTGCAGACTTTAACGTACCCCTTGATGAAAACTGCAATATCACTGACGATACGCGTATCCAGAAGACGCTGCCGACGATTAAATACTTGCTCGAACACAATGCGGCTGTCATCTTGTCCAGCCACCTTGGCCGTCCGAAGGGACAGGTTGTCGAAAAGTATTCTTTGAAACCCGTCGCAAAACGCCTGTCTGAACTCCTCGGCGTCGACGTCAAATTTGCTCCCGATTGTGTCGGTGCTGAAACGAAGGCCATGGCCGACGCTCTCAAACCGGGCGAAGTTCTCCTCTTGGAAAACCTCCGTTTCCATAAGGAAGAAGAAAAGAACGGTGAAGATTTCGCTCGTCAGCTCGCTTCCTTGGCTGAAGTCGGCATCAACGATGCTTTCGGCTGCTGCCACCGCGCTCACGCTTCCGTTGCCGGCATCACTCAGTTCCTGCCCATGGCTTCGGGCTTCCTCCTCGAAAAAGAAATCCGCTTCATCGGCGGTGCTGTCGATAACCCGGCTCATCCCTTCGCAGCTATCATCGGCGGCGCTAAAGTATCCGATAAGATTGAAGTTATTTCCAACCTCTTGCCGAAAGTCGATCTCATGATCATCGGCGGCGGCATGGCCAACACCTTCTTGGCTGCCCAGGGCTATGGCATCGGCAAATCTCTCGTCGAAGCCGACAAAATCGACTTGGCTAAAGAACTCATCGCCCAGGCTAAAGAACAGGGCACGAAACTGCTCCTTCCGGTCGACGTCATGGTCGCTGCTGAATTCAAAAACGACGCTGACCACAAAGTCGTCTCCGTCGATGCCGTTCCGGCCGATTGGATGATCCTCGACGTCGGCACCAAGACCCAGGAACTCTTTGCCAAAGAATTGGCTTCCATGAAACTCATCGTTTGGAATGGTCCTATGGGCGTCTTTGAAATGGAAAACTACGCCAAAGGCACGGAAGCCGTTGCTAAAGCCGTTGCTGATTCCGACGCTGTTTCTATCGTCGGCGGCGGTGACTCCGTTTCGGCTGTCAACAAGACCGGTCTTGCCGACAAGATCAGCCACATCTCGACGGGCGGCGGTGCTTCCCTCGAATACCTCGAAGGCAAACAGCTCCCGGGCGTCGTTGCTTTGAGCGATAAATAAGTCGTTTCATACTATTTCATATACATACGCCGGATGCCCGGAACTTCCACTGTCCTGACGGCATGCTCCTGAGGGACAGGGGCCGGGCAGATCTGGCCAAGGAGGAAAATTTATTATGCGTAAAACTATTATTGCCGGTAACTGGAAAATGAATCATTTAGGCGCAGACGCTAAGGCTACGATCCAGGGCCTCATCGAAAAAATGCCCAAAGACGTAAAAGCTGAAGTCGTCATCGCTCCGTTTTCCCGTATCTTTCGACGGCTGTTGAAATGACCAAAGGCACGGCTATTCACGTCGCTGCTCAGAATATGCACTGGGAAGAAAATGGCGCCTTCACGGGCGAAGTTTCGCCGGCCATGCTCGTCGATATCGGCGTAACACACGTCATCCTCGGCCATTCCGAACGCCGGACCTATTTCAATGAAACGGATGAAACGGTCAACAAGAAGACCAAAGCCGCTCTCGCTCACAACTTGACGCCGATCGTTTGCTGCGGCGAAACCCTCGAACAGCGCGAAGAAGGCATCATGCAGTCTTGGATCGAAGGCCAGATTGAAAATGCCCTCAAAGGCATTTCTGAAGCTGACATTAAAAAAGTTGTCATCGCTTATGAACCGATCTGGGCTATCGGCACGGGCAAGACGGCCAGCGCGGCTCAGGCTGAAGAAGTTTGCGCCATTATCCGCAAAAAATTGGCTGCCCTCTACGGCGCAGCTGCAGCTGAAGACGTATCCGTCCTCTACGGCGGCAGCGTTAAAGGCGGCAACGTCGCTGAACTGACTGGTTCTGCCGATATCGACGGCGGCCTCGTTGGCGGTGCCAGCCTCAAAGCCGATGACTTCTTAGCCATCATCAACAATGCTGTTGTAAAATAAATTGGATTTCCATTTCCCCGCACGCTTCTCTCGATTCGTGCGGGTTTTTTCTGTCTGTGAGGACTTTTGCATGACTGCCTCTACTTTGATACAATAAAGAACAGGTGATGAAGGAGGTATTCATTTTGAATTTATATTTTTATACGTCTTTTCTTTTTTGTGTATGGCCATAGGCGGAGGGGCCTGGTTCTTTTATAATCGCCCCGTCGGGACTGTGGGCATCATTCTTTCCCTCTATATTCTCTATCGACTGGAACGGCAGCCCCGCCTGTTGTCCTTGAAACTTACACGGCGGAAGGGAAAGTCGGGCGGCCAATATGATGCTTCTTTTGAAAAAGCCGTAGCCGATTTTAATCGTATGGAAGGTGAGCGGTGGGACTTGACCGATCCGGACCTTAAAGAAACGGCTGCCAATATGCAGCATATTGCCCGTAATCTTCTCTACTACTTGCAGCAGTATCCGGAACGGATTCCCTTAGCCGATCCTTTTATTCATTACTATCAGGACCGAGCCGTCTTTTTGGTCCACAAATATAAGCAGCTCGTCGCGACGGGCCTTAAAACCCAGAAGGTGGTGGCGACAAAGCAGAAGGTAAGAACTTTGCTGACCCAGATGGACGAAGCTTATGAAAATCAATTTACCGAGGTCCTGCAGGGAGAACTGCAGGTGATTGACGGGGAAGTCGTCGCTATGACCCGCAATTTAGCCAATCGGGGTGTCTATCGGGAAAATGGTTCCGGTTCGGGAAAGCGGCGGCAAAGCGCCTTTTCGCGGTGGAAACAACGAGCCTCCAACCGCTTCGATGCCTATACGGACGGTACCTTTTCATCCATCACACCGGAACTGCGCCACAAAATCAATGAAGAACGGCTGATTACGGCGGCACTGGCCTTCTTCTTAGGTTCCTTTGGCCTTCAGCACTTTTACATGAAGCGCAATCGGCGAGGCTATGTCTATGTGCTGTTTTGCTGGACCTTCATTCCCGGATTTTTAGGAATCGTCGAAGGGATGCGGTTGGTAAATATGACGACCGATGAATTTTACTACGCATCGTATTTACGCAAATACAGAGCCTGACGGAAAGGATTTTTGCCGAAAATAAGTTTTTATGAAAACTGTTTGTAAAATATATAGAGAAAAAAGACGAAATATGTTACCATCAGACGAGAGGGGCTAATAGTTCAGGCCGTATGTAAGTTATTTTGATATGGAGTATCTATCGTTTCTTGGATTTTTAATTAAAAGGAGAACTCATGATACAAAAATACTTTTCCTACACCGGACGACTTAACAGACTGCGCTATTTTTTAAGAATTCTCGTCGTTATGATTCTTGCTTCCATTTTAGGGACCTTATTGGTACAAGTTTCTGAATATCTGGCTTATATTGTATCCTTCATTGCCTCTATCAGTGCCATTATGTTGGGCATCCGTCGCTGCCATGATCTCGACCGGAGCGGTTGGTTTTATCTGTTGATGTTTATCCCCATCATCGACTTCTTCGTGGCCCTGTACTTGCTGTTTGCGGCAGGGACCCCTGGTCCGAACCAGTATGGCGCCGATCCCTTGGACAGCCAGTTTGCCGGCTGATAAAGAAACTTCCGGCATCCCAAAGTTTCTTTATGGATGGCATCTGTTTTTGTATTATCCATATCAGTACACCTCTTGCGCCGTAGCCCTGGTTGCTTGACATATGAATAAAACGTACAGAGACTGTGAAGTATCCGGCCTTTATGCGTTGTGAAGACCGTAGCCGCCTTTGTTGCTGCTACGGTTTTTTTATGTATACGTAAAGAAAAAATTGTATTTTGTTATGGTATAATTTATTATAAAAGAATAAACATAATACGTTGGAAAGAAGGCTTTTAGATGGATAAGTTTTGTTCATACTGTGGGGCTCCCTTGGCTGAAGGGGCGAAGTTTTGTGGTCATTGTGGAAAGAAAGTTGGGATGCCTTCAGGAGAAGTCGATGTTGAGCCTAACTCCGACTTCCGTGTATTTCCTAATCGGGATTATTATGATAAAAACCCAGCTAATGACTATACGATTAAGGAACAATACTTTTCCTATCACGGGCGTCTCAATCGTAAGCGGTATTTCTTTAGAAGCCTTGCGGAAATCTTTGTTTTTGTAGTTCTGGTCATCCTATCTGTGGTTATTTTCCCATTGATGATATTGGTGGTTCCCGCTGCGATTGCCATTACCGTTTCCGGTGTCATGCTGACCATTCGGCGCTTCCATGATCTTGATAAAAGCGGCTGGTTCTATCTCTTTTTATTCGTTCCCGTTGCCGATGTTATCGTCTCGCTTTACTTGGTATTTGCCAAAGGGACAGACGGTCCCAATCGCTATGGTCCCGATCCGTTGTTCGAGGCACCGCTGTTGAAGCATTAACATAACCTTTGCCTTGCGAAGGGAATCATAAGTTTTCTTAGTATAAGGAGGATTTGTTATGTCTTTAAATCGTCTGCGTGATTTGGCGGCGGCTAAAAGTGCAGCTATCGGTACTTTTGTCAGTATGGGGAATATGTCGGAAGTGGAGTGTCTCGGCTATACGGGTCTTGATTTTGTCGTCATCGATACGGAGCACGGCCCTTTTGATACGGAAACAATGATGAACCTCATCCGAGCTGCTGAATTGGTCCACCTCGTGCCCGTCGTGCGCCTGGCCAATGTCGACCATAAAGACATCCAGCGGGCGGCTGACTGCGGAGCTCAGGCCATTATTTTACCTTGTCTTCGAGAACTCGATGATTTTAAGAAAGCCGTAGCCTTGGCTAAATACGCGCCCATTGGGCAGCGAGGGTTCATCAAAGGGCGGGGAACCCATTTTGGCAACGCTCCTTGGGCGGCAACGGAGACGTTGGAAGAGTATTATGCCAACAGCAATGAACGGCTCTTAGTCATGCCACAGTGTGAAACGAAGGAAGCCTTGGAGCAAATCGAAGACATCGTTCAAATTGAAGGATTAGATGGCATCTTCATCGGTCCCTACGATCTTTCAACCTGTCTCGGTATCCCAGGCCAATTTGAGACCCCGGTTTTTAAAGAAGCCACGGATCGGATCCTGAAAGCTTGTCACGACGCCGGAAAGCTTTGCTATATCTTTACCGGTACGACCAATCAGGCCAGAGACTATACTTGCTCAAGGTTACGACGGCATCGCCCACAATCTCGACTTCAATATCCTCATCGAGGCCTATAAACAAGTCGTGGCCGATATCCGAAAATAGATGGGGACGAAAAGTATTGACTAAATCGCACGGATAATATTGCATGAAAAAAGCCTTGTACCTGATGACCGGAGTCATCAGGTACAAGGCTTTTTCCTAATGTATAGAGAATTTGAGAAGGAAAGCGTAAATTAGATTTCGACGTTGAAGTGTTTGAGAATCATTTTTTCAGCTTCACCGTTCCACAGGCCCTTATGGGCTTTGCAGCATTTGTCCAGTTCTAAGAAGAACGGGTCTTTTTCGCCGAGTTTAGCGAAGTCTTCGATAGCTGTCATGGGCATGTTGAACTGGGTATAAGCCAGTTTTTTGCCGCCAGGGATGTTGGGAAGATTCAAAGTCGTTTCAGCGATGCTGTCGATGCCGCCGACGTGTGTTACCATGACGGCCGGATCGATGATGCCTTTGGCTGCCAGGGTGTTGGCTTCGATGAGGTCATTGTTGTTGCCGCCTGTCGTGCCCATGATATGGGTGCTGGTGTAGTGGCAGTCGTAAAGGTTGATTTCAGCGCTGAAGTTTTTGTCCGTCGGGCCGGAGAAGAAGTTGAGGCATCCGTCAAAGGCCAAGAGGCGGTTGCCGAGTTCAGCAACGGCGCGGATCGGGGTGTAGACGAAGACGTCGTCGTAGCCGTGGCCATCGGTGAGGGCCATGAGTTCGTCATAAGCCGTGTCCATGTTGGACGTGTTGACGTAGATGAGTTCGACGCCGTTTTCGGCTGCGTATTCCGGGGATACGACTTCTTTGGCTCTGGCGATGCGGGCATCATTGATATCGGTGACGACGATGCGTTTCGGTTTGTTTTTATAGTTGATGCCGTAGCTTACTGCGCCGAGACCCATGGGGCCGCAGCCGCCGAGGATGATGATGTTGCCGCCTTCTTTGGTGCCCATAGCGTGGTCGTAGTTCTGTTTATTCGTATGGTAGTTGGCATGATAGCCGCCGATGATGCAGCTCATGGGTTCGCCCAAGGAGGCTTCGAAGAAGCTTTCTCCTTCGTAAGGCATGAGAGCGCCTAATTCCATGACTTCATGAGGGAAGATGCAGTACGTAGCGTCGCCGCCGAAGAATTCATAAGAATAGCCAGGGGAGGCCAGGCTGCCTTTGTAGTTCAAGGCCGGCTGCTGAGCAAAACGCATGCCCGGTTTGAACTGATCCTGCCATTTTTTGCCGACTTTTACGATGACACCGGCAAATTCATGACCCGTAATGATCGGGTTGGTATCGATGTTCTGGGGAGCTCGTTTGTGGTTTTTGCCCTGTTCAACGAGTTTGTATGTCGACATGCAGATGCTGTCGGTAATGATTTTCGCTAAAATTTCATCGTCTTTGATTTCCGGAAGTTCGAATTCTTCTAAACGTAAATCGCGGGTACCGTACATTCTGACTGCTTTTGTTTTCATGGTAAAATCCTCCTAAATAGGTAAGTAGATGTAGACGTTAATATTGAGTAACGAAGCAAATGATTAGGCTTCGAGGTTTGCAAAGGTATTGAAGATGTCGTCGGCCGAGCTGTGAAGCAAGTCTTCGACGTCGTCTTCATCGGAGCAGGTAATGGCGATGTTGCTCAGAATATCGAGGTGTTCATCGCCGACGCCGGCAATGCCGATGACGAGCTTTACCGTTTCGCCGCCCCAGTCGGTGCCGTCCGGGAAGGTCATGACGACCAGACCCGATTTTTTGACTTCCCCTTTGCTGGCTTCAATGCCGTGGGGAATGGCGACGGCGTTGCCGATAGCCGTATTGAATACTTCTTCTTTATCGAGCATAGCCTGGGTGTATTTTTCGCTGGTGTAGCCATCCTCAGAGAAAATCTTTCCGATTTTTTTGATGATATCTTCTTTGGGCTGAGGCGGGCAGTTCAGGATGATATTTTTCTTCTGTAAAATGGTATTCATAGAGAACGTCTCCTTCTATTTTTCATTGCGGGCAGCTGCTAATTCATCGACGAGCATGCCGTATTCGGGAGCTGCCATAAAGTTAGTAATCGTAATCAGACGGGCGTGGGGAGCGCTGGCTTTGGCTCGTTCGGCCAGGTCTTTGTGGCAAACGACGAGTTGTGCATCTGCCGGAACTTCAGAAACGGATGCGTGGCTGACGGTGATGTCGGTCAGTCCTGCTTTTTTGAATTTTTTCTGCAGGACGGCGGCGCCCATGGCACTAGAACCCATGCCGGCATCGCAGGCGAAGACGACGTTGGTGATATGTTTTAAATCGACGGATACAGGAGCCGTTGCGGCTGCATTCTTCGATTCGGCTTTCATATCCTGCATCTTCTGCTGGGCTTCTTCGAGGGATTCACCCGATTTTGCATTGGACAGTTTGATGATGGGCGATGCGATGACGAAGGAAACGACCGTTGCAATGACGATGCTTAAGATGACGGCTAAGGTCGAGCCCTTAGGCGCCATAGCCAGGTAGGAAATGAGGCTGCCGGGAGCCGGCGGGCCGGAAAGACCGAGGTCAAAGATCATGTTGTAGAACAGGGCTGCTACGCTGCCGCCGATGGTGGCTAAGAGAAGGGCCGGGTTCATGAGGATGTACGGGAAATAGATTTCGTGAATGCCGCCGAATAAGTGGATGATTAAAGCACCGGGGGCGGATTGGCGGGTCATCTTGTCTTTGGCAAATAACCAGTAGGCTAAGAGGACGCCGGCGCCGGGTCCAGGGTTAGTTTCAATCATATAGAAGATGGATTTACCCGATTCGGCTACTTGTTCAGCGCCAAGGGGAGTGAAGATGCCGTGGTTGATGGCGTTGTTGAGGAACAGGACTTTTGCCGGTTCTACGAAGAGACCGATGAGGGGGAAGATGCCGGCCTGCAAGAGGAATTGAACGCCTGCCGTCAAGAAGGCCAGGATGACGCCCATGACCGGACCGATCAGTTCAAAGCCGATGATGGCCATGATCATGCCCAGGATACCGACGGAGAAGTTATTGACGAGCATTTCAAAACCCGGTTTGATGTGGCCGTCGACAGCTTGGTCAAATTTTTTGATGACAAGGCCTGCCAGCGGACCCATGACCATGGCTCCTAAGAACATGGTGTATGTCGTACCGGTGATGACGCCGACCGTTGCGATGGCGCCCATGACGGCACCGCGAAGGCCGCCGACGATCTTGCCGCCTTGGAAGGCGATGAGTAAGGGAAGAGCGTAGGTCAGGAACGGTCCGACCATTTTAGCTAACTGTTCGTTTGGCAGCCAGCCACTGGGAATGAAGAGTGCCGTGATAAGACCCCAGGCGATGAAGGCGCCGATGTTCGGCATGACCATACTGCTGAGGAAGCGGCCGAAGGATTGTATTTGTGCTTTCATAGTAAGCCTCCAATTTTGTAACCATAAATTCCATTGACGGAGCAGGACTCGGCACTCCGGACTGCGCTGTGCTGCTCTCTTGATGGTTACAGTATACCTTCCGTACATACCGAAATCATTAAAAGTAATTTAACTTTGTCCGTTTTAAAGATGACAACCGTGAAGGAATCAGTATCTATCTGGGCTGAGCGGTCTCTGCCGCCGTCCCGGGATGTGGTATAATAAGAACAAAACGAAGGAATGGAGACGATAATATGGGTTTTTCAGTCGTAATTATTGATCACGAGCCGCTCATGGCAGCCCGATTAAAAAAGTGCCTGCTTACGGTGGCCCCGGATATGACTGTCGCCGCCATTTGTTATGAAGGAGAACTGGCAGCAGCCTGCCTTGCCGAATATAAACCGGACCTCGTCTTCCTGACGATTGAAATGCCGCGCCTAAGCGGTCTTGCCATTGCCGAGGCGATTCAGCGGGGAGATGGGCCCAAACCGGATCTCGTCTTTGTGACCGGGGAACGCGATTTCGTGTCCCATACGCTGAGGCTGACGGCCCTGGACTATTTAGTCAAGCCCGTGACCGAAGGGGAAGTGGCGCAGGCTGTCCGAAAGTTCAAGGCCCTGCACATAAAAAAAGAATCTTCTCCGAGAGAAGATTCTTCTGTGGCTGATTCCAAAGAAAGCGATACCCTTTCGCTGCGGGCACGGCGGTTTTCCGTCAATGAAGGCGATAAGATCAAGCTCATTGCATCGGATGATATTCGGTTGATTTATGCGGAAAAGCGCCGGACCTTTTTAGTTACCCTCGAAGGGAAGACCTATTCCACGCATTTCAGCCTGATTCAATTTGAACAGCGCCTGCCAGAATCGGTATTCTTCCGCTGTCACCGTAACTATATCGTCAATATCGATGAGGTTCGGCAAATCGAACCCTGGTTCAATCACCAGTATGTATTGATTCTCCGCGGGCAGGAAAAGGATCCCGTCCCCGTTGGCCGCTCTTATCTCAAAAAATTACGACAGTATATTTATCTATAATCCGAGGGCCTGGGCAAAGTAGGCCTTTAAAATCCGCTGCAGCTGGCCGCGGATTTTTTCTTCATCATGGCCGTGGATGGCCTGGGCAAAAGAGGGATCACTGACCAGGGCACTACTGATGGAGCCGAGGACGTCGGTGTGGAGCTGGCTCTGTTCGTCTTGGGGCATGACCAGGAATAAAATCGTGGAAATGCCGTGAAAATAAGGGTCTGTAAACGTGCTTCCATCAGGAACGGCCGTATAGAACAGGGACTGGGTTACGGCTGTCGTGCGGCAGTGGAGCAGGGCAAAGCCTTGTTCCGGGAAAATCTGGCTGTTCAGCCGTTCACGGTTTATGATGGCGTCAAACAGTTGGGCCGAAAGTTCTTCCTCTTCCGTGGCCGCCGAAGCCAGGGTATGGACGGCTTCGGCAAAGGTCGCTTTTTCGGGCAGTGTGAACTGCTGATACTGTCGCAGGATGCCGGCGATTTCCTGTGACAGGAGCTGCGTTTTATCTAAGGTAGAAATAAAATCGTCCCCTGTCGGTTTATCGACGGCGGGTTGTTTTTTAGGGACATGAGCGTACTCTTCGATTTTGCCTTCAATACGATGGAGCTCAGACGGTGAAATCAGGGGAGATACGAAGAGGACATCGGCATCGGGCAGCGATAAGGGCAGACTGGACACGAAGAAATCCGTTTCCTTTCGAACGGCTTCGGTTACGGCATCACTGCCATAGGCCTGAAGTTGTACATTTTTAGGCAGTTTGTTCTGCAGTCTCGTCATCATCAGGCGGGCGATGCCAAAGCCGCTGGCACAGACGATGCCAATGGACACTTTTCGCGTGAAGGCTTCGTTTCCTTTGATCCTCTCTAAAGCGGCACCAAAATGAATGGTCAAGTAGCCGACTTCATCCTCCGATACCGGCGTCTGTAAGGCCAGGGACAAGACGTTGGCCGCCCGCTTGGCTTTTTGAAAGACGTCGGCGTATTCACGCTTGATATCGTCGAGGATGGGGTTGATGATGTTTAAATGGTGCTGGAGCCGGATGATGGTCGGCTGCAGATGAACGAAGAGGCCTTGGAGAAATTCGTCGTCACAGCGAAGGTCATAGGCCAGACGGGTGTCGAAGGCTTCAATCATGTCGTCGATGAGGCGTAAGAGTTCCGATTCATCGACGTTGCTGGGGAGATCCCAAAGGTCGCTGTCGTGATAGCGGATTTTTGCGCCCTTGATGTGAAGGAGGAGATAAGAAGCCTCGATGGGCGGCATGGTAAGCTGGAATTCTGCTTCCATGGCGGTCACGATCCGTCGGGCCAGATCGGCATCGTCACTATCTTCAATGACGGGGATGACCTCGTCGTCCATCTCGTCGGGCTGTCCTTTGGCAATGCGCTCGACGGCGATGGCAATGTGGATGATCAGGCCGATTTTTGCCGTATCCGTAAATTGACGGATTTTTTTTCGTCCATTTTTTGAGCACGTCGTAAACGCGTTCGATCGTATGGGTGTTCAGCAGTTGGTAGACGCCGGTATCGGTGATATGGGCCAAGGCCTTCGATAAGGATTCATCGGCGTTTTGTAAATCCTTGAAGGCGTCGGCGCTCGTCGTTTCACTGATGAAGCGGTGCATGGCTTCGCGATAATCTTTCTCCGTGCCGGTCAGTAAGACGCCGTAGCCTTGTTTTTTCAGGACCTTTAAATTGTTCTTCTCAAGCCAGGGAGATAAAGACTCTAAATCCGAGGCGGCCGTCGCTTCACTGACGCCGAGCAAGGTGCTGTAATAGAGCAGTTTTTTCGGCGTTCGGTCGCGTAAGAGCTCAAAGAGCAGATAGCGCCGCCGCGTATCTTTATCACTGAAGTCCATGGCGTCCGTATCCGAAAGGGCTTCTGCCAGCTCATTCTTATCCGTATCCGAGCCTTCTAGTAAGATGCCGGCCCGCTTTTGCCGGACCAGTTTCAGGTTATATGAGGACAGCGCCTTTTCAGTCCCTTCCAGTTCTCGCTGGACCGTTCGCTTGCTGATGCCGAGATCATCGGCCAGGGCCTGTTCGGAGAGATAGTCCTGCTCCTTCAATAAGCGCCGTAAAATCTGCTGCATGCGAGGTGTAAAATCCATGTGCTCACCTCCTATGGGTTCATGGTTTCTCTCAATATGCCTTCATTATAGTATAGCTTACGACCGGTATAGGGGCAATTTAAAGTAATTTAACTTTGTCCGTTTGAATGGTGACAGCATCTTTAGAATGCATAGATTGCACTTGCCTTGCTCAGAAAAAGGACTCCTTTTGTAGAATAAAGGCAGGGCATATGATATAATTTATTGTAAAGCCATGTAAAGGTTATGAAAGAATCTCGTTAATTTTGAGAAGGCTTATTTTTATCTATGCGATAAGGAGATCGATGATTATGGCATTCCACTTAAAGCCCAAGGAAGAAAAGTTTTTTTCGTTATTGGACCAGCATGCGGCACTAGGCCATGAGGCGGCTGAAATCTTGAGCCAGGCCATCAATGGGGACCTATCGAAAGAAACGGCGCTGGAAAAAATCGACGCCTTAGCCGATCAGGCTGATGCGTTGGTCATGGAGACGATGAAGCGGCTGCAAAAGACCTTCATTACCCCCATGGACCGGGAGGATATCCAGCAGATTATCGACCAGCTCGATGCGACGGTCGATAATATCAGTGAAATTATGGATAAGATGTGCATGTACCAAGTCGGAGAAGCGACGGACGGGGCCAAGGAGATGGCGACGATTGCCGCCAAGGCCATGAAAGAAATCTGCAAATCCATCGGCTACATGAAAGACCTCAAGAAAAATTATTTGAAGGTCGAAGCCAGGAGCAAGAAGGTCCTCAAACTGGAACAAGAATGCGATGATCTCTATCATGCAGAAATGGCGAATCTGTTTAAGAACTGCAAGGATCCTGTGGAAATTATCAAGTGGAAAGAAATTCTTCAATCTGTCGAAGATGTAACCGACGAGTGTGAAGATCTCGTCGTCACCTTCAGAAGGGTCGTATTGAAATATGCCTGAGCATTGGTTAATTTGGGCCATCGTCTTGTTGGCCGTTTTGTTTGATTATATTAATGGGTTTCACGATACGGCAAATGCCATCGCTACCAGCGTATCGACACGGGCCATTTCTCCGAGTCATGCGATCATGATGGCAGCCTGCCTTAATTTTGCCGGGGCTATGATCAGTACCGGCGTCGCCAAGACGATTGGCGGCGATTTAGTTTTAAATCCGTCTGAAATCAGTTTGGACGTCATCGTAGCAGCCCTCATCGGCTCGATTATCTGGAATGTTCTTACCTGGTATTACCGCATCCCGAGCAGTTCATCCCATTCCCTGATCGGCGGCGTCATCGGCGCTGTCTGTATCAGCGTCGGCCCGGCTGCCCTCGATACGGGCGGTATCGGGAAAATTATTTTATCTTTGATTCTATCCCCCGTCGTGGCCCTGGCTACGGGGTATTTTGTCATGATTGGCTTGTTGTGGGTCGTCCGTCGTTATTCGCCGTTGGCCTTGAATCGTCAATTCCGCAAGATGCAGCTCGTATCGGCCAGTTTGATGGCTTTTTCTCATGGCTCGAACGATGCCCAGAAAGCCATGGGGATCATCGCCTTGGCCCTACTTTCCGGCGGTTATATCGATACCATGGAAATCCCGGTCTGGGTAAAGATCGCCTGTGCGACGTCTATGGCGCTCGGTACGTCAGCCGGTGGCTGGCGCATCATTTCGACGATGGGGACCAAGATTTTCAAGATGGAATCGATCAACGGCTTTGCCGCTGACCTTAATTCGTCGATGGTCATCTTTATGGCAACCTTTCTCCATCTTCCGGTCAGTACGACCCATGTCGTCTCCGGTTCCATCATGGGGATCGGCTCGGCCGAACGTGTCCGTGCCGTTCACTGGGGTGTAGCCCGCAGCATGCTGGTCGCCTGGGTAGTCACCATTCCTATCAGCGCGGCCATGTCGGCGATTATTTTTGAAATCATTCAGCTCCTTTGAGGAACCGGTTGAGGCCGGCCGATAAGGGGTGAAGGTATGTTGAAAGCTCTCTTTGAGGCAGGCAGAGGAATTGTACGATCTTGTCCTGCTTTAAAGGGAGTTTTTTTTATTGATTTCTTTAGGCGGAACGTGACTGGGCGCCGGTGATTTGGCAGAAAAATATGCTGAGATCATGATGAATATGAAAACCAAAACTATACTTTTTTTGTCTTTTATTGTATAATGTGAGTGAAAGATGTAAGGGGGTAGCATTATGAGATTGAATCAAGCTACGGATTATGCATTCCGCATGGTCCTTTATTTGGCGGGGCTCCCGGAAGGCACAAAAATTACCGGCGCAGCGCTGGCGGAAAAACAGAATATACCAGAACGTTTTTTTGTTAAAAATTATGCGTAGCCTCACCAAGGCCGGCATCATGAAATCCTATCGCGGTGTAGAAGGCGGCTTCGCCTTGCAGCGAGCTCCGAAGGACATCACCTTATTCGATGTCATCGAAGCCGTGGAAGGGCAGACGGAATTGCAGCGCTGTCTCAATGATATGGATTCGTGCAGCCGCGGCTGCAGCAATATGTGTTCCATTTATGCTGCCTTTGCCGACATTCAGCGCGACTTGGCGGCTCGATTGAAGTCCATCGACTTTGAAATGCTGGCTAAACAGGAAGAGGAATTCCGCTTGGTTCATCAAGGCGCGGCCAAGGAACCGGCAGCTGCCGTTCCCGGTGAAGAAACATTATAAGATTTAGCTCAATAGGAGGGCCGTCCCCCATAAGGACGGCTCAAATTTGGCTGTCAAGAGGGCGTTTACGGACAGCCCTTTTTTTATGCCTAAAATATTGTAAAATAAAAGTACCTATTTTATTTTTTGTCTTTATATAGCCTGGAGTGAAGCCCTATGTACTTGCCTTTTCAAGGTTTCATCAGCAGTTTCCGACTGCTGGACATATTGGATATTTTACTCGTCGCCTTTGTGCTCTATAAGTTATTCATTCTGATCCGCAATACGCGGGCCGTCGCCCTCATCAAGGGGCTCTTGGTCCTGGGCGTCGTTACCGTGGTCAGTAAGGTCCTCGACCTGCACGTCATCAATTGGATGCTGCAGCAGGGGATGACGGTCATCCTCGTCGCCCTTCCCGTCGTCTTTCAGCCCGAATTACGCCGGGCTTTGGAACAGATCGGGCGGGGGCGTTTATTTCGTTCCGGCCAGGTCATCAGCATGGAAGAACTGGAACGGCTCATCGACGAAATCGTAGCGATCAGTGAGTCCTTATCAAAGACGCACACCGGGGCCCTCATCGTATTTGAACGCGAAGTCGGCCTTAACGACTATATCGACACTGGGGTTGCCATTGAAGGGCTCGTTTCACAAGAGCTCTTGGGCAATATTTTTATTCCCAATACGCCCCTTCACGACGGGGCCGTCATTATCCGTGAAAACCGTATTATGGCAGCCGGCTGCCTCCTTCCGTTGACCGCCGATCGGTCCTTGTCGACGGAATTGGGGACGCGGCACCGGGCGGCTATCGGCATCAGCGAGTTGACCGATGCCGTCATCATCGTCGTCAGTGAAGAAACGGGATCCATTTCTTATACCTACGGCGGCCACATTTATCGCCATCTTGACGGCAATGCCTTGCGCAATGTGCTGAAAACCTTCTTGACCCGGACACCTCAGGGCCTGGCGAATATCTTTAAATGGAGGCCCTAACATGAACAAGATTGATAAAAATTGGCAGCTTAAAATCATCTGCTTTCTCTTGGCTATCGTCTTGTGGTTCGTCATCATCAACGAACAAAATCCGCTCAGTGAGGGAAGTTATACCGTCCCTATTACCGTTGAAAACCTCAATTCTCAATATATTACGTCGAATGTGCCCAAGACGGTCTACGTCCGCCTTTCGGGGCCGCGCAATACGATCATCAACGTAGGGCCTTCGGATATCAAGGCCTACATCGATTTGTCCGACGTCCAGGAAGGGACGGTCGACGTGCCGATTCACGTCGAAATACCGAGCGGGACGGAGCTGAAAAAACAAAGCATGACGTCGACGAAGATAACCGTCGATGTCTACACGGTCAAAGAATTTAAACTGACGCCGCATATCGTCGGCAACTTAGATGAAAAAGACTTTATCAGTGAACTGAAAATCGTTCCGGAAAAGGTCGTCGTCAGTGGCGCTCGCCGCCTGATCCAACAGGTCAACCAGGCCGTCATCGAAGTCCCGGTCAACCAGCGCAACGGCGATTTTGCCTTGATGGCACCGATTCACTTGTACGATGCTGAAGGTTCACCCGTTGAGGGACTTGAAATGACGCCGTGGCAGAGCAATGTCAAAGTGACCATTGGCCATGATGCCATGTCTAAGAGCGTTCCCTTAAACGTCAATATAACCGGCCAGACGGCAACGAAAACATTGACGATTCAGCCGACGAGCATCCAAATCAGGGGCTCTGCCGATACGCTGCGCAATATCAGTTCCATCGATTTGCCGGACATTAACGTTGAAAATATGAAGGAAGAAAAATCGTGGAAGGTCATCATCCCGCCTGTAGACGGCATCAATATGTATCCTGATGAGGTCGAGGCCGACCTCCATATCCGAAATGGTGAGTAGAAAAGGAGAAACTTTGTGCTTAGAGTATTGAATATTCGCACGGCCGTACCGATGCAAAAGCCTTTGGAAGCGCTGATTGCCAAGAAACTCCGGTGTAGCCGCAGCGATATTTCCGGCATCTGCATCGTTCGCCGGGCTATCGACGCCCGCCGGAAACCGCGAATCTATTTTGTCTTTACCGTCGACGTGTCCTTTGTCGATGAAAAGAAGGTGTGGAAACGGTGCCGTGATAATAAGGACGTGCGCCAAATCGCAGAAACGCCGGCACCGGAAATCATTCCCGGGAGTGAAACCCTGGGCGCCCGTCCCATCGTCATCGGTACGGGCCCGTCGGGACTGGCGGCTGCTTTGGCCCTGGCCGAACATGGGTATGCACCATTGGTCTTTGAACGAGGCTGTGACGTCGATACCCGGGCGAAAGACGTGGAAACGTTTTGGCGCGGAGGGGCGTTTAAGCCGGAATCGAACGTCCAGTTTGGGGAAGGCGGTGCCGGAACTTTTTCTGACGGCAAACTGACGACGCGCATCAATCATCCCCTGCTGAGGCAGATTTTGCAGACCTTCGTCGACGCCGGCGCACCGGAAGAAATTCTGTATGCCTATAATCCCCATGTGGGAACGGACGTCTTGCGGCGAGTCGTGAAAAATTTGCGCCACATGATCGAAGCCAAGGGCGGCGAAGTCCACTTTTCAAGCTGTGTCACGGCCATTGACCGTGACGAAGCGGGCAAGGTCAAGTCGGTAACGATCAATGGACAAGATGAATATCCGGCCAGTGTCGTCGTCATGGGCGTCGGTCACAGTGCCCGCGATACGTATTACATGCTCCATGACAAAGGTGTCGTCTTGGAAAAGAAGCCCTTTGCCGTCGGCGTGCGCATTGAGCACTCGCAGGATGTCATCGACCGCGACCAATACGGCTGCCCGGCTGAAGAACTCGGCCTTGAACCGGCCGATTATGCCTTGGTCTACCACAGTCCCGACGGTCGGTCGTGCTATTCTTTCTGCATGTGCCCTGGCGGCGTCGTCGTCGGAGCCGCTTCAGAAGAAGGGCGGGTCGTCACCAACGGCATGAGTCTTTACAAGCGGGACAGCGGCATTGCCAACAGTGCCGTCGTGGTCAACGTTACGCCTGACGACATGGGCGGCGACGGGCCTTTGGCCGGTATCGAATTTCAGCGCCGCTATGAGGAACTGGCCTATAAGGTCGGCGGGAGCAACTACCATGCACCGGCTCAGACCGTCGGTTCTTTCTTGAAGCGTCCCGGTGCTGCTGCCGAAGGCGCCATCCATACCTATCGCCCCGGCGTGACCTGGGCCGATTTGCATGACGTCCTGCCGGATTTTGTTACGGCGACCCTGGCAGAGGCCCTGCCGTACTTTGGCCGGCGTCTTCACGGCTTTGACGATGACAACGTCGTCATGACCGGCGTCGAAACAAGGACCAGTGCCCCGGTGCGCATCGTCCGCGGTGACGACCGTATGGCCCTCGATACAGCCGGGCTCTATCCGGTCGGTGAAGGGGCCGGGTATGCAGGCGGCATTATGAGCGCCTATTTGGACGGCTTGGAAACGGCTGTCGAAATCATTCGTAAATATCAACCTTTGGAGGTAAAGTAAATGGCTAGATTGTTTGGAACAGATGGAGTACGAGGCGTTGCTAACGACTCGTTGACCCCGGAATTGGCATATCATTTGGGCAGAGCCGCTGCCTATATCTTTGGGCAGAATAAAGAACACCCGACCTTCCTCATCGGAAGGGATACCCGCCGTTCCGGCACCATGCTGGCCGATATCCTGGCAGCCGGCATCGCATCCGCTGGTGGTGACTGCTACATGGCAGGCGTCATTCCGACTCCGGCCATTGCCTACCTGACAAGAACGCATCATATGGATGCCGGCGTTATGATTTCGGCGTCTCATAATCCTTTCGAATACAACGGCATAAAATTTTTCGACGGCTTTGGTTATAAATTGCCGGATGAAATGGAAGATAAAATCGAAGAGTATATGCTGAAGGATGAACGGGCCGGCCTTCAGAGCCGTCCGACCGGGGCTGCTATCGGTACGATTTCCGCCTGGACCGACTTACAGCAGGAGTACGCCGATTTTATCTGCAAATCGACGGATATCGACCTGTCCGGCCTTAAGGTCGTTCATGACGGTGCTAACGGTTCGGCGTCCCTTTTAGGCCCGGAAATCCTTGAACGGCTGGGGGCAGAAGTCATTGCCATCCATAACAAGCCGAACGGCATCAACATCAATGAAAACTGCGGTTCTACCAACCTCGACAGCCTGAAGGAAACGGTCTTGAAATACGGGGCCGACATCGGCATTGCCAACGACGGTGACGCCGACCGCTGCCTGGCCGTCGACGAAAAGGGACAGGACATGGACGGCGACCAGATCATGCTCCTCTGTGCCATGAAATTAAAGGCCGAAGGCCGCCTCAAACAGGATACCGTCGTCGGTACGGTCATGAGCAACATCGGCTTCCACAAAGCCTTGAAAGAAATGGGCTGCAAGACGGAAATCACTGCTGTCGGCGACCGCTACGTCTTGGAAAAAATGAGAAAAGACGGCTATTCCCTCGGTGGGGAACAGTCGGGGCATATCATTTTCCTCGATTACAACACGACCGGTGACGGCTTGCTTACGGCTGTTCAGCTGCTGAGCATTATGAAACAGCAGAATAAACCCTTATCCGAACTGGCTGCCCTCATGACCCGTTATCCTCAAATTTTGAAAAACGTTCGCGTTCAGACGAAGTCGGGCTGGGAAGATAATAACCTCATCATGGCCGCTATTTCGGCCGGTGAAGAAGAACTGGGCGATGAAGGTCGCATTCTTGTCCGCCCGTCGGGGACAGAACCCCTCATCCGTGTCATGGCAGAAGGACCGGACCTGGTACAATTGGAACGAATCGTCGATGATATCGCCGTTGTCGTCGAACACGAAATGGGCCCTTCGAAGTAAGTATTGACAAAACCTTGCAAATATATTAAAGTGTGGGAATGGAGTTCCTTGAGCTCCATTCCCTGTTTTTATATACAGGCGTTTGGAAATCCTTAACGTAATAATGGATAGCGCTAGTACCTGAATGAGTTGATTTCAGGTAGACGAGGTAGAGAAGTATCGAATTTGTCAGCGGATGTCTCTCGGCACCTTCAGTCGTCATATGATGGAAAATTACAGTGGTAACATTGTCGACAACTTCATCATAAGAAGGAAATAACTTTATATCAGGAGGATATAACTATGTGTGGTATTGTAGGTTACATCGGAGACAGAGAAGCGGCAGACTTTTTAATGGATGGTCTGGGCAAGCTGGAGTACCGCGGTTATGACTCGGCAGGCATTGCCGTCTATCATGACGGTGCTATTGCTATTCGCAAAAAAGCGGGCCGGCTGGCAAACTTGGCGGAAGAAGTCAAGAAACATCCCGTTACCGGGACGTCCGGCATCGGTCACACCCGCTGGGCAACGCACGGCGGCCCGTCGGACATCAATGCCCATCCTCATTCGGATGAAAATGGCGATTTCGTCATCGTCCACAACGGGATCATTGAAAACTACATGGAATTGAAGGAAGACCTGCTCAAAAAAGGGTACCACTTCCGTTCGGAAACGGATACGGAAGTCATTGCTCACCTTTGCAAAGACCTTTATGACGGTGACTTTACCCGTACGGTCCGTAAGGTGCTGACCCTTTTGCGCGGTTCCTATTCCTTGGTCTTCATGTGCAAATTTGAACCGGATAAAATCATTTGCACCAAAAAGGACAATCCGTTGATCGTCGGCCTGGGAGACGGGGAAAACTATATTGCCTCGGATATTCCGGCCATCCTCAGCTACACCCGTAAGACGTACATCATGAATGACGGCGAAATTGCCATCGTCATGAAGGATAAGGTCTGGGTGACGGATCTGGAAGGCAACCCGATTTCAAAGAAGGTCTTTGAAGTAAACTGGGATGCCGAAGCGGCTGAAAAGGGCGGCTTTGAACACTTCATGCTCAAAGAAATCTATGAACAGCCGAAAGCCATCAAAGATACGATGAGCCGCCGCATTGTCGATGGCGGCAAGCACGTTTCCTTTGAAGAATTGAACTGGACGCCGGAAGATGTGAAGTCCATCGACAAGATCTTGATCACGGCTTGCGGTACGGCCTATCATGCCGGTCTCTTGGCCAAGTATTTCATTGAAAAATTGGCCCGCATTCCCGTTGAAGTCGACATCGCATCGGAATATCGTTACCGCGATCCTTTGACGGACAGCAAGACCCTGTGCATCGTCGTCAGCCAGTCCGGTGAAACGATTGACACCATGGCCGCTCTGAAAGAAGCCAAACGCCGCGGTGCCCGGTCGCTGGCCATTACCAACGTCGTCGGTTCGTCCATTTCTCGTGAAGCCGATCAGGTAGCGTATACCCTGGCTGGTCCTGAAATCGCCGTTGCTTCGACGAAGGCTTATACGACGCAGCTGGTAACCTTGCTCCTCTTGGCCCTCTACATGGGCCGCTTGAACGGCAAACTGCCGGCTGACCGAGAAGCAGAAATCCTGGCTCATCTGGAAAAACTCCCCGATCAGTGCCAGAAAATTTTCGACCAAGTCGACACGATCAAAGGCTTGTGCGATGCCTTTAAAGATAAAGAAGATGTCTTCTTCATCGGCCGCTCCATGGATTACGGTCTGGCCATGGAAGGCGCTTTGAAATTAAAAGAAATTTCCTATATTCACGCTGAATCCTATGCCGGCGGTGAATTGAAACACGGCACGCTGTCGCTCATCGAAGCCGGTGTTCCGGTCATTGCCTTGGCAACACAGATTGAAGTCAAAGGCAAGATGATCAGCAACATTAAGGAAGTTAAAGCCCGCGATGCCTTTGTCGTCGGCATTGCTCAGGACGACGATACGGAAGTCGTTCATACCGTCGATACCTTGATCAAGGTTCCGACCTCAGATGACTTTGTCGTTTCCATCCTGGCTATCGTTCCCTTGCAGCTGTTGGCTTATTATATCGCCGTCAGCCGCGGCAACGACGTCGATAAACCGCGTAACCTGGCTAAGAGCGTTACTGTAGAATAATTGGACTACGCAGTCTGTATAAAGGAGCTGCCCTTTGGGGCGGCTCTTTTTTTGTCGTGTCTTACGGCTTTTTAAACGTAGAATAGAGCCTTTCGTATTTGAAAATGGGCAGAGATCCTCTTTTTGTTCTATACTATACTTAGCCAATTGAACGTGTATTGAAAGATGTGAGGTGTTGTCCTATGTCGCGCTTTATTAATAATTTGAAACGCCGCGTTTCGAAAGAACAAAAGAAGATCGTCCTGCCAGAATCGGAAAGCCGCAGGATTCTGCAGGCTGCAGAACGGGTCCAGGCCGAAGGCTTTGCCCGGCCGATTCTGATCGGGCGGCCGCAGAACATCGTTGAAGTCGCCTCCGAATATCAGATCGACATGGACGGTATCGAAATCATCGATCCTGAAACGTATCCCATGCTGGATACCTTCTGCCAATATTATGCCAAGCGGCGGGCTAAAAAGGGGATGACCGTCTCCGAGGCGCGAGAAGTCCTGCTGACCAATTATATTTTCTTTGCCGCCTGTCTGGTCGCCTTCGACATTGCCGACGGCATGGTCGCCGGAGCTGTTGCCACGTCATCGGAAGTCATTCGTGCGGCTCTCCAAGTCATCGGTCCTCATCCGGGCCTGTCGACGGTCAGCAGTTCCTTTATCATGATTACCGATAAGCCGCAGTTTGGCGATGACGGCATCTTCGTCATCGGTGACTGCAGTGTCGTCATCGAACCGACGCCGCAGCAGCTGGCCGATATTGCCGTCAGCTGTGTAGAACGGGCACGGCGGACGGCGCAGACCCTTGATCCGAAAGTGGCTTTTCTGTCCTATTCGACTATGGGCAGCGGCGCCGGCGACGAAGTGGAACGCGTCCGCGAAGCCGTCCGTCTCCTAAGGGACCGCAACGTCGACTTTGAATTTGATGGCGAGATGCAGGCTGATGCAGCCCTCGTACCGCGGATTGCCCGCCAGAAGGCGCCGGGGTCTCCCGTTGCCGGTCAGGCCAATGTCCTGGTATTTCCTAATCTCGTGTCCGGAAATATTTGTTATAAAGTCTTGGAACACCTGTCCGGTGCTACGGCCTTGGGACCGCTTCTTCAAGGGCTGGCGAAACCGGTTATGGACCTGTCCCGCGGCTGTACGGCCGAAGGCATTACTGATGTCATTGCCATCTGCTGCAGTGATGCCATTTATATGCAGGCTGAAAAGAAGCGGGACATGGCCTTTACCAGTCGCTTTGAACAACTCGATAGTCGGGTCGCCGTTGAAAATCGTAATATTTCGATTCAGTTTAATCCAGAAAAATGTCGGAACTGCACCCTCTGTCGTCGTCGCTGTGCCGAAGTCATGTCTATGACGGGATATTACTCTTTAGAAAGCACGGGCGATGTCCCTATCTGTGTCCACTGCGGCCAGTGTTCGCTGACCTGCATGTTCGGGGCGACGACGACCGTATCACAGCGGGCGGAGATTCAAAAAGCCATCGACGATCCGGATAAGGTCGTCGTCTTTCAAACGTCGTCGGCCGTCGGCGTTGCCCTTGGCGATGCCTTTGGACGTCCCTTTGGCGAAAATGTGGAAGGGAAGATGATTTCAGCCTTGCGCAGACTCGGTGGGAATTACGTCTTTGATACCAACTTCGGAGCCGACTTAGCCATCATGGAAGAAGCGTCGGAACTCCTATACCGTATGGACAATAAGAAAGAGCTGTTGCCGCAGTTTACGAGTGCCTGTCCGTCATGGGTTGAATTTACGGAAATCTTCTTCCCCGAACTGATTCCTCACTTGTCGACTGGTAAGAGTCCGAGCAGCATGCTCAGCCCGATGATTAAGACGTATTTTGCCAAGCGCATGCATATCGATCCTTCCAACCTGGTCATCGTTTCGGTTACGCCCTGTACGGCAAAGAAGGCGGAAATCTTTCGGCCGGAACAGAATGCTGCCGGCCGTTACTGGCAGCATCCGGACATGCGCGATACCGATTACGCCATCACGACGAGGGAATTGGCGACCTGGATCAAAGAGAAAAAAATCGACTTTGATCCGCTGGAAAATGCTGCTTACGATACGGTCTTTGGCGAATCGTCCGGCGGCGGAGACCTCTTTGGCAACAGTGGCGGATTGATGGAAGCGGCTCTCCGGACGCTCGTTTACTTGAAGACCCATAAACCGGCCGAGGAAGATTTCCTCCACTTTGAGGCCGTACGGGGCCTTGAAGGGGTGAAAGAAGCGGCCGTCACCCTGGACAACGACATCATCCGTGTCGTCGCTGTCAGCGGATTGGCCAATGCCCGTCGGTTCATCAATTTAATGGAAGAAAAGCATTCGTGGAAAAAATATGCCTTGATCGAAGTCATGGCTTGTCCCGGCGGCTGTATTGGCGGCGGCGGTCAGCCACGAACGCAGCTGCCCCTCGAAATCCCGGCTAAGCGTGCCCGCATTGAAGCACTATACCAGATGGATGCCCAAAAATCGATTCGGGCCAGCTGGGAAAATAAGGAACTGCAGACCCTGTATGCAAAGTTCTTGGGAGAACCGCTGGGCGATCTGTCCGAAGCCCTACTTCATACGCAGTACGTCAATAAGCATTACCTTTTGGGAAAAGAAGATAAGGTCCAACCCCTTATTAAATGAACGATGTTTAGACCAGCCTCTTAATGATATGACAGCCCTCGTCCATAGTGACGGGGGCTATTTTGTGCTTTCGACCTTGCTTTCTTAGGCATCTGTTCCTATAATAAAATCAATACACTTGATGCGGAAGGGATTATTATGAATCGGTATATGACGTCTTTGAAGGGGCGGGCAGCTTCAAATCCACAAAAAATCGTTCTGCCTGAGAGCGGCGACCTTCGGATACTGCAGGCGGCCGACCGGATTTTGGCCGACGGATTGGCCATTCCGGTATTGATTGGGAAAAGGCAGGACATTCAGGAATTAGCCCTTCGATACCAATTGGACTTAGAAGGGGCTGAATTGATCTATCCGAAAGACCATGCGTCTTTCGATCGCTTTGCCAAAGAATATGCGCGGATGCGGCGGGTATCGGGGATGACCATCGAAGAAAGCCGGCGCTTTTTACGGACGCCCCTTTATTTTGGTGCCTTTCTGGTCGCTTCCGGAGAAGCGGCCGGTATGGTTGCTGGATTAGAAACGCCGGCGCCGGAAGTTCTGCATGCGGCCCTGCAGATTATCGGTACCCGTAAAGGCATCGATACGGTCAGTAGTTCTTTTATCCTTCTGACCGACATGATGCAGTTTGGCCATGATGGAGTCCTGGTCGCCGGCGACGGTGACGTCATCCCGACTCCGGACGAATACCAGCTGGCAGATATCGCCTGCAGCTGTGTCGATCGGGCGCGGCGAACCCTGCAGATCGATTCGCCGAAAGTGGCCCTCTTGTCGTATTCGACGATGGGGAGTGAACGGGGCAGCGGTGCCGATACGGTGCGAAAAGCCGTCCAGATTCTAAGCGACCGCAACGTCGATTTTGAGTTTGACGGCGAAATGGAAGTCGATATCGCCCTCATTCCATCGTATGCCAAAGAGTGGGCACCACGCTCTCCCGTAGCCGGAAGGGCCGATGTCCTGGTCTTTCCCGATTTGAATACGGGGAACATCTGCTGCAAGATGCTGGAACACGTTGCCGGGGTGACCGTTTTAGGTCCGCTGCTGCAGGGACTCTCCAAACCGGTCATGGACCTGTCACGGGCGTCGACAGTAGAAACCATCGTCAACACCATAACCGTTTGCTGTTGTGATGCCTTAGATGAAATGGTATAGGCTATTTTGAAAATTAGTGTACAAAATAAGGGCAATCTGTCTTGACAATCTTCATATACCATAGTATACTTAAGAAGTTGTGAGGGAAATTCCTCTTATGCCGACTGAGACAACAGTCGATTCTTTTGAAAATTCTTCAAAAGAATGCTTGACAAGCCCTTCGTAGTTTGGTAAGATAAACAAGTCGTCGCTACGGCGATGGCAGATGACCTTTGAAAACTGAACAATGATTGAATGAACGCCAGTAAATAAATCTTTGGATTTGTTTATGCCGAGTTTTACTCGGGAGTGCAGGTCATTTTCGTAAGAAAATAACCGAATCAATTCAAAC
>ENA-OQJN01000044-OQJN01000044.1-human-gut-metagenome-genome-assembly--contig:-NODE-44-length-60652-cov-3.928625_pt1 | contig 60652 bp, 61 predicted proteins | sample MGYA00242610_ERZ504777 | MGnify/ENA primary metagenome ERZ504777 (study PRJEB26092, sample SAMD00036350) | human gut metagenome | host: Homo sapiens | study: EMG produced TPA metagenomics assembly of... | reverse complement strand
TTTCCTTCGTTTTACCCCGGCAATATACAATCCGAAGGACTTTGAAGATGCACTAATGGTAGAACCAAACGAGTATGCCTTAATCAAATTCGGTGAGCGTGGCACTTGTCTGTATAGGTGCGGTAATGAACGCTATCTTTTACTTGTTCAGGCTCCCGAATACAAAGCAGAGATTTTCGGTAGTGCTGGGGGTAGGTGATATATTTACAAGATGAAATCACTTTGATATAATAAATATTATCTTTTCATTTTGAGGTGGTTTTATGAGTAAAAAAATTGAATTGACAGTTGAGATGGCAGATAAACAGATAGAAAAATGGGAGAAAATAAAAGGTGTCATAATAAGAGCTAATCAACTATCTGAAAACGATGATTGTGCAGTGTTAATCTATAAGTTGTATCTTCAAAATACATCAGTTGCAAAGGTAGCCGAAATACTAAATGAACAAGGATATAGAACTCCCAGTGCAACGGGGACAAGAAAAATCTCTTCAAATGATATTTCGGAAGTTATTAGAAGTGCTGAAATAGATGATAAAGAATTACAGGAACTGGTTCGATCTATCCATTCAAATGCGACTAATTTTATTAATAAAATTTATAACTAATTATCTGTCACAAAAATCCGATTGATTTTCGTATGAAGTCAATCGGATTTTTGGTGTTAAGGAGGTGAATTTTAATGAGTGCTACCATAGGTGCGGCACTGAAGAAAATAGCAGTTGCTCTGCTCACGGATAAAAAGGTAATAAAAATAATAGGCGGTATAATAATCGGCATAATCATAATTGTGGTTATGCCGATTGTTGCTGTTGTTTCAATTTTCAACGGTAGTATGGATATTGATACAGACAAGCTTAGCCAGTCCATACAAGAAAACATCTCAGCCGAGCAGATGGAAAATCTACAGCTTATCAACGACACAATGACAGAGGTTGAAAATCAACTCAAAAGCAAAAAACTGTCCGACTGCAACACGCAGGCAGAGGTTATCTATCTGTTCTCCCTGTCCGATAAATCAGAGGACAAGGACTTTGTAAAAAACTTTGTATCCTGTTTCAAGAAGAATCAGTCTGATGAGGATTTGATAAAAACCGTCAATCAGGAATTCGGAACGGAGATAAAGTATGACGAGTTCCAAAAGATGATGGAGTCAATCAAGGGGGCGGAAATCAGTACCGCAGGCTTTACTGACAAGACCACGAAGAACAATCTCGACCTTGTCAAGTGGTGCGAGAACGCACACAAAAATGGCTGGGGTTATGTGTACGGCGGTTACGGTCAGGTCTGCACAAAACAATATCTCGACCAACAGGCGTCGTTGCTTTTCGGAAATAACGAGGCAGGTGGTGAGATGAGAAAGGTTGGTGAAAAATGGCTCGGCAAGAGAGTTTGTGATTGCATAGGTTTGATAAAATCATATGCTTGGTACAACTCTGACAGCGGAGAAATTGTAGCAGGTTCAAACGGGTTTACGGATTGCGGTGCAAATTCTATTTGGAACAATGTTACAGAAAGTGGTCCGATTTCAAGTATGCCGGAAACACCCGGGCTTGCTGTCTGGATGGACGGACATATCGGAGTGTATATCGGCAACGGAGAAGTCATCGAGGCACAAGGCACAGCCTACGGAGTTGTCAAAACCAAACTTGAAGGACGAGGTTGGACAAAGTGGCTGAAAATACCAAATATAAAAATATGTGGAGGTAAAATCAAAATGAAGAAAACAAGTTTAAGCATTATGTACGATGATGAAAAACTGAATGCAATTAAACTGTATATGTCACAGCGTGATTTGGATTTCAAGGAAGAACTTGAAAAATCAGTTGACTCTCTGTATGCAAAATATGTTCCTGCAAATGTCAGAGAGTTTATTGATATGAAGTCGACTATATCTAAGCAAACTAAAAAGAAGAGTATAGATGCTCTATCTAATCAGAGTGCCGAAGTTGAATTATAATTTTGCTTTTTGTCTTCATATTTCTGCAAAGCTTTTTCAATTTCGTCCAATTCATATAAATCTACATTACAGGGATCATCGTCAGATAGAAGCTTAGAAGTTTTTAAGATTGACTTAATCATGAAATATGCAATAAATAATATAATAATTATCATTAAAATATCGCAAATAATTGCACCTAATCTAGATAGGATTTTAGAAGCATCTAAAATAAAACTACAGATGGCACTTCCTAATATTCCAAATATCAGTGATATCAATATATTGTGAGTATTACTGCGAAAGGATGTGAGAAATTTTCTTCTATTAAGTAAATCTTGATAGTAAAAATTGTTTTCGTTATATATCTGAGATATCCTGTCTTCTAATATATAATGCGCTTCTAATAAATTAATATCATTACTTTTTAATTTATCGTAAACATTCTCTTTTTCTATTTGAATTAGTTTTGTGATTTTGTCTTTTTTGAATTCTTTGAACATACGAACACCTCAATTATTTTATTTGATATTATAATATCATTATTTTAAAAGAAACACAATTGTAGAAAAAGGTGATAAAAATAAAAAATCAAAACTTTGGTGTAGAAATTGAAATGACCGGCATCACTCGCAGTACGGCGGCGAAAGTGATTGCCGGTTATTTTAATACAGATGCAACTCATGTCGTTGGCTGCTACGATGCATATTCTGTTCGAGATGATGACGGCAGGATGTGGAAGATTATGCGTGATGCAAGCGTTCGTTGTGAAAACCGTTCGGGACAGAACGCAAGCTCTCTGTACTCGGTTGAATTTGTCACTCCGATTTGCAACTATGACGATATAGAAACCATACAGAAGTTAGTCAGAAAGCTTCGTGGCGCAGGAGCAAGAGTCAACTCAAGCTGTGGTTTGCATTGCCACATAGACGCGTCAAGGCATACTCCTAAAACACTTCGCAACATCGTAAATATTATGGCGGCGAAAGAGGACTTGCTTTATAAGGCGTTAAAAGTGAATGTATCAAGAGAACATTACTGCCAGAAGATGGACACACGCTTTCTTGATGAAATCAATAACCGCCCTCCTATGTCTATGGAACAATTCAAGTCAATGTGGTATGACGGAGAGGATTACAGCTACCGACACTATGATGACACACGCTACCATGCTTTGAATCTTCACAGCGTGTTCTACAATGGTACGATTGAATTTCGTCTTTTCAACTCCACCTTACACGCAGGAGAGGTCAAAAGTGCGATTCAGCTTTGCCTTGCAATCAGTCAGCAGGAAATCGACAGCCGCCACTAAAGAACAGCACAGACCGCCCGAAAAGCAGAGCGTGTTAAAACATCTGCGTGAGATACAGGAACGCAACAAGCAGAAACCGCCGCAAAGACAGCATAAAAAATCCATTGATAGAGATAGCCGATAGGAAAAACACCGCACAGCGGTTACTCGCTGGCGGTGTCGTACATATTACTATTTTTATATCAGATTATCTTACTATGGTAGTCACATATCTTTGATAATATAAAAAGCCAAGCCCAAGAATCCAGATGAGAATGAACATGGTAATAACCATCACAATCATCCCCTCAATCATTATTTCCCCTCGCTCACCATTTTTCCTGTTTGCAAACAATCTGCTCATTTTGTTTTCACCCCATCATCATCCCGACAGCAACCGTTGCTATTGCAACGACCAAAGCGATTACCAGATAATACTTGAGCCATGGAGATTCCCAATTACCTAAATCATTGGCCAATGTTGCTTTTCGGGGATTCTTTATGTAGTACAGTGTAATAGTTTTCGGTATACCCATAGTTGACAGAAGGCGATAGCGATAGGACTTTCCGTTAACTTCGTAGCTATATGTTCCCATGTCTTCCATGGTCGGCATTCCAATGCCGTCGGCATCATAATTTCTAATATTATGACTTTTCAAAAGGTGGGCTTCTACAACATTTCCTTTTCTTTCAGCTTTTTCTTGTAAACTTTTACGAATAAATGGAACATAGAACAACTTCCTTAAGAGGCAAAACAATGGTGTTATGGCCAGCGAAGCCACTGGCCCAAGAAAGATACCTATAAGGACATATGCTATTATTTTTGCCACCATCATAGTTCACTCCTTTTAAAATCTCAAAGAAATCATGTGCATTTGCTCATCGGACAACCCGACAAAGCAAATTCCGTTATTAGTAAAGTATCCACCGTCAGAGTACTTGTAATCAATTACAAGCTCTCCACTGTCATCAATGAACCCCCATTTATCTCCGGATCTAACAGCTGCCAATCCGTTAGAGAAACTCATTGCTTCATCGAACTTCGGCTCTATAACAGTTTTCCCGTCGTTGTTTACGAATCCCCATTTGCCGTTTGAATCCTTATAAGCGATTTCTTCTTGGATAGTCCAACCGAGTCCAATCAACAGTCAGGGAAAGAGTAAACTTGTGTGAAATCATATAAAGGGATAAGGCGAACACATTGCGATAAATCCTTTATTTTCAAGGCTTTTGGAGGATTTTATTGATAACCTATGGAAAGCAATAATCACTCATAATTTTATGGTTTTCAAATTGCAATTTAACTATCTAATCCTCAAAAACCATTGATTTTTCAAGGCTTCACGCCTGTTTTCCATTCAAACCTTATCTGCTTGCCCTTGTTTTTGCCCTTACGAGCCGAAACAAGGGCAACATTTTATTCTCCGCCGACCACCTTATCCAGCAGCCTTGCGGAAGTGCGCTTCGCTTCCCTTGTAGAGTGAGCGTAAATGTTCATTGTGGTACTGACATCAGAGTGTCCGAGAAGTTCCTGCACATCTTTCGGCTTTGCGCCGCCGGAAAGCAGATTGCTTGTGTAGGTGTGACGGAGCGTGTGGAAATGGAAATCTTCAAGCCCTTTCACTTTCTTCTTTGCCGCCCTGCACATAATCCCTACCGTACTCGGCGCTTCATACGCCCCGTCTGCTCTCAGGCAGACAAAAGAGATTTCCTTGTAATCTTCCGGGACTTCCTCTGTCCTTTGCAGGCTGTAAACCTCATAATAGGTGCGCCCTTTTTCCTTTACTTCTTTGTAGTAGTTCAGGTGATAAAGTTCCCCGTAGCGGAAACGGTTTTTGCGTTGTTCTGTTCTTGCCGCCCGCAGGATTGCCGCCAGCGTGTCGCAGAAATCAACGGTGCGGACTTTGCTCCGCTTTGTCGTTCCCACTTCGGTTGTGTGCCTTGTTCCGTTATAGCGCATACTGCGGCGTACTGTAAGATATTGTTCCTCAAGGTTAATATCCTGCCAAGTTAAGCCACATACCTCCCCGATACGAAGCCCCGTATAGTAGGCTATCTGCACAGGCAGCAAAGCAGGATTATCCTTTGCCTTGAGAAATTCCTCCAGCTTATGGAACTGCTCATGCGTGATAGTAGGAATACTGGAAGTATCTTCCTCACTGTCCGAGAAAATATCCGTTTCCTGCTTCCTGCCTCTCAGCTTCACATACTGCATAGGGTTAAAGGTAATCAGTTTTTTCGGGAAAACCGCAAAGCGGAAGGAATTTTGCAACACCGCCGAGAACAGGAGCATATATCCTTTGCTCATGGGCTTTGAAGTTGTCCCGTCCGGGTTTGTCCCACCGTAGCTCAGAAAATCAATGAACGCCTGCAAATGGTCGGCGGTCACTGTTTTCAGCTTGCGTTTGCCAATGGGATATTGCTTGATACGGTTGACTGTTCCCTGATAGGACATGACCGTCCCGTTGCTTAAGTTGCCGGGTTTCAGTTCTTCCTCTACCCACATATCCAGCATATCGCCTACCGTGATGTTTTCCGCTTTCCCGACAAACTGCTTTTCCTCGTAGTCCGCTATCGCTTTGCGGAGCATGGCTTCTGTTTCCGCCTTGCTATCTGTGCCTGCAAACTCTTTCTGCACTTTTCTGCCGCTTTCATCTTCAATGTAAAAGCGTCCGTACCACTTTTTGCCTTTCTTTCTTACAGAACCTTTTGCCATAGATAAAAAACTCCTTTCTATCCGTGACAATCGGGACTGTGACATATGGTGTGCGTAAAGTAATTGTGTCACTTCTGCCAGTGGAAGTCAACTGGCGTCTTTACTTGTCAAGGTGCCACGGAATTTTCTTTTTCGGAAAGCCTTTCTTCGGCTTCCTCCACTATCCCGAAAAGTGCGCCCATCGACATTCTTGTGCGCCCCTCATCGTGGATATGTAAAATCCCGTCTAAAAACCGTTTCATATCCTCAATCGGTACTTCCATCTTCTTACGGTATACCTGCTCCATGATCGCCCCGGACTCTATGGCGTACCGCCCAAGAGACTCTTTCAGCCCTTTGTCCTCCGCCACACGGTCAACTTCCTCCATAGCGTCAGCAAAGTAGTAGGTCATAACCGTATACAGGTCAACCATCTTGCCGAGAAATGTCGTGAGAAGCTGCTGGTGCGGCTCACCCTTTACCGTATGGGAAACTGTGTCCAGATACTTCTTGATGTGTTCCTCAATATCCCGCTGGCAGAGAGTATAGGTGTCATATTCCTTATCATCGGAAAGACCTGTCAGCCATTCGGGAGTTGTGAGCAACGCTTCCGCAAGACCGTTGATAACCATTGTGCGCTTCGGATCAACTCCGTCCGCTTCGTACCGCTGAATGGTGGATTTGTTCACGCCTACACGCCTGCCGAGTTCCGGCATGGTAATGTTTAACTCTGTGCGGCGTTCCTTAATCCGTCCACCGACCTGTTTTGCGGTGAATGTGGTTTCTTTTTTCAAGGTGTTCACCTCCTGACTGGTATCAGTATAACACGATGATACTTATTTTGCAACCTTTATCTCAATAAAAGTTGTAAATAAACTATGAATGGTTGCAAAATAGGTTGACAAGAGATAGCAGAATAAGTATAATGATAAAACAGTAGTTGCAAAATGAGTATTCTAAAAAGGAGGTTGATAGAATGAGCGCAGTTAAAATGGGACTTACCATAGAGGAAGCCGCAGAATGTACGGGTATCGGCAGGAACACCATGCGGAAGCTGGTGGAATGGGGAAAGCTGCCCGTCCTCAAAGTGGGGCGCAAGACCATTATCCGCAGGGACACGCTGGAACGGTTTCTGACGGTCAATCAGGGAAGAAATCTTCTGAAGCCCGATGATGTCCGCAGAGTGGAATGATAATCCATTCTCTTTTCGGAAAATAACCCTAAGCCCTCGGCGTTTGAGAGCGAAATACACCCCTCGCACAAATCTTCGATTTGTACTCTGGGTATTTCGCCCTTGCAGGGGGCTAAGTGATAACGCCGACACTTCCGTTTACAGCGTTATCACGAGAAAACTGCCGCCGCAGCTTTCTCCGCTGTCCGTCTGCTTACGCCGCCAAAACAGCGGCAACCGATTTCTCGGTTGCAAAAAGAGTATGCCCGTCACGGGAGGAAGGAGTATATGGCAAGACATTCATTTATACAGATGTCGAAGCTACCCAATGTCAAGGGAAGAATATCCTATATCACAAGCCACGCAAGGCAGGAAAATCTCTATGCCACCTACCGCACCGCCGACAATGAATTTTGGAATAATCTTGCAAGGGAAAGCCAGCAGGAATTTAAGCGAAGCGGCACAGAGGGCAAATGTATCGAAGCAAGGGAATTGATTATCGCCCTGCCCGAAGTCTACACAAGATACGAGCCGCAGGAAGTCCTTGAAGATTTTACGGAGGAGTTCCGCAGGCGGTATGGTGTGGAGTGCGTGTCAGCCATCCACCACAACAAACGCAAGACAAACTATCATATCCATCTTATCTTCAGCGAAAGAAAACTGCTCCCCGAGCCTGACATCAAGAGAGCCACACGCAGCGTGTTATATGATGAAACGGGCAAAAGGGTACGCACCAAGAAAGAAATCACAGGGGAGGACGGACAGATACGAAAAGGCTGCACCGTCATAAAAAAGGGCGAGGTTTACGAAAGCCACCTTTTTACCGTGAAAGACGATAAATTCAAAAGCGAGCCTTTTCTTCGGGAGGTAAAAGAGATTTACACCGACCTTATCAATCGGCATATCTCCGATCCCGAACAGCAGTTAAAGGTGTTTGATAAGAACAGCGTTTATCTTCCCACCAAGAAAATCGGTAAGAACAATCCCAAAGCCGCCGAGATTGAAGCGGACAACGCCGCAAGGCAGGAATGGAACAGGACAGCGGATATGGCGTTGTTATCAGGTATTTCCGAAGCAAAGATTTTAGAAGTCAAGCAGACCGAGATACACGAAAAAGCAAGCCAGTCTATCAAAAGCAAAGGCTGGCTGCCTAATCTATTCCGCAGGATTGTGGCAAAGGCAAAAGATTTTCTGCAAAACCTTATTCGGGAAAAAGATATGCCGCCCAAGCCTACGCTTGATATTGATATGGCAGAGTTCCGTTATATGCGAAACCTGATGATAAAGGTGCAGGATAAGGCAAGGGAAATCAAAACCTTGCAGGACAAAGTTCTGCCGCAGTTGAAACAGCAGCTTGCCGATACAAAGGGGCTTTTCAAAGGCAAAGAGCGAAAAGCGTTAGAGGTAAAAATCAAAGAAACCGAAACAGAGATTGCCGACAGGTTGGATAAAATCCCCGATACGCTCAAAGAGGACGGTTATCCCGATGTGCAGGTGTTTATGCGTACTTTCCGAGAAATGGAAAGCGTTGTGGAACAGTACAACCGTGACCTTGCCGAGTGGGAATATCAAGTCAGCAGGAAGCCGACAGCTGCCGCCAATGAGAAGCGCAGACCGCCCGAAAAGCAAAGCGTGCTAAAACATCTGCGTGAGATACAGGAACGCAACAAGCAGAAACCGCCGCAAAGACGGCGTAAGAAATCCATTGACAGAGATAGCCGATAGGCATTGAAAAACCGCCGTTATGGCGTTACCCATAGCGGCGGCATACATAATCATTTACTGACTGCAAGCGTGATTTTCATATCCTGCACATTGATGATTGTTTCCTTTTTGCACTTCGGACAGTAGAGAGGGAAGTTTCTTAATTCTGTATCTTCCCGTATCATTGTACGAGTTTTATTGCCGCAGATAGGGCAAAGTATCCATTCTGCTTTAATTTGTTTCATAACACTTAACCTTTTTATTTTCAAGAATTAGCAAACTACAGAAAATTATCTCTGTGATAAGCATAAATACCGCCACAAAAAATGTCGGAGCATATATCCCAAGCAACAATACAATAATCGGTATCAAAATAGAAAAAACATAATATGTTTTTGATTGATATAGCCAACCATATGGCAAAAGGTGGGCTCCAAAAATTATAGCATAAACCATCAGCATTTTTTCTGGCATAACTGCATATACCCACATAGCAATCAATATATAGAGCATTTGATTAAGTGAAATAAGCAACCCCAATCCTGAAAGTGGATTTTCTTTATTTTGAAAATCAATTTTCAAAATTTTCGAGAGTAAAAAAGCCAACGGAACTAATGGTGTTGAACAGCAAAAGGTGAATAAGTTTTTTGACAAAATCGGCAATGAGGATATATGGATACCTAAGACTGCTACCCAAATGAAAACAGAAGCAACAATAAAATGCAATCCTCTTTTTTGTTTTCTTATATTATCTTCTCTCAGTTCTTGCAATGATGATACTAACTCTTTTCTATTTCCCATTTACATTTCTCCTTTGTTGTTGATATTTTATCAAAGCTTGCGTATAAATTTCTCCTTGCTTATTGCTATACCTCTGGTATATTGCAATACAAATGAAATAAAGAACACATATAATTCCGATAAAAACTAACCACTGAATAAATGTCCCTATACCGCTAAAAAATCCCATCCAATAGAAGTTTAGACACTCGTATAAGCTAAGCAACACCATAAAGCAGGTTAATCTTTTTGTGAAAGTCCAATTTTTAATAAAAACCTTTGTAAAAAGAATATTAAAAATCAGCACGCCACCAATCACAAAAAACAGTAGTTTAGTTAACATACTTACTGAAATTTGTTGCTGATTGGAAATATGACAATATGCTATCCAGATGATAAGAAGCCACGTCGTGCAAAAAGCAATTCCATTTCTCATCCAAACGAAAAATTTTATGATATCATTTTTGTTGTTTTTCATTGCCATCCTCCTATATTGATAATAATTTCCGCACAAACGGGACATATTTTCTGGAAATATATAATAACTCTCCATTACACAACGTTACTAAAATGGTGCGATTTAACTCTGGTTTTAGGGAACGGATTTTATTTATGTTTACAATAAGTGACTTTGAAATTCGGACAAAGTCTTTATCGGATAAAATTTCCTCCAGTTCATATAATCTTTGTTTGATTTCCATAACATCTTCCTGCGTGTATAAAAATGTATGATTATCTACAGATTCAAAGTATAATACTTCTGATAAATTTACCCAAAATTGTGTACCGTCTTTTTGGGCATACAATTTATTGTCAAATGATTCGATATGCGATTTTAATCTCATTACTTCATCATCAATTTTATTGCACTGAATAACTACGCTTAATGTTTCTTTTATGTGCTCAATAATCTGAATATCCATACCGCACCTCCTTCAATTATTATAATATAATCATTCATATTTTTTTCTCAACGGGTTTGTTGTAAGAGGTACAAAATCTGGCATTAAAATGCCATTAACTGAGCAAACGGAGTATACCCTACCCGCCGTCTATAACAAATGTTAAGTAATATAACGCTTTTCGGTGTCAAAAGCCTTGTTTAAGCGGCTCATAGAGCATAAAATAGGGCGGGTAAGTTATCCCTACTCGCCACGATTTTACAGTCAAATTCGTTACAATGCTTTAATTGTAGATGATTTCCTCATTCACAACCTCCATAGCACACGCCCGTATGTTATTCATTCGACCAACCCACTCTAAGGTGTTTTCAACCTTTAACTGCTCCGTGATACCCTGTGCCTGTTTCATCTGCTCTGTGAGTATTTCAAAGCGTTCTTGTGCCTGTCTGTCAATGTCGGCAAGGTAAGTGTTCAGCCTGCCGCTTGTCAATAGCGTTGTGTATGTATTTCTGTGGTATTCTTTCAGATACCGCAAGTGCCGCTGTCCCCACAAACCGATAGGTTGTTCTTTTTCGGCTGGTAAGATAAAACAAGGAATATAATAATCTCCTTGCAGTTCATACCACATACCATTTTTATCATCGTAAATGTACTTGTCCATTGAAAAATCCTCCGTTATAATATATTCGCACATACATCACAGTTCTCCGATTGCCACACTCTGTTATATCTTGTTGTGAGATTTTCTTGCCCTTGTATTTGCCCTTATGAGCAAAGAGGGAAAGAATAAACTTGTGTGTAATCGTATAAAGAGATAAGGCGAACACATTGCGATAAATCCTTTATTTTCAAGGCTTTTGGAGGATTTTATTAAAACACTGTAACCTCTGTTGAGAGGTCATAATTTACTGATATTCAAATTTCAATTTGTCATTCTTTTATTTAAAATTATCATACCACATACAAATAAAATTGTCTATCAAAAATCCATCTACCACCAAAGAGCAACTGCACCCAAACACTGACAGGTGCCTCTTGTCACAGTGATAGGAGAAAGAACTACCCACTATAAGATATTACAGCAGAAAAGAAAAATATATACAAGGAAGTGATTAAAATATCAATCTACATTTATTTTACAAAAGAACAGCGAGAACAGGCAAGGCGAACTGACCTTGCTAATTTTTTAATCCGTCAAGGCGAGAAAGTCAAGAAATCAGGCTCAGAATACGAATGGCTTGACGGTTCACAAAAGGTAACAATCAGAGGTCATCTCTGGTATCATCAGTACGAACAGAAAGGCGGAGATGCAATAGATTTTGTCCGCAGATTTTACAACAAGGACTATGCCGAAACGGTGGAAATGCTTTTGAATGGTAGTGGCGGTCAGATAATAACTTCACCGCCCATAGAAATAAGGTACAAAAACTTTGAACTGCCGCAGAAGAATGACAGAATGAGCAGTACTTTTTTCTTATCTGCTGTTGACTCGTGGCATTGATAAAGATGTGCTTTATGAATTTGTGCGTAGAAAGATGATTTATGAATCTGCCGACTACCATAGTGCTTTGTTCGTAGGCTACGATACAAACGGTAAACCTCGCCACGCACATAAGAGGGGAACGGTAACAAGCAATCCGTACAAAGGAAATGTTGCAGGCAGTCAGCCTGAGTTTAGTTTTCATTGGCATGGAAAAAGCGACAGATTTTATTTGTTTGAAGCACCGATAGATATGCTGTCATTCATAAGTATGCATAAGGAAAATTGGAAAAGTCACAGCTATGGGGCATCCTGTTCAGTTTCGAACAGGGTGCTTTTTCAATGCCTGAAAGACAACCCCAACATCAAAAATGTGTATCTATGTTTCGATAACGACCAAGCCGGACAGTTAGCAAACAAAAGAATTGCAGAAAAATTAAACAAAATGAACATACAAAATGAAATCCTCATTCCAATTCATAAGGACTGGAATGAGGATTTAACTTTATCAGAGAAAGGAGATGAACAATTATGCCGTCAGGAATTATAACTTTGATTATCGCAACAGGCACAATGTTTGCTATGTTAATAATCATTTCAACTGTGGGTAATTACTATTCGCTGAATCGTATAAAGGATAAAACTGTTGGACAAGGACAGCACGGCACGGCTCGTTGGGCAACAAAAAAGAGATAAAGAGAACCTACAAGCAAATTGATTTTAAACCAAATGAATGGCGTACAAATCCTGACAGCAGACCAACTGAACAAGGTATAATTGTCGGTTGCAAGAACAGAAAAAATGGCACGACCGCAATGGTAGACACAGGCGATGTACATGCTCTTATGATTGGTGCGGCAGGTGTGGGTAAAACTGCCTACTGGCTGTATCCCTGCATTGAGTATGCCTGTGCAACAGGTATGTCATTCTTATCAACGGACACTAAAGGTGATGTAGTTCGCAATTACGGAACGATTGCAGAAAAGTATTACGGTTACAATGTTTCGGTTATAGATTTGCGTAATCCCACACGCTCACACGGAAACAACCTTCTGCACCTTGTGAATAAATATTTTGATTTATACAAGGAAAATCCCGACTGCCTTTCCTACAAGGCAAAAGCCGAAAAGTACGCAAAAATCATATCAAAGACGATTATCTCAAACGGAATGGACGGTGCATCTTTCGGTGAAAACTCATATTTCTATGATTCTGCCGAAGGATTGCTGACTGCAACAATTCTTTTAGTTGCAGAGTTTTGCAAGCCTGAAGAAAGGCACATTGTTTCAGTTTATAAAATCATTCAGGAATTGCTTGCTCCGTCAGGACAGAAAGGCAAAAATCAGTTTCAACAGCTTATGGATTTACTCCCTGAAAATCACAAGGCTAAATGGTTTGCCGGTGCGGCTCTTAACACATCAGAGCAGAGTATGGCATCTGTTATGAGTACGGCACTTTCAAGGCTTAATGCTTTTCTTGACAGCGAGTTAGAGCAGATTTTGTGTTTTGATACAGAAATTGATGCGGAGAGATTTTGCAAGGAGAAAAGTGCAATTTTCATTGTTATGCCGGAGGAAAATCCCAATACATTCTTTATGGTGTCGCTAATTATCCAACAGCTTTACAGGGAAATACTTGCAGTTGCTGATGAAAACGGCGGTGTTCTGAAAAATCGCTGTGTGTTCTTTTGTGATGAATGGGGCACTTTGCCGAAGATTGATTCGGCAGAGATGATGTTCTCTGCCTCCCGTTCAAGGCGGTTGCAGATAGTTCCGATAATCCAATCCTTTGCACAGTTGGAGAAGAATTACGGCAAAGAGGGTGCTGATGTTATCATAGACAACACACAGCTGACCATCTTCGGAGGCTTTGCTCCAAACAGCACAAGTGCGGAAGTCCTATCAAAAGCACTCGGTTCAAGAACTGTTATGTCAGGCTCCGTCAGCAGGAGCAAAAATGATCCGTCCCAATCTTTGCAGATGATTGAACGACCTTTGATGACTCCCGATGAATTGAAGTCACTTCCAAAAGGCACATTTGTTGTTATGAAAACAGGCTTTTATCCTATGAAAGTCAAGCTGAAATTGTTTTTCAAATGGGGTATTAAATTTGAGGAAAAGTATGAGGTAATGGAAAACGGCAACCGTGAAGTTCACTATGCCAACCGCTCGGAGTTGTTCAACAACATAATCCAAACATACTGTCCTCACTATCTTGAACAGCCAGTAAATGATTCGGGTTTTGATGAATCAAGCGGTCAGAAAAAGAAGAAAAATGAAAATCTTAAAACCTCTCCAAATGTAGAACAGACCGAAAGTGACAACACTGCAAATTCTGAATAGAAATATGAGCCAACAGAAGAACCCGGAAATTCAATGGTTGAACAGAACGCAGACAAGCAAAGAAAAGTAGTCATAAGAACTGAAAGACTACCTCAGGAGGTGCTGGACAATGAGTAGATTAACTTATCTCTATCAAATGGACTTACCCCACAGAGCCGTTGCCGTATATACCTACCTCCACGACCGAGCAAACAAAAATGGCGAATGCTGGCCCTCAGTAAACAAAATAGCAGGCGACATAAAGCTGTCGCCTGCCACAGTAAGAAGAGCTATTAAAGATTTAAAAAAAGTTGGACTAATCGAAACCAAGCAGAGATACCGTGAACAGGGCGGTAAAAGTAGCTTGCTATTTAAAATAAAAGTGGTAAAGTTTAATTAATTATTTCAACTTTTAATACTCGGGTTTGCCTTACAATTTATAGTGTTATAGCTGTATTTGTGAGATGAAGTGTATTTAAATATTGCAAGATTTAAATATCTCTGTTAGAATTTAGATGCGTGAACATTAAATCGTGATACAACGCAAATGGATATATTAAAGCAATGTTAACTGACGGATATATAAGGTGGGTGCGGAGTATGATAAATATAGCAGTTGTGGATGATGAACCTTTATTTATAGACACTCTGATTAATAAAATTGCTGATTGTTGTAGTTCATTAAAGATAAAATATTTTGTTGATAAATATTCAAACGGCTATGATATACTTGAAAATTATAAAAGTTATCATCTAATTTTTCTTGATATTGAAATGCCATCAATGGACGGTATTGAAACAGCAAAAAAGATTAATGAATTAAAGGGTGATTCTGAAATACCCTTTTTTGTTTTTATTACAAGCCATGATGAATTTGTTTTTGATGCATTAAAAAGTTTTCCTTATTCATTTATACGAAAATCGGATATTGATGATGAAACGAGTTTTTCTAAAATTATGATAAAAGTATCAAAAGCCATTGATAATAATTGCAAAACCATAAATATAAGAACTAATAGACAAGAGATTGTTTTAAAAATAGCAGACATAGTTTTCATTGAAAAGTATAAAAATTATTCTTATATCCACACTAAATCAGAAAAATATCCTGTGAAATCATCACTTGTGTTTTACGAAGAAATGCTTTCTGATTTTGGCTTTATCCGTTGTCACGAAGGTTATATAGTTAACTTGAATAACATTAGTAAAATATTCGATAAAGCGATTCTATTGACCAATAATGAAACTGTTCCAATGAGTAGGAATAAATGTAAAATGGTTAAAGAAGCTTTTGTGAAAAGGACTGTTTGTTATAATGTATACTGATATAATAAATGTAATTTTTGAATTATTTGTGAATTTTTTTCAAGGGACAGTATTTGTGACTTATTGCTATAAATTTTTAACTCCGTCACGAAAGACATTTGTAAACAGAATGGCTTACTTTTTTGCAGTTGCAATGATGCTTTTATCAATTACACTAATTAATTATCTGTACATATCTTTTGCATACATAGAAACCGTTATCTTTTTGCTATAATGATTCCTTATTCTGTTTTATTCTTTAAAGACAAAATATTTGTACGAATATTAATTCCATTATCGCTTAATGTGTTGTATACTACATTATCATTCGGCATAAATTATTTCTTCTCAGCTGTTATTGATTGCGACTATAACTATCTTATGACAGAGAGCACAATTTATCGTTACATTTATGTGATTTTATCAAATATGATATTTCTGATCATTCTTTTTATTGCATATAATTTGCTTAAAAGTCGTTTTTACATGATGAGAAAAGAGATGTGTTGCTGTCTCTTGCGACCCCAATTGTGAGCATTGCAATTGCGGCTCTTACCTTTCTTGTATCTTCAAACGCGCAGATGTCAAATCTTAACCGATTAGTATTGGGGTTGATTTCAATACTAATTCTTTCGTTTAATTTCCTTAATTTCTATCTTATAAAGAACATATCGGGAAATTTTGAATTAAGAAATGAAAATGTAATTGCTAATAAAGAGAAAGAACTGTATAAAGCTCAAATTGCGAGTTCTGAAAAATATATGAGCAATATTTCTTCAGTTAAACACAATATCCAAAATCAATTATTGTGTATTGAAAACCTGATTGATGAGCATAAATATACCGAAGCAAGAACAATGTGCAGAAACATTGTTAATGACATTAAGGCTAACACTCATTTTTACAAAACAGGTTATGAATATCTTGACGCTATATTAAATATAGTGAACGAAAAAACCGCTGAAAGCAATATAAAAATTTACGGTAAATTGTGTCGATAATCTTAATTTTATAGATGGCGATGATTTGGCAGTGCTTATTGGAAATCTTGCAGATAATGCGATTGAAGCACTTGCCCACGAGGAGAAAAAAGAACTGAAAATAGAAATCATACAAAAAGGTGTGTATGAAATTTTGAGTGTGCAGAATTACTGTACCGAATCCGTTTTGGATACTAATCCTGAACTTGTTACAAATAAACCCGATTCACAAAACCATGGATTTGGTTTAACCAGTGTTAAAAAGATTGTCAGAAAATACGGAGGTGATATTACTTATTGCGAAGAAAATAATTATTTTTTCGTAAATATAATGTTTGAAATACCAAATATACCCTAATAACGACCGGATATACCCATTTAAATAATACTTATAAGGATCTGCTATACTTCTAATAGAAATTGTTGAGGAAACATGATTATGCAACATCGCCTATCAGAATGTATAGCAGACTTTCTTTTGTCACAAAAAGTAATAAAAAACAAGAAAAAGAAATATATCTATGGAACACAGCTCGTTATTTCTTCAATAATTAATTTATATATTATAGCATATCAAATAGGTCAAGGAACAGAGTTTACCGGCTATAGAATCGAAACCAAGCAGAGATACCGTGAACAGGGGGGTAAAAGTAGCTTGCTGTATAAAATGTTTAATAGACAAAAATAATAACAATAAATCTAACTGCAAAACTCTTTATATTTGCAATTTCTTTCCGATTCTTAATTCCATCAATTAGATCTCATCTTGTTGATATCAGTATTATTAGGTATTGGAATTTCTCATTATATAATGCATTTCATTAGTCAAGGAATTATATGATTCGATTACTGCGTTATCTCCGAATTTCAAACACAATGTTTGAGGTAAAGGTCATATCATCCTCATTGAATTTCATATTTATTTCACCGTCATATTTTTTAACTACTCTTTTAATGCTTTTCAATCCCGTTCCATGTATTGCGTCAGATTTTTTTGATGATGCTATGCGGTTGTTCTTGACGGCTACAATATTCTTGACCGAGTTTTTAAGCTGCATTGACAGATATTTATTTTTGCGGACGAAAGCCGAAAAATCTATAAATCCGTTCTCTGTATTTTGTGCCGCTTCAACTGCGTTTTCAAGCAGATTGTCAAGCAGAGCAGTTATGTCGGGTTCACTCATAAAGCCAAAATCAGCACTTCTAATGTCAATATTCATCTTCACTCCGAACTTGTCACAGAAGGATTTGTACCTGTTAACGATTGAATTGACCATAGGATTGTTGCAGTAATCAACAGATTTATTTATGCTGAAGTCTTCAATAAAATCGTCTATGTACTCTGTAACAGACTTGTCTTTGGCAATGCTCTTAATGGCGTTTAAATGCCGTTTTATGTCGTGCATAACAATTTTTGAGTTTTCATTTTGCTCATTAAGTAAATCATAATACTCAGCCGTAGATTTTTCTTTTTGCCTTTCATATTCCAATTTCATATTGTGTCTTTGAGTTTTCAAAGTAAATTCATATACCCAAAAAACCGCTATATTTGAGAAAAGTAATAGCACTATACTTATTATTAATAAATACATGTATTTTTGTTCTAAATCAAAATTGTGTAGTGCATATGATACTGCATACAGTAGCAGAATGCTTGAAGTAGGTAAAACCAAAAGAGGTATAGAAAGAGAATAACTTTCTGATTTATGTTCTTTTATTGAGAATTTTGATACAAAGTAAATTATCAAAAAATATAACAGTTTACTGATAGTCGATTGAATAATGAGACTTAGAGAATTATCCAGGCAAGTGAATAAATCCGTACCGAATAATACTGTTGAAACAAACATGACAATACTTTCTGTGATTGCCATAAATATAAGTAATATGCTACAGTGGAAAATACAGGATTTAATACTTATGAAATAACAAAAATAAAGTAAAAAGAAGTTACACGCAAAAAATGCAATTAAATTAACCAATGTTAAATTCAATAATCGAGATAAATACAATAATACATACACAATAACAACTGAAAATAACAAAAATTTTTTGCTTGATTTTCTTTCAAATTTGTTTTCAAAATAAAACAGTGATATCAGAATTTCTGCAAGAAAAACAAACGCATAGAAAATTGTATATACCATTTTTATACTCCTATGTATGCAAAATATGCCTTTTTAAAGTTTGAATAGTTCCTTTGAGATATAGGTAGAGTTTCACTTTTTAAATCTACATTAATATTAAGCTCAGTCTTATTAAAATCCGAGACATACCTCAGATTAACAAGATAACTGTAATGTGGTTGTGCAAAATAATCGTAATCCTTTAGTTTTTCTTTCCAATAACTTAATTTTTATTTGTATAATACTTCTTCTGCCGTGTTCGTGTTATAATAACAGCCTTTCTTTCTTCAATAGTTATATATACTATATCGCTTGTGAAAACAGAATAATACTCGTCATAGTATTCAAGAGTTATTATTTGAGTATTGGAATGATAATAGTTAATAGCCGTATTTAATGCTCTGAAAAAACGGTTATTGTCAATAGGCTTTGACAGATAGCGAAACACGTCCAAATCCATAGCGTCATCAAGATAAGCGTCATGCGAGGTTATAATAAAAATAATTATATTAGAGTTTACCTTTTTTAATTGTGCGGACAAAGTCAGACCATTTACCAGAGGCATTTCAATATCAATGAACGCCATATCATAACTGATATTACTATTCAGCAGCTCTACACCATTGTAAAACAAATCAATATCAAAAACTATTTTATGTTTATCTGAAAATGCATTCAAATTGTTTTTTATTTCATCGACAATACATTTATCATCGTCACAAATTAATACTTTCAAAAGAAAAACCTCCTTGAAATAATATAATATATTATAACATATATTTCAAAAAATGTCATTAAATGTTATTGCTTTAGATGCCAAATTTCAAATTTTACCTTAATAATTTTTAAATCACATCACTTTGAGCAAATTTGACATCATTTTTGCAAGAATTATGTTTTTACTTTTAATATGTGCTAAAATCCTCACGAGAGGAGGAATAATATTATGAAGAAAATAAAAAATTTTATTTGCAAAATTTCACCCGCAATTATTGCTAGTTTTGCATTAGCACTCTCAATAAATGCTAATTCATCCACTTGCTTTTTTATGTATCAGCCTAAGGCTCCTGCAAAGCTTGACAAATTTAAAAAGATAAAGTAATGGAAAAGTTTAGTTCGAAACTCATAGAGTTTTTTGTATCAAACGACCTTATAAAAAACGAAGATAAAGAAATTTACAAATATGCTGTTAATATTATTTTATCGTCATTAATACATATTGCAACTGTTATGATAATAGGTTTATGTTTCAATTTATTTATTGAAAGTTTAGTTTTCTATTTTTCTTTTATTGCTATCCGTAAGTTTGCAGGCGGCTATCACGCTAAAACACCAGTAAGATGTTATCTGTTCTCTTTTTCTTCAAACATAATAATATTGTGTTTAGTTAAGTGGCTTAGCAGTATTAACACTTTATTTATTTTTATATTTATAATATTTGAATTGCTTTGTGTTGTTCTGATATTATTGATATCCCCTCTTGATACAGAAAACAATCCCTTAACTGGACAAGAGAAAAAAATGTACAGAATGTTAACTTCCATTATTACTATTCTTATATTCATAATATCATTATTGTGTTTTTTTAAGGGGTATAGAAATATAGGAAGTTCTATGATATGCGGAGTTGTAATGAGCGCATTGCTTTTATTAATGAGAAAAAATTCAAATTATCAAACATGAGGATTAAAAAAGTGAGTAGAATATGAAGTTAAAAGTATCTGTTTTTTGAATATCTGAATCAAAAAGTTATGTATATCCAAGATGTTAATTACTATTTTGGTATAAGGGATAACTTTGATATAAAACTTGGCGATTATGAGCTTAGCGAAGAAGAAGTTTTAAATATAGCAAAAGAAAATGATCCAGAAGAATACGAGATCTTCGTAAATACAAGTATTGAAGAACGCATAAATAAAATAAATACATATAGCATTGATGATATAAAAGAGCAATCATCATATGGGCAATTTACATTGTGTTTGCATCCATCCAGAAAGTGTAATCTTAATTGTAAATATTGTTTCAGAGAATCTGAATATCTTGGAGATGAACAACTCACCTTTGAAGTTGCTAAAGATGCAATAGACTTTCTTGTCGATAAATATGCACCGTTCGCTAGTAAGTATGTTGTGGATTTGTCTGGTTCAGGGGAGCCTTTGTTACAGATTGACTTAGTTAAGCAAATTGTTGAATATTGTAAAAAGAAGCGTAATGAGATTTGCAAAAACATTGAAGTAATGTTCTGTACAAACCTTACTCTGCTTACACCGGAAATAGTTAAATATTTAGACAATGAGCCTGCAATAATTCTTGGAACAAGTATTGATGGTGATCAAATTACTAATGATAACAACAGGACGTATGCTAATGGCAAAGGTACCTATGATGATATAATAAAAGGTCTTAAAATGTTTAAAAACAAGAAGTTAGGACTTGCTGTTACTGTTACTCCTTTAAATCAAGATGTTGATTTAATTTACGACTACCTTTATCATTTACCAAATGTTGATTGCGTAAGCATGAAATATATTAGGAGTTACGATGGGTCAAGATATGATTTTGATAATTTTGAAGTTGAGTATTTAATAAGTAGATATAAAAAATTATGCCAAAATATTTTAAATGAAATACAAAAAGGAAACTTTGATTACTTCAAAAAACTTCTTCAAGGAGGAGATTATTTTGGTGGATTAATCTATAATAATTTGTTCAAAGGTACATATAAAATATATCGATGCGATGCAGGTAAAAGTAGAATTACAGTTGATAACATTGGAGATATTTTTGCTTGCAGTGTAATGTATGGGAATAAAGATTTTAGGATTGGTAACATGTATACCGGTATAAATAAAGATATTCAGTCAAAATTTGAATGTTCTTCTATTGAAAGCGTAATAAATTGTAGAAATTGTTCTATAAAAAGTATTTGCGGTGGAGAGTGTTATGTTAATGCGTTTATGAAAAACAATGACATTTATGAACCTATTAACAAAATGTGTGAGTTGAAAATTGAACTTAATAAGTTAAGTATGTCGTTAATAAATCAGATGAAAAATAAATTTTGTTTAATATATAATCAACTTATAGATTTTGCATTTGAAGTTAGTAGATATGAAATAACTCCACCGGAAGTATGGGGGACAATGGAATATTTGAAACTCAGAAATATAGTGGTAAGTTATACTGAGGTCGATTCATACTTAAAAAACATGATAATGTAATACAAGGAATTTTAAATTATCTAAATAAATATGATGATTCCATATCATTGTATAAGATATATTTAGGCAATAATATTAATTCCTTCAATTGCAGTACTTAATAAAATAAAAATTAATTTACTTAAATTTATTGTAATAATAAATGTTGAAAAAGATATGATTACATACAAAGAATATACTTTTAATAGCATAACGGATATTAAAACGACTAGCTTGAGGTATTTTATAAACAATTTATCAGATATTATAATTTATTGATGTTAGAAAATTTGCGTTGCAAATTTATCTATACAAGTTAATTGTTGGCAAAAAGATTTTTTAGGAGGCTAAACTCATGAAAAAAATTAGTATTTCTGATTGTTTAAATGAACTTAATATAAAAGAAACAAGTAAGGACACTATTAATAATATTAATGGTGGATGTACTTTTAGGGTCGGTAGATGTCTTAAAGATGGAACAGGTTGGATTATGGATGTATTCAGTAGTTGCAATAAACATTCTAGCCATGCCAGCAAAGCAAAATCTTGGGCAAAAAGTAATCTTGAAAAAGGTGCTCATGCAAAAGTAAAGGTAACTGATAGTAAAGTTACTATTACATTTTGATTTTTATTACTTAAAATTATTTGATTTAATAAATTAAAATTGTCAACAATTAGCTTGTTCTTTCTATTTTGTATCTTGTATCTAATATATATCTAACAGTCAAAAATTAAATGAGGTTAACTATGAAAAAAATCATTTCAGCATTTTTAATTTTACAATTAGTGTTTGTATCATTTACTTTTTCTGGATGTCATAAAAACACTACTTTAAATGATTCTAGGTGCCTTAAGTATTATACATATTGCGAGGATTCAATATGCGATTTGATTAATAAATATAATAAGTATTGCACAGTAAACTATAATGATACATATAAAATTGAAATTATAAAATTTGACTCGGAGGAAGAAATGAAATTAAAAATGTCAACAGAAATTATGGCAGGTGAGGGACCTGATATTTTTTCTTTGAGTCAAAAGCTTCCATTTGAGAAATTAACAGATAGCAAAACTATTGCAGATGTAAACGAGCTTATAAGTGAATTTAGTTATGATATAGGAATAGATAACTGCGATTCAAAAATTATGGATGCAGGAGTGATTGACGGTAAAAGATATTTTATACCTTTGTTCTATTCACCTGATGTTTTTATAACTACAGAAGAAACACTTAATAAGTACAATTTAACATCATCTGAATTTTCTTTTAAAGCATTATCTGAGGAACTTTCAAAAAATAAAAAAGAATATTCTCTTTTTGGAAGTGCCGATGATAATATTGCCTTTTTTTATTCGTTTTTAGATCAATATATAGATTTTAACAGCGGAAATACAGAATTTAACAGCGACAAGTTTTCGGAAGATTTGGATTCTATCTATAGCTTGATTAAGAATGACACTACCGACGAAAATGTTTATTATTTTTTATATGAAAATATAAATAATGGTGCTTCTATTTTATATAAGGAAATGCCTGCTTTTAGTAGTATAGTAAAGACATATTCGTGTTTAAAATATTTAGGATCAACTCCTGTGTTTGTAAATAATTACAATATGGATGATGATTCAATTTCTGCCTCTACAGATGTTGGTATTGCCGTTAATGATAATTGTAAAAATAAAGAAAAATTACTGCCTTTCATTAAGTACTGTTTGTCCTGTGATGTGCAAAAAAATATGAGTGAAGAATGTATGTATTTGCCTGTAAACAGCGATGCTATGGAAAAATGCATTGATTCAATAGATGAAGTAATAGATTTTGAAGATTTAATTGTTAGTGATAAAGAAAAAGCTATTGTTGAAACTGCTGAAAGTGCGGCGATAAGAGATTATAAATATATTATAAACAACATAACAAAATGTAACTTATATAGCTTTAATTATTTATCGGATACTTATTTTAATTCTTCGGTAATCAGTGATATAGTTGATAAATATTTAAACGGGGATATTTCAAAGGAAAAGTTTATTCGTCAACTTACAGCAGCAACTGAGATTTATTTGAAGGAATAGATTATGGTGAATTATGTTTAAATTAAAATGCATATTGCAAAATGACGAAACAGATTGTGGCCCTGCTTGCTTGGCTGCAATTTTTGGAAAATATGGTTTAAAAGTTTCAATAGCAAAAATACGAGATATAGCCGGGACAGACCGTCAGGGAACAAGTGCATGCGGACTTGTAAAGGTAATTGAACACTATGGGTTTGAGCAAAAGGTTGTTGAAGCTGATAAAAATGCATTAACTCAAAAATTGCCCTTGCCTGCTATTGCTCATGTAGTGATTGACAATACCTTGCTTCATTATGTGGTTATTACTAAAATAAAAGATAATACTGTAGTAGTTTCTGACCCTGCAAAGGGGAGTGTAAGGTACAAAAAAGAAGATTTCCTTAAAATATGGACCAATGTTCTAATTCTTATTGCACCAACGAAAGAATCTCAAAAGGGTAATAAAAAGGAAAGTACTTTATCTAGTTTTTTCGTTTGCTTATTTCGCAAAAATGGCTTTTATTAAGGATCTTTATTCTGTCTATGATACTGACCTCAATAGGCATTATAACTTCTTTTTATTATCAGGTTTTAATGGATAATATAGTTCCGAGCCTTTCGATAGAAATGCTTAATTATGTGTCGGCTATTACTTTGAGTTTGTTCTTAGTACAGATATGTTTAAATTTTTTTAGAGGCTTATTAATAGTAAAATTAGAGCAAAACATAGATATACCCATAATGCTTGGATATTACAATCACGCTTTAATTTTACCTATGAAGTTTTATTCTATGCGTGATACCGGCGAAATCATATCTAGATTTAATGACGCTTCAAGTATAAGAGATATTGTATCGGAAGCGTCATTAACAATTATGATGGATACTATTATGGCAGTCGTAGGTGCAGTAGTTTTATTTAACAGCAACAGGCTTATTATTTTTGTATTTCTGTAGTTATGTTAGATTTTGTATGGAATAATAGTTTTTGTATATAATAAACCAATTAAAAAAATCAACAGAAAAATAATGGAGATGAATTCTAAGGTTACATCTCAATTTGTTGAAACTATAAACGGTATTGAAACAATTAAAGCCTTTAATCAGGAAGATAACGAAAAAGAAAAAACGGATAAATTGTATAAGAAATTTTTAAAAAAGGTATTTAACGGAGGTGTATTATCTCTTAGTCAGCAAACTATTACTATGTTTGTTGCCGTTGTAGGAGAACTTGTCATTTTGTGGGTTGGCGTTGCGTATGTAATTAAGGGAGAACTAACACTCGGTGAACTAATAACTTTTAATGCGCTTTTAGGTTATTTTATCGAGCCAATTAAAAATTTAATTAATCTTCAGCCAAGCATTCAGACTGCTGTTGTTGCGGCGGACAGATTAGGAGAAATTTTAGATATAACACCTGAATATAATTATGAACACGAGCAATTAAATGATAAAATTAAGTTTGATAAAATCTCTATTTCAAATTTAGATTTTAGATATGGTACAAGAGAGCTTGTATTAAAAGACATTAATTTAGAAATTTGTCGTGGAGAGAAAATAGCCTTTGTTGGAGAAAGTGGCTCAGGGAAAACAACTTTAGCTAATTTACTTGTTAGGTTGTATGAACAGGAAAAAGGAAGTATTAAACTTGATTCAATTGATATAAGAGAGTTTTCAATAAAGCAGATAAGAGATAATATATCTTACATATCACAAAATACTTTTCTATTCAGTGGAACAATAAGAGAAAATTTGCTATTTGGCAATTCAGATGTAAGTGATGATGATATATCTCAGGTGTGTAAGATATGTGAGCTTGAAGAATATATTAACAGTTTGCCTTTAAAATTTAACACCAGGATTGAAGAAAACGGTAAAAACCTATCAGGCGGGCAAAAACAAAGGCTTGCTATAGCGAGAGCTTTATTGAAAAAACCTGAAATTCTAATAATGGATGAAGCTACAAGTAACCTTGACTATGTTACCGAAAGATCTATCGAAAAAACTATAAACAATTTTTCAAAGAATATGACAACAATAATTATCGCACATAGATTAAGTACAATAAAAGATTGCGATAAAATTTTAGTGCTTAGAAATGGTCAGATAGTTGAAACCGGAAATCACAGAGATTTATTGAACCAAAGGGGATATTACTATCAACTTTGGAATGGACAAGATAACATTATTAAGGATTGATTTTATGAAGAGAAAACGAAAAGAACACTTAATTGCCTTTCTGTTTATCCTGCCCTCATTTGCAGGAATAGTGGTATTTTATATTGTACCGTACATAATTTGTTTTGTAAAAAGTCTTTATATAGGTAATACTTTTGTGGGTATTGAAAATTACATACAATTATTCAAAAACAATACATTTTTGCTTGCGCTGAAAAACACAGCTATATTTACTGTTGTGGCAATACCGCTATTGATGGTGATTTCGTTTCTGATAGCTTTATTCCTTAATTCTTTTAAGAAAATATCATCATTTTTCAGAAGCGCTCTATTAATTCCTGTTGTGGTTCCCATTGCTTCTTTAATATGTGTGTGGCAGGTAATATTTGATGACTACGGTGCAATCAACGGACTGCTTAGTTCATTAGGATTAAACACTGTTGAGTTTTTTAATTCCGGGTTTTCAATGGTTATGATAATTTTTATTTATGTGTGGAAGTATTGCGGCTTTTGCGTGATTTTGTTTACGGCGGGACTTGCGAATGTCCCTCAATCACTGTATGAAAGTGCAAGGCTCGATGGAGCTAATTCCTTTCAAATAGTTAAAAAAATCACGATTCCAATGATAACTCCTACAACATTTTTTGTGTTCCTTATGGAACTGATTTACTCTTTTAAAATTTTCCGTGAGGTATTTGCTTTGTTTGGCGATTATCCAAACACCAATGTGTATTTTTTGCAGAATTTCATCAACAACAATTATTACAATCTTAACTATCCAAGATTGTCGGCGGCATCAATTGTCTTATCGCTGTTTATAATTATTGTGCTGTTTATTTTCTTCTGCTTTGAAAGGAAACACAGCTATTCTTGAGAGGTTTGTTATGAAAGATACGGTTATGAAAATACTAAAATATATTTTGCTGATTGCTGTAACTGTGCTGTTTTTGTTTCCTGTCATTTATATGCTTGCTTGTTCATTTATGACAGGTTCACAGGTAAGCGAGATGCTCAATTTTTCTGACGGAAAATATAAAGAACTCAATATGATTCCGAATATGGCAACTTTGGAGCAGTTTTATCAGACCCTTTTCAGAAAACCCGAGTATTTGTTAAAGTTCTGGAATTCGGTTATTTGTACTTTTCCGACAGTAATCGGTCAGGTTGCAGTATCATCATTGGCGGCTTTTGCTTTTGCAAAATTGAAATTTCCGTTCAGGGACAAGCTGTTTTTCATATACATAATTTTGCTCATTTTGCCGTTGCAGGTAACACTTGTGCCTGATTATATGATTCTTGAAAATATGAATTTGCTGAATAATTTTCTTGCGGTAATTTTACCCGGAACTTTTTCTGCATTCGGAATTTGTCTTTTGAGGCAAAGTATAAAATACATTCCCGATTCCGCAATTGAGGCGGCAAGAGTTGACGGTGCGTCATATTTGAAAATATTTACTAATATTATTCTTCCGCAGATTAAAGGCGGACTCATAACACTTGCGTTGCTCTGCTTTATTGATAATTGGAATGTAGTTGAACAACCGCTGATTTATTTTGATAATGAGGGTATGTATCCGCTTTCCGTAACGCTTACTGATGTCGGTAGTTCGGATTACGGCATAATATTTGCCTGCGGAGTTATATTTATGATTCCTGCATTGCTTATTTATCTTTACGGACACAGGGATATTGATTCGCCGTTTGTCGGAACTGATAAGGGATAGGAGAGAGGTTTTTATGAAAAAAGATAAGCTAAAGAGCGTAGTGTTGAAATTTTCAATTGTATTTTTTATTGTGATTGCATTACTTACATATTTTTCAAAAACAATCAATAATATGCTTCTTCCAAAGGTCAAAGTGGTTTCGGTTCAAACAGGTGTAATTGACGATACCGCAGGTTCAAATGATATGAAAACACATTATCTTTTGCCTGTTTCATCGGTGGATGGGGCAGGCAATACGGGAATAGTATTTGTTATAAATAAAACCGAAAACGGTGATGCAACAGTTGAAGAGGTTTCGGTGGATATATGTAACAGTGACGAGCTGTATTGCGAGGTGACATCGGACTCACTTTTTGGCGACAGTCAAGTTGTATATAAAACAACCAAGAGTATAGAAAACGGTTCAAGTGTTTATATTGAGGAGGAAACAGTGTGAGCAAAAGAAAAATTGTTTCGTTTCTGTTACTGCTGTTGCTGACTGTGAGCGTTTTTATTGCGAATATTATAATTATTGAAAATGCAAAAGGGCAATTACCTGATGTTACTCAATTAACTTATGATAAAAATTCCGAAACTGCTCCAAAAACGGTTTCTGAACTTGAAAAGCTGTTTGAACGGATTACTGACAAAGGCATAGCTTTTTGTTCCGAGGGTAAAGAAACAAAAGTTAAGGAAGAAACCGTAACTACGGTACTTGTGAATGAAAACTGGTTTTCGGATTATAAGACCGAAATTAACGGCGAAAATATTTCGTCCAAAAACATAGATAACAGAGATAAGGTTGCAATAATCGGAAGTTCTCTTGCTCTCAAACTGTTTTTTACAACAGATGCAGTCGGTAAAAAGATTTGCATTGACGGAAATCAATATACAATTTGCGGTGTGATATGCGAAAACGAAAGCTTAATAAATAAGTTTTCTGCTGATGACAAACAGAGAGTGTATGTTCCATATACAACAGCCGAAAATTATGGCGACAGAACGGTTGATATGATTGTTTATGATAACTCGGTATACACGGGAGCAATTGTTGAGCAAATGGATTTGCCGCAGTATTATTCGGTTAATCTGAATGAGAAAAATCAAACGCTCTCGTCATTTGAACATATTTTATACCTTGCAATATTTATCGGATTTAGCATTATTGCATTGAAGTTGTGGTATAGGTTCAGCAGAAAATTTTTTGAGGAGATAAAAGAAATCTCAAATTAACTACTTTCTGAAATCGCTAAAAAATATTCCGCTAAAATATGTTGCACTTGTGCTTGTTTTTTGCAGGAATACCTGCCGTGCTTTTTGATTATATTTAATATTTGTGATTTCAGCATTTTTATCCCCTCAAAATATATACCGAATGATAACATTTTCGACATTTCAAATTACCTGAATGTGCTTGTCGATAATGCACAAACACTAAACTCACAAAGCCTAACAGGAAATCAAATGCTTGTAAATCTGTTCTCTAGAACATTTACAGCGTCACTGTGGCTGACAATAATATTTTTGATTAGCTGGAATTTTGTTATATGTTACTTTTTGTTAGACTATAGAATTAAAACTAAAAAATAAAGTGAATTTAAAATTATAGTATTGGAGAATATAAGTATGATTAACCGAATAAATAAGATAAAAAAGTAAAAATCCTAAACTAAGGAAAATTTTTAATATTATTTTCAGTTTATTTAATGAAGTATTGATATTGAGTTACATAGCTATGATTGTATTAGCCTTACTTATGATTATTGTGCCGACAGCAATTGTATTTTGGCAAAGCCCTGAGGATGTTAGAGTTTGGATCGCATCAATAGTAGGTGGAATTCTTTCCGTAGTTGTTGTTCCAATATTTATTAATTATATAACTGATAAACGAAAAACAGAGGATGAGCTAAGAAAAACGCTTTTTGAGGAAAATAAAGCTTTATATGCAGGGCTTAGCAATATATTAGTTGAATTATTAGTAAATGAAAGTTCTATTCATAAAGAGAATACAAACAGTAACATTAAAGCTGAAAAATCCTTAAATGTTGTAAGTCCTTTAAAAGATTTTTTGAAAGACAATTATTCTGAACTTGCAAATACAATTTCGATAAGTTAAATTTGGGATATTGTTGAAGTTTGTCAGGAATGTTCAAATTCTGTAACTGCTTATGATAATATACGAGTGAAAACTGAGAAGTGCTTCCGTAATATTAAGAAAAGAAATAGGGGTCAAAGGCAAGTTTTATGTTAATAACTATATAATTAATGAATTTTGTGATAGCAAGAAGGATAAAGACATTTAATAGCGTGTGATAGAATACCGACAAGTAATAGCTTTCTATACTTGTCGGTATTTTTATGCCCTTTTTACATGAAAATGGAAGGGCATGATGAAATATAGAAACAGAGGTCCTCCAAACAACCTGAATTACTAAAAGATTCAGATTGATTGGAGAAAAATTAATGGACAAACGTCCTAAGAGAAGAAAATTACTGAAAGAAGGTGTTAAAATGTTAGGATTTATGATTGGTCTTTTTGTCGGTGCTTTTATCGGCGTTTGCGTTATGTGCCTGTGCAATGCAGCGGCAAAAGCTGATGAGCAGATGAAAGATAATATAGATGACAAAAAATAAGGAACAGGTGATTATTTGAACGAAAACTATATAAATGAAAATAACATTGATTCAGAACACAGAATAGAATCTGTTATAAACGACTGTAAGGTCACAATCTACTTTTCTAAAAACAGAAATAACCATGTTGAAAGGAATATTCTTGAAAATCTTTTGGATACATTTGAGAACAGAATAAAATCTCAGATTGGATGCTGAATTTCTTTCAATTTAATTTTGGATTTCGCTGGATATTATAAAAATTATGTAGTATTGTTGGTTTGCAAAAATCGTATGAAAGGGTGATGAAATGAAAAGAGTATATTGCTTGTACAGAGTATCAACCAAAGGTCAGGTTGATAAAGATGATATTCCAATGCAGAAAACCTCGTGCAGAGAATTTGCAGAGCGCAATGGTTGGACCATTCTGAAAGAGTTTCAGGAGAAAGGCGTGTCGGGATTCAAGGTTTCGGCAAGCGACCGAGATGCTATTCAGGATTTGAAAGCCGCCGCAGAAAAGAAAGAATTTGATGTACTCCTTGTCTTTATGTTTGACAGAATAGGCAGAATTGATGATGAAACCCCGTTTGTCGTCGAATGGTTTATCAAGCACGGCATAGAGGTGTGGAGCGTTAACGAGGGCGAACAGCGTATGGATAATCATGTGGACAAGCTTATGAATTACATACGATTTTGGCAAGCCAACGGTGAAAGTCAGAAAACGTCCGCTCGTGTTAAAACTCGCCTTAACCAGATGACGTTAGACGGCAAATTTACCGGAGGTGTTGCACCATTCGGCTACAAACTTATCAAAAGCGGTGAAATCAATAAAAAGGGAAAAGAGCTTATGGACATAGTTATTGACGATGATGAGGCTCCGATAGTTAAGAAGATATTTGAGATGACAGTCAAGGAAGGTTACGGTTCATATCGAATGGCTGACTATCTGAACAGTCACTGCATAAGAACTCATAACAACAGCAAATTTCAATGTAATACGGTTAATCGTATTCTAAAGAACAGGCTGTACTGCGGTTATCTTGTATCAGGCGGTGTTGAATCACCGTATATAGAAAGACTTCATATCATTGATGAAAATATTTTTGAGCAAGCACAGTTTATACTGAAACAACGCTCATCAAAGAACGAAGAAAAACAACAGATAGCAAGGACTACCAAAGGCAGTACATTGCTGTCGGGAAATATATACTGTGCTCACTGCGGTCAGAAGATGGTATCAACAAGCTATATCGACAGATACGACAGAGCAGACGGCAGTCAGTACAGAGTTCGCAGACAGAGGTATATATGTACCAATAAAGCGATGAAAAGAGGTGCTTGTGACGGACAGTCGGCTTATGTGGCTCATAGAATTGATGGTGCTGTACTTGCAACGCTGAGGGATTATCTCGCTAAAATCAAATCAACACCAAAAGATATAGCACTCGAAAAACGCTATAAGTCAGAAATATCGGAATATAAGAGAAAGCAAACTAAGATTGAAAAAGAGATTGATAAACTAAAAAGACAGGTAATTGAATTATCTGCCGAAATAGGACGCTCTTTACTCGGCGAAAGCCGCTTTACTCCAGACATACTGTCAGCTTCTATTGACAATACAAACGATTTACTCCATAAAAAAGAATTTGAATTAAGTGATATAAAGTTCAAGCTTGTCAATCAGCAAAATGCGATGGGTAAGCTTGATTTTTATTACTCACAATTCAGAACTTGGGCTGATGAGTTTGATAACTCCACAATGGAACAGAAGAAAATGATAGCTTGTCAGCTCATAAGAGAAGTGAAAGTATCACGAGGTTATGAATTAGAGATTATATTCGACCTTAATTATGAACAATTCTTATCTCTATAAAGCCTAATAGATTGAATTTGTAAACTCAGTCTGCTATAATAATTTTAGGTTAGAAGTGGGTGAACATATATGAGTGAAGAAAATAAAATACAAATTTTTGAAGATAAAAAGATTCGTACTGCGTGGAATGAGTCGGAAGAAGAATGGTATTTTTCCATAGTTGATGTAATTTCAGTTCTGACTGACAGTAACGAACCTCGTCGTTACTGGAGCGATCTTAAGCGAAAACTTAAAGCTGAAGGAGCAAACCAGTTGTACGAAAATATCGTACAACTGAAAATGCAATCTCCTAAGGATGGTAAAAATTACAAAACAGATGTTGCAAATACAGAACAGCTTTTAAGATTAATACAGTCAATCCCGTCGCCAAAAGCAGAACCTTTCAAAATGTGGCTTGCAGAAGTAGGGCGTGAGAGGATTGATGAAACCATAGACCCTGAACTTACCATAGAGAGAGCCCTTGAAACATATCTGAAAAAAGGGTATAGCAGGGAGTGGATAAATCAAAGACTTCAGGCTATACAGGTAAGAAAAGAGCTTACTGATGAATGGGATTCTCATGGCGTTAAGCAGGGTGTAGAATATGCAATTCTGACTGATGAAATTACAAAAGCTTGGTCAGGAATGACAACTCGGCAGTACAAAAATCTCAAAGGACTTAAAAAGGAAAATTTGAGAGATAATATGAGTACGCTTGAATTGGTTCTAAATATGTTGGCAGAAGCTACTACAACCGAGATTTCCAAAGAGAAGAATCCTCAGTCTTTTTCTGAAAACAGAAGTGTTGCAAAAGAGGGCGGAGAAGTCGCCGGAAATGCACGAAAAGATATTGAGGAAAGAACAGGAAAACCTGTTATTACTTCAAAAAATGCTGTTGATTTTTCAAACCTTATTTCCGATGTAATAGAAAATGATTTTGATAAAAATGAATAAAATATTCTGATTGCCTTGTGAGTTAAAAAGCTCGCAGGGCATTTATTATATCCCGATTTCTAGTTTGTTTCTCGGATGCTTGGCAGAAAGAATGTTTTTTGTTTGTTAATGCTCGTATGTGTGTAAATCTGCGTTGTGGTAATGGAGCTGTGACCCAGCATTTGCTGAATATAGCGTATGTCAACATCTTCTTCAAGCAGTAGAGTTGCAAAAGAGTGACGAAACATATGCGGAGTAATGTGCAGCGGCACTTCTGCACCGATTGCATAGTTGGTAATCATCTTACGAACAGATTGTTCAGATAGACGGTTGCCGAGTCTATTTATAAAGAAAAATTTGTTGTTTGCTATTTCAAATTTAAATGATTGATTATACTTTTTGAGCAACTCCTGAACATTTTGATTGCAGATTTGAATCAGGCGTTCTTTTGAGCCCTTTCCGTAAATTTTGATTATGTAATCATTAAAATCAATTTGTTCAGTCGTGAGTGTGCATAATTCTGAAATCCTCATTCCGGTGGCAAACAGTAACTCAAGTATGAGTGCATTCCGCAGAGCAACTTTCTTAGTATAGTCAGTTTTAGCTTTGGTAAGTTGTAGATAAGCAAACCTAATAATTTGCTCAATATTATTTATGGGAATAGTTTTTGGGAGAATAAAGGGTTCTTTATACTTGATTTGTATCTTATGAAAAGGGTTAATATCAATAAGTTCCTCAATTTCAAGATAGTGAAAAAATGCTTTTAGCGAAGCGATTTTTCGTTTAACACTCTTAGGTTTGTACTTGCAATGCAGTAAATCAATGTATTGCTCAATGGATTTTTTGTTTGTCCATTCAATAGCAGATTCCATAGTGAATTCAAAATACTGCCTTAAATCAATGGTGTATGATTTTATCGTTTTTTGATCGAGATTTTTTCTTGAAAGGCAAAAGTTTAGATAATCAGTTGTTAGATTATTTGCTTGTACATTTTTTATTTCCATCGCATATAGCTCCTTATATTTAATAAAATTATTATGCAATAGAAAACAAAGAAAGTCTATTCAAATGCCTAGATTTATTTTGCATAAAAGTATGTTTATAAAGCAGTGAACAAGATTCTATTATGCAAAATACATAAAAATACCGTGTGAAATTTTATAACTAATTTGCGTAAAAGTTATTTAAATATTTGTCAAATTATGTTACAATTAGTATCATAAGAGGGAGTATATAAATATTTTTATATTATCTACCTCAAATATAGGCTTAGTTAAGTTTAATACTACATTTTTAGGATGAGGGTTGCTTGTACAAGTGTTACACATATATACATTCGTTAGATTTAAGACGTGTAGTCCTTTCTCATTGGCAGAAATGTATTTTGACTTTGGCTAAAGATAATGAATAGAGGATAACTATTAATTATGGCTGAAAGGGGAAAAGATAATTGTGAAGTATAAAGTATTGATTATCTCAAATAATGCTAAAATTGAAATGGATAATACCGTAGGTATTGAATATATAGTTTTGAATTCACCAAGTAAAAGAATATTAGAGGAAACAATTCTAAAAACAGATTTTGACTGTATTATCCCATTACAAGCAATTAATAAAGGCAATAATACTTATAATATATTAAAAGTATTAGATTCCTATGGTCTGAAGTATTTTGGTAATAATTATCTTAAGTATTTGCTTGTAAATGAAAAACCTGCTTTCATTATGCAAACGGAACTTCGTTTGCCGAGTGAGATTTGGACAAAATATAATTACTATAAAAATATCCAATCCCTTTCTAAAACAGATTTTCCGATTTTTATAGAAAGTGATTCTGAAGTGAATTATTTATTAAACTCAATCAATGAATTAAATAAAATTATTGATACTCTTTTCTCTGACAAAATTGATGAATTAATAGTATATAAAAATTATTCATTTGTTAAATTATTTGATACTGTATTAATCGGAAATATTCCTAATTTTATTTTTGCATCATCTGATTCAACTGCTGATGAATTAGCATATCTTAAAGAAATATCCATAAAATTATTTAGTAAATATAAATTTAAAGATTTTGCAGGCTTTAAGTTTGCAAAAAGAGGGGATCAATATTTTCTGTTAAGTATCAATTCTGATAAATTAACAAACAAAGAAATAACAAATGTAATGCATTTAAACTATAGATTAGACACTAAAGACATTATTAATTTATATATTCTAGTTTCTTCTTTCAAAAATTGTATTGACTCAAATATCATATGTGAATTGTCTAAAAAACTGTCACACAACATAGTTTTGTTAATTTTACCACTAAAAATCAAACAAAAGTGTGGGATTGATTTTGATTATAATGATATTTGTAATGACTTAAAATATAGCTTTTTAAATGCAGATGACAGCAATAAGTATGAATTCATAAAAATGATTGAAGAGCATATTGAAAACACACCAAAATGTAAAATTAATTCATATTGTTTAGGCGATATCGATTTTGATTATGATATGTATCTGTCTTCTTTTGAGGAAATCCCTCAGGCACCAAGAAACCCAAACGATGTATTAAGGGAATCATTGCAAATACTTAACGGGCAAATAAGATGGAATTCACCGCTTTCTTTTTATAATATATGCCCACCAACAATGATGAATACAGTAGCTGCATCAACAATAACAAATATTTATAATCCTAACGGCATGATAGACAGGACATCAGCTGGATATCTTAAAATGGAAAAACAAATTATTAGGCAGTTATCCAACTTACTTGATATTGATTCGTCAAAATCAGCAGGTGTTTTTACATCAGGTGGAAAAATATGTATTACATATGCTGTGAAATGTGGATTAAACCGATGCCAAAGAGAATTTAAGTCTAAAAATTCTCCTATAGTTATAACCTCATGTGCCAATCATTTTTCCATTGAAGATGTTTGCTATCAATTAGGTATAGAAGATTGTATTCGCATTCCATTGACAGCTTCTCAGGAAATGGATTATGGCGAATTTGAGAAATGTATATCAACATGCATTGAAAAGAATATCCCAATCGCATGTGTTATTGTTTCGGGAGGAAACACAATGCACTCAGCAGTTGAAAACATTAATACTGTGAATAGTATAATCACTTCTTATGTTAAAAATATAACTTATCATATTCCCCATATATCTATTATGATATGGTTGTATGCTGGCCTTGGCTTTTCTTTAAGTCATATAATTTTCATATAAATCCGTTAAAGTTAGAGAGTTCTTTAAAAAATAGAATAAAACACATTTCAGATATCTTAATAAATGCAAAACTTGCTGATGGTTTTGGATTTGATTTTCATAAAGGGGGGTTTTCACCTTATGCCACGAGCTTGTTTATAGCCAAAAACGGAAATGAATTGTTTAGTATAAATAGTAAGAATGGCGAAATCAGAAAAGATTCATGTTATCATACATTTACAAATTCTCGTTGTACAACCGGCATAATCTCTGCCTGGAATGTTTTGCAAAGTGTTGGTATATCAGGTTTTCAAGCCTACATTGCTAATATGTTGAAGGTAGCAGAAACGTTGTCTGACACTTTCGAAAAAGAAAAATAATTGTTTTGAGAAAATATGATACATACGGTTTTGCAACTTTGATATGGTTACAATCGCCTGAATTAAGATGCTATAAATTCTCCGATATAATAAATTCAGAAGATTTGCTAAACGAAAATAATGAATATATATATCAATTTACTGAATATTTAAAAAGAAATGGCGCTGTTAATATTTGCGTTCGTTATTTACCTAAATACAACTTTGAAGGTAATATAATTACTATTATTTCGCTTTTACCTATGACAATGAATATTAACGGAAAAATTGCCGGGAAAATAGCAAAAGAGATTTTAAAGATAAAAGAGGAATTTGATAAAGAATATATTAAGGGAAGCAATTTTAATTTTAAATCTGCCCCGGATAATGTTCCAAGATAAGTCAAATCAAATCATTAAATAGTGCTGTCAAATTATTGCAAAGCCTTATATTATAATTATCGTTATTAATGGTATAATGCATATAATACCTTAAAGCTTTATCAATACACTCTAATCCCAATGACTTCCACTTTGCCATTTCATTTTTATTTTGCTGCAATTTTAATATTCTCCTATATGCAAATTGTGCATAAAACAGATTGCATTTTGCCTCTTTGTTCTGATTTTTTAGATCTAGCGAGTTTTCAAGAGCGCACTCCATACATTCCATGGCTTTATCAATATTTCCCAAATACTCATAATAATAAGCTTTGGCTAAATTAAAATCTGTTTTGTATGGTGTTGTAATGTCTTCAAAAAGTTTATCAACTTTTTTTATCAGAGTTTTACACTCATCCATACCTATTTCGTTAACAGACATAGAGTAACTTACATAAGTATTAATCTTTTCGGGTACAACTCCACTATAACAAAACACCTCATTTTCCTTAATAAGTAAATTCATTGCGTCTTCATAAAGATTTATTGCCTCACTAAATAACTTTTTCACGTCAATCAAGCAGTCTTTCTCAATATTGCTGATTGAAACAAACCCATAATGCAATTTTTCAAACATTATTTTATTGAGGCTGTTTCCTTTTTGTTCACAAATTTCTTGCAAGTATATATGGTTCGTTATTGTTCTTTATACGTTAGAAGTTCATCATAAAGCTCTAATGGTTCCTTAATCTTTCCATTATGATTAAGCACCCTTCCCAATTCAATTCCAATTCTTATTTTATTTCTTATATCATAGTCATTATTATATTTATCAAATTCGGATTGCAAAATAGTTATGCTATCACTACTGTGTCCTATTTCCATTAGAATAACAGCTTTATTCATATTAAGATTTGTGGAAAACGAAAGATTATTAGGATTAATTGTGCTTATTGATTTATCCGTATATTCAAGTGCCCCATCATAATCATTATTAAAATAAAGTAATCTTGACTTAAAATAATACATATATGATTTAACATCGTTATCAATTACTTTGCTTCGAATGCATAATATTATATCGATAATGTTCATTAAATCATATGTATATAAAAAATATGATATCAAGCTTTCTTCCATGCCGGAAATAATTATATTGATTAAAGCTTTGCTATCATTATAATCTCTGTCATGTAAAAGGTATTTTAAATCAGATTCCAAGTTGTTAAAGTGCGAAACCGCTTCGATAGTCAGCTTGGGCAAAATGTCCATATTACCGGAATAATTATCAGTTAAAATTTTTTTGAACACTCCAAGATTCTCGTTTGCTTCGTTTATCAGGAATTGTACGAATCCTTCTTTGTAAATAAGATTTATTTTACATAAATGTAATACTTTTTCAAGTGTTTCGTTATTAATAACAATGTATTCTTCAAGGTATTTTTCAAAAAAGAATTCTTCAATCTTATCATGACTAAATTTAATATTATTATGTTTGGAAAAATCTGTTGCAAGTATATTTACATCAACAAGAGCATTAAACACATCAATATAATAAGCGGATTCGTTCATATTACCGTCTGATAATAATGCGTTTTCTATCATATATTTTGTTACATATAATAAATTGCAATTAATAATCAAATCAAAATATGTAAAAATAATTCTTTTGGCAAATAATTGATTTGTTTTTGTTAATCTTCCAAACATTGTTTTTGAAAGAATCTCAAAAAGCAAATTGTTGTTATTGAAATCTAAACTTTCGATACTATAAGTTTGTAAATACTCGTCAATTATTGCAAAATAAAAAGGAGTCATATTTTGTATTTTGATATTCTTAATAGCATCTATTATTTTGTCATCTGAAAAATAACATTTTAGTAATGCGCTAAATTCATTATCATTAAACGGTTTTACTTTATAGTTTGCATCTTGATTCTGAACTACTCCGAATTCCGATTTATCATTCCTATAGAAATATAAGTAATTTAAATTTACTCCTGTTGTATCTTTATACTGTAAATATGCATGTTCTCTACAGGTAACAATTATTTTTATATTATTACATTTGAGGTTATATATTTTTCTGGCAAGATCATTGATTTTTAAATAATACTGTTTTTGGAATTCAAAATTCAGTTCATTTATTCCATCAATTATTAAAATGATTCTTGAGTTATTTATTTTTAATGCTTTATTTAAGGTATTAATTACTGATTCTTCCTCACTCGCGTCAATTTCAATTCCCAAAAAAGCAGATAAATTCAAATAATCGGTTTGGTTGACTTTTGAAGAAACTATTGAAAAATGTAATTCTTTATTTTTAAGTATAAAGTTTCTGACAGCTGATGTTTTTCCTGAGCCGCTTGACCCAGTAATAAATATAGCCGTTTTATCAGAGAATATAAAATCATTAATATCGTTGTCTAGTCTCAGCTCTATATACTTTTGGTTACATATATTATTTAGATTTAAAAACTCTTTTGTCGTTTTATCACATTGCTTCAAACAGAAAATATATATTGAATCTTTGCTAATAAAATCATCATCCTTCACGCTGAATTTTATATCAAGCCATTTTGAAATTATATTTACTTGATTATCAACTATACAAGTTTGGTAAAATGGCAGTCCCTTTACTAAAGAATCATTAATGAAGCTTTTTTCATCTGTTTCGATTTCGCCAAGGTCTATATGTATTTTATTATTAAAGCATCTCAATGATTCTTCTTTTCCATAAAATACTTTATATTTGACATTTTTTGTGTAAGGAAAAGTAACAGCAGATAAGATTTTAATTATCCTCATTACATTACTTAAATCAGTAAATGGTATATTTATTGATTCAATTTTTAAATGTTCATTTTTAAAATTTAACTTTATTTGATTTATCACACTCGATTCTTTTAACGAAATTATGTCTTTTATTATATCCCAAAAAGTTGAATCAAATAGTTTGTTGCTATCTATTTCTTTAATAAAGGTATCATTTAACTTATTTGCATAATCCAAAGTTGTTATGTTTAAGCAAAAAGCTCTTATAACTATTTCAAACGCAACTCCAAGTATCAGTGCGTCAACTTCATTATTAGGTATATTAACCAACTTTGAAGGCAATAACTTCTTCTTGAAAACATATAAATATGCTTGTAAACAAGAAGAATACAACTGAACATCACATTGATGTGAATCACTAATTATTTTTGAGCAATATAAAATACCTAAAAATAAATCATAGAATCTTGAATTAATTGATAACACATCTAATATTGATGTATCTTGCCACTCGCTGATTAAGTGTTTCTTTTGTGCATTAATAATGCTTTTATGATTTTTTAAAACTAAGATAGAATTTAATTCCGGTAATATGTTGTTAAAATCTCCAAACTTTTTACCGCTGAGAACATTTTCTAAAGATTCTCGTGCTGATAATAAATTAATAATTTTTTGTGCTTCATAAGAATTCTGATTATATGGCCCTGAAATATCAATCCAAAACATTGATGATGAGGAATTACAATTTATCGAATTCATTAAGCCTACATCTTGTCCTCTATATCCTATAAATATAGTTAATCCCTGAGTTTTTTTATTTATATCATTTGACAAATCCGGAGATAACTTCATTAATTCGGCAGGAGAAAACCTTAATATTCCTGAATCTAAATCTCCATGTACTTTTAATAAATTAAATTTTGGTTCAGCGTTACCATGTTTAGAATAACCCATATCTCCAGTACGCTTTAAATAAGACATATCTTCACAGACTGTTTCAATTAACAAATCAAAGTTTGTGGTTATAATGTTATTTATATACCCTGCTTCAATAAGATTCTTAAGGCATTTATGAGCATTAGTTGGTGTCATACCTTCAAATCTTTTGTTCAATAATTCTCTTTGTTCCCTTTCAGTTTTACCACTCCACACAACATTAATAAAATTACTATATATATCTTCCCAATTCTTTTCATCATCAATTGCAATATTATGTTCGTACAATGATTCTTTCATTATACCTATTGTTGAAACATCCTTTATTGTAGAGGAAAGAGAACAACCTGCTCCTAAAATTAATGTTGTTTCTCCTTTCCTTTTGTATTCTGTAAGTGCATAATATAATCTATGAAATACCCCATTCATTTTGTTTATTTCCAAATAATATCCCCCCTACAAATCAATGACATATAATTAATAGTTATCCTTCATTTGTCGGAGATGTGTAAGGAGAGAGGAAAGATTATTGTATTAAATTAAAAAAACACAATCATAGCGATTATGGTGAAGATTAACCAAAATCTCATAATCATGTAAAGTGTGATATGAGATTCGTTATAAATATGTTTTTATTTTTTAAAGGAGATTGTTTTATGGCGTTTTTCTTTTCTAACAATTTTGCAGAAAGCCCAATTATTAAAAAAGCATTTGAAATTTTATGTATTAATAAACTCAAAAAGGATTACTATTGTGATATGTCTGAGTATATATTTGCAAGAATAAATAAAAATGAGATTTACACTTCTTTGTCTGCGATGGAATCACCTTTTACCTATCTTTATAAGAATTCCTTTCCAAAATTAGATGTTGCAAACAAATACTGGAGTTCTTTTTTAGAAAACAATTCAGATTATTATAATAATAAAATAGAATTAAATGCTATTGAAGCAAAAGCAATAGTTTATTGGATTTATAGAATTTATAGTAAGGCTGAAGAACGAATAGCGGCTACAAAAGAAATGTTAAGAGAACTTAGCCGTTCTTTTGAATTAGATAAATTGTCATTTGCTCAAGCTATTATATACATAAAATCTAAAGTAGAGATTAATCTAATAACTTCATTTGATAAAGCAAATAAAATAATACAAAGAATTGGAAAATCTGGAAATAGTATATATTATAGAGGTCACTCTGATGTGAATTATGTTTTACTTCCTTCGGTAATGCGTTTAAATAGTTGGTATGAGCATGAATGTGACCTATACAATGAAACTGTAATAGAGTGTCCAGCTTCATTTAAAAACTGCTTTACCCATCTTGATTACTTAGTTGAAATGCAACACTATGGATTACCCACAAGACTTTTTAGATATTACAAAAAATCCTTTGGTGGCACTTTATTTTGCTTGTTGCGATAATTTTTAATAGCCAAGGTGAATTGATTGTTTTTGATGTGAAAACGGATGAAATTAAGTACCCAAAAAGCGATACGGTTTCGATATTAGCTAGTTTACCATTATTTAAATCCAATATGAAGAAGAATCTGCTCACATGGGCACAAGATAAAACTCTTAATGAAAATGATTTTAACCGTAAAGCAATTAGACTTCTTCATGAAGTAAAGTTGGAAAAGCCTGCATTTAGAGATGAGATAGTAAAAGATGATATTTTAAGCTGCTTTTTTGTCCTTGCTGAGAAAAAGAATGATAGAATTGTTAAGCAAGACGGTGCTTTTATAATCTGTGGGTTGTTTGATTTAACAGATAATGTAGTCAATAAATACAGATACAAAGAACATACTAAAATTCAAATTTATATAATAGATAAAAAAGCTAAAAAGGGAATTTTAAAACAGCTTGACAAGTTTTCGATTAACAGGGGTCAATTGTTTCCTGAAATTTCAGATGTGACAGAACATATAAAAGAAAAATATAAATAGCCTATCTAATATTTAATGATTATTCTACTATATAAGCTGATTATGTATAACATATTTTTTGTTAAAAGTGTTATAGAAAGAGGGAGTGCTAAATGTATTTACATTCACTGAGAATTCAAGGCTTTAGAAAACATTACGATACTACAATTGTTTTTTCTGATTCTACATTTTTAATTGGTGAGAATAATGTGGGAAAAAGTAGTATTTTGTATGCTTTAGACTATTTGTTAAATAATAAACAAAAAGTAAATCCAAATGAGTATTTTTCATGTACCACAGCTGAGGGAGAAAATAAACGAATTGTTGACGAGATTATTTTGACGGCAGAATTCTGTGATTTACCTACTGAAGCAAAGTCATGGAGGGGATTTAAGGGTAGAGTAATACCATCTACTGAGAATGTTGATGGTCAAACAGGTCTGAGTTTTATATATAGAAAAACTTTAAAAATGGGATCATCTGCAGTGAAAATTGAAACTAAAGAATTTAAAAAGGAGATTAAAACTAATTTTCAAGAATGTAAAACTGTACAAGATTATTTAGATAATGGTTTAAATGAAGATAGTTTAACAGATGAAATAAAGCAAGTAGATAAGAATAAAAAATTAGACAGCTAAAGAAAAAAGTTAATTCAATTCTGTAGATGAAATATACGAATTTGATGAATCGGAAGAAGTATGGGTAGAAAACCCTGGTGGTATTCCTCAGAATGTACTAAGTAAATTGCCAAAGTATTTGCTTATACCGGCACAAGATAAGGAGGATGAGATAACAGGATCATCAGGTACACTTCAAAAGATCTTAAATGAATTATTCTCTGAAATAAGAGAATCTTCAGAAAATTATAAAGAGGCTCAAAAATATCTGGATAAACTTAGCCAAGAATTGGATCCCGATGATGATAGTACCGAAATTTCTAAAATGATTGTGGAACTTAATGATATCGTGTCAGAAATTTTTCCCGGTACAGGAATTACAACATCAGCCAATTTGAGCGATGCAGATAGTGTAATAAAGCCAACCTTCCAGATAGAAATGAATAGTAATATATCAACACCTGCCAATTTACAAGGAACAGGACTTATCAGATCTACAGTATTTGCATTATTAAGGTATAAAAGTTTAAGAGATAATCGAAAAAATAACTCTGAAACAAGACCTTTGATTATTGGATTTGAGGAACCCGAAATTTATTTGCATCCAAATGCTATAAATAAAATGAGAGACACTATATATAATTTGGCTGAAAATACTAATAATCAAATCGTTTGTACAACACATTCGCCATATATGATTGACATTAGTAAAAAGCCATCTCAAGTACTCAATAGTTTATGGACCACTATAAACGATGATATGTTGGAAGATGGAAAAGCTGAAGTAGTTGAATCTATGCCGTTTAATGTTACAGATGAATTTATAAAACTTCAAGAAGATTCAAAAGATTATATAAAAATGATTTTAAAAATTGATGAGTCAATTGCTAGATGTTTTTTTGTTAAAAAGGTTTTAGTCGTAGAAGGTGACACTGAACAAGTGGTCTTGACTGAAACAATAAACAGAATGCCATATGATCTAAAGAATCAAATATTATCTGACTGGCATATTGTAAGAGCTCGTGGCAAAGCTGCAATCATTCCTTTTGTAAAATATTTAAAAGCAATGACAATAGATGTATATGTTATACATGATGGTGACTTTGGAGTGGATGGTGCAGAGCGTTTCAATGAACCTATAAAAAATGCTTTAAGTGATGATGATAAATTAGTTGTGTTAAAAAATTGTATTGAGGACGTTTTAGGATATAGCGCTCCAAAATCTGATAAACCATTTGTGGCATATAAACATATACAAGATAATTGGATTGACTGGAGCAGTATACCGGAATTATGGAGAAAATATGTCGAAAAAATATTCAATGATGGTAAAACAATAATACATAAAACTAATACAGGTGAGCTTTGAAATTGAGATTTTTATTCATTTTTATATTGCTATTTCTCTACACTTGCCAGAGCGCATGACTGTTAATCATGATGTCACTGGTTCGAGCCCAGTTGGGGGAGCCAAAACAGAGTAGTCTTTTGACTACTCTGTTTTCTTTTTCATCTGGCTCTATGTCAATAGTTGGGGTAGCATTAAAAGGCTCAATTTCAATAGTTGGGGTAACCCGAAAAAACAGAATATATGATAATTACAAGCGACAGAAATTATGCTGTCGCTTGTTTTGTTGTAGAATTAATATGTTTATGAACATACGCCTGACTATAAATCTTAAAATATCACCGCGGGCATGGTGCCAAACTTTTTAATCTATCTTTTATTACATTGACATTTTCAACCATACATTAGACAATAATACATATATATGTTATGATAATCATATAACTAATTTTAAATGAGGAATACATAATGGTAAAACGTTCATATTATTCAAATGACATTCAAAGTTTCCTAAATCAAGATAATTACAGTATATTTGGCGAAATAACAACGAATGACCAGTTTTCTGCTGAGGACTTACAAAAGAATACTTGGAATAGGGAAATTGAAATTTTGAAGCGAGAGTTATCTCAGTTTTTAGATGGATATATTATATTTGAATATACCATTCCACGAATAGGTAATCGAATTGATAATATTGTTATTTATAAAGGGATAATTTTTCTGTTAGAATTTAAAGTTGGTGAAAAGAAATACCCTTCATATGCTATTGAACAAGTAACTGACTATGCTTTTGATTTAAGTTGTTTTCACAAAGAAAGTCATAACAGACTTTTAGTTCCAATTTTAATTTCTACTAAGGCTCACAGCGTAAAACAAGAAATTCGGATTTCAAAAGATAATGTTTTAGAAACGATTTGTTGCAACGAATACGAAATTGCCAAATACATAACAGAAGTTTCTTTAAAATTTATTCAGGATGAAATAATACCTGATGATTGGATTAACTCACTTTATATGCCAACACCGACGATTATAGAGGCTGCACAGGCCTTGTATCTCGGTCACAATGTTGAAGATATTTCGAGAAATGATGCAAGTGCGAAAAATCTTAATCAAACTACTAAAGCGATTAATAAAATTATAGATTATAGCAAAGCTCATAACAGAAAATCAATTTGTTTTATTACAGGTGTTCCGGGTGCAGGAAAAACTCTTGCAGGTCTTAATATAGCTGTAGAAAGGCAGAAAATAGCTGAAGATGAGCATGCTGTATTTCTCTCAGGGAATGGACCGCTTGTTGATGTTTTACAAGAAGCACTTGCTCGTGATGATGCAAAGAGAAATCATATTTCAAGAAAAGAAGCCTCCAGAAAAGTAAAAGAATTTATACAAATTATTCATCATTTTAGGGATGACGCAATATCTGTTGATACTCCTCCTGTTGAAAAAGTTGCAATTTTCGATGAAGCTCAACGAGCTTGGGACGAACAAAATTTGACTGATTTTATGAAAAAGAAGAAACATATTGAAGATTTTAATATGTCAGAACCTGAATTCCTGATTAGTATATTAAACCGTCACAATGACTGGGCAACAATAATATGTTTAATCGGTGGCGGTCAAGAAATCAATAAGGGTGAATCGGCCGGTATTTATGGATGGTTTGATTCATTGAGAAATAATTATCCAAACTGGGACATTTATGTTTCCGATAAAATCACCGATGACGAATATTCCAAAGGGCATAATTTTGCCGAAATGACGAAAAATATGAATGTAAACATAATTGAAGATTTGCACTTAGCCGTTTCGTTACGTTCATTCAGAAGTGAAAATGTTTCAAATTTTGTAAAGGCTCTTCTTGATGTGGATATTGATACTGCTAAAAGATTGTATGAGCAGTTTAACAATGATTATCCTGTCTTTGTGACTCGAAATCTACACAAAGCAAAACTATGGGTTAGAAGTCAGGCAAAAGGATCGCAAAGATATGGGCTTACTGCAAGCTCTGGTGCAAAAAGACTCAGAAAATACGGAATATGGGTTCAAAATAAAATTGAAGCCACGAATTGGTTTTTAAACGGTAAAAACGATGTTCGTTCATCATTTCATTTAGAGGAAACTGCAACAGAATTTGACATTCAAGGTCTTGAACTTGATTGGACAATTGTTTGTTGGGATGCAGATTTAAGATTTGAAAATGGTGATTTCAAACATCTGAAATTTGTTGGCACAAAATGGCAAAATATAAAATCTGCAGATAATATCCTTTATTTAAAAAACGCTTATAGAGTCCTCCTGACGAGGGCAAGACAGGGATTTGTTATTTTTGTACCGACAGGTGATGAAACTGACATGACCGCAAAACCGGAATATTATGACGGAATTTACCGGTATTTGAAAAGTGTAGGAATCAAAGAATTGGAATAACATTATCGTTCAGAAGCTGAATTTGAAGTAAATAATATAAGATACTCACGAAAAAGGAATGTTCAGGCGCTACTTTTATAAAAACTTGCTTTGCTATTAAACTCCAAAACCCTGCCTGTATTTCTAATAGCACTATTTGCCGCCGCATAAACCTTTTGTTTCTCGTTTTTCCAAACAGCTTTTTGAGAGGTACTTTTACCAAATCCGTAAACTTGCGAGCGTGAACCGTCGGGAAGTAATCCTGTTTTTTTACAAAAGCTATTCAGTTCTGACTCCTGCCGTTTCAACTTGCTTGAATAGTGGCTGTAAATTTTTTTCTAATTTTTGTAATAGTTCTTCGTCAGAGAGGTTATTAAGAGCCTCATCACAAGCGGCAAGTGTTCTTTTGGTTGCCCTGATTTTGCGTTCAAAAGCTCTTTGCTGTTGTTCTGTCTCATACAGCGTGTGCATTGAGCCGTCGGGATATTCAATGTTTTTAGCATTAAGTTCTTCGAGGTCTTTTGCCGAGTACATTCGAGCAGAACCCTAAGAGCTTTTCTGTAAAACATCTGTAGAGCATATTTTGTCCTCCGTTTCAGGTTTTTAAGCAATTCCTTTTAACGGATTTTGGCAAAATATGCTCTACTTTTTTACTTTTTATTTGCAGCTCTTTTTCTGCCCTAACTTTTATTATAGAGCAATATTTGAAATAGAAGGGCGTTGATGGGGGTTAGGGTTACGCTCCGCAAGTAATTGGCGGGGCAGAAATCTTTTGATTTTAAAAATGTATAATACGACATACTGATAGTAGTATGTTATACTATGCAAAATATATAGAAAGTATACCTAAATTGTACAACTGAATAAAATATACTAAAAATAAGGATAAAATAACTTAAAGATATTGAAAATAACTACAGTATGTGCTAAAATCAGACAAAAGAAAAGGATTCGGAAAACCGAATCCTCAAATCACACACTGTGATGGTTGCCTAAGCAACGGATAGAATGAATTTTTATTTGAACTCATAGTGTAAATCCAATAAGGTAATTAGATTATCTTAATAATATTACAAAATAAATACTTTGTCAATAGAAAAGGAGGAAATTTATGAAGAATTTTAATGATGATTATTATGCAGGATTTGATATAGGAACGGATTCTGTCGGATATGCAGTAGCCGATACAGATTACAATCTCTGCAAATTTAAAGGCAATGCTATGTGGGGTGTTGATCTCTTTTGAGGAGAGTAATTCAGCTGCCGAGAGAAGAACTCTTAGATCGGCACGAAGAAGAGGTTTGAGAAAAAGAAACCGTATTGAATGGCTGCAGATGCTTTTTGATGAGGAAATTTCTAAAGTTGATAATGCTTTTTATCAGAGATTAAAAGAAAGTTGTCTGTATCTTGATGACAAATCATCAAATGTTCCGTATGCGGTTTTTGCAGACGGTAATTACACCGATAAAGAATTCCACACAGACTACCCTACAATATATCATCTTAGAAAAGAATTGATTAAGAGCTCACAACCACACGATATAAGACTTGTATATCTTGCGTTACATCATATTATAAAACACAGGGGACATTTCTTGTTTGATAATATGGGGTCTGATTTTGAAAGTGAATCCTCGTTTGAAGCTCTTTTTGACGATTTAAAACTTTACTTAAAAGAAGAATATGAAATTGAATTTGAGTGCAATGATTCGTTAAGATTTTCAGAAATATTAAAGGACAAAACATTGAAGAAAACTGCAAAATCGTCTGAATCATACAAGCTTTTTGGTTACAGTAAAAGAAATAATCCATATGAAACCGCTTTGATAGATTTGATATGTGGCAGAAAGGTTAAATTTTCCGATATGTTCGGTGATAAGTCGTTTGACAGTGAGGAAGTAAACGGTATTACCTTTGAAAGCGGTTATGACGATAATGAAAATACATACCGTGATTTGTTACAAGAAAAGTTTGAACTTATCGAAAAAGCAAAGGCGGTTTATGACTGGGCAATTCTTGCAGACATTTTGAATGGAGAAAAGTATAATGGTAAAAACTATATTTCATTTGCCAAAGTTAAAACATACGAAGAACATAGTTCAGATTTGAAAATACTCAAAAAATTTGTCAAGGAAAGATGTAAGCCATTATATGACGAAATCTTTAGAATTACAAAGGACAAGCTTGATAACTACACGGCATATTGCGGAAAGTACAAAGAAAACGGTAAAAACGGTGTTATTATATATCGTCCTGATGTAGATCCTCAAGACAAATTTTGCAAATATCTGAAGAAAAAGTTTGAAAAGCTTGACAAAACAGGCTATGAAGAAATGTTTGATAAGATTGAAAACGGTACATTTATGCCGAAAATTGTCGTAAAAGACAACGGCGTTATTCCTATGCAGGTGAATAGGAGTGAGCTGAAAGCAATTCTGAAAAATGCTTCAACTTATCTTGAATTTCTTAATAAAAAAGATGAAAACGGAATTTCTGTAAGTGACAAGATAGTCAAAATTTTTGAATTCAGAATACCGTATTATGTAGGTCCGCTGAATAATCACAGCCTAAAATCCTGGCTTGTCAGAAGTAATGAAAAAATATATCCGTGGAATTTTGACAGTGTTGTTGACATAGAGCAATCGGCAGAGAATTTTATAAATAATCTGACTTCAAAATGTACATATCTTCCAACGAAGGATGTAATACCTAAGAATTCGATTTTATACAGTGCTTTTACGGTTCTTAATGAACTGAATAATTTAAGACTTGACGGAAAAAAGCCTGATGTAAGTCTTAAACAGGCAATATTTAATGACTTGTTTATGACGCATAAAAAGGTCAGAAGAAAAGATTTGCTAAATTATCTAAAAAGCGAAAAAGGTATTACGCCCGATATTACAGGTATTGACGGTGATTTTAAGTCAAGTATGCGTTCCGCAATTGAAATGTCACAGTTTAATCTGACCGACAGCGAAAAAGAGGACGCTATAAAAGCTATAACTGTATTTGGCGATGATAAAAAACTTTTAAGAAAGCGTTTAAAAAGGCAGCTCGGTTCAAAATTATCGGATGAAGATATAATGAGAATTTCTAAACTCAAATACAAGGATTGGGGAAGATTATCAAAGGAGTTTCTTACCGAAATTTATAATGTCGATAAAAATACAGGCGAGTTGCAATTTAACATTATCCATGCACTATGGCAGACAAATGATAATCTTATGGAGCTGCTTGGCTCAAAATACGGTTTTGAACAGAGCAGACAAAACTATCTTGACGGTATTCAGACAGGGCAAAGCCTTGAGAAAATGGTGGAGAATCTCTATATTTCTCCTGCGGTAAAACGACCTGTGTATCAGTCTTTGAAAATTATGCATGAAATCAACAAAATTCAAGGTCATGCACCTAAAAAGATATTTGTTGAGATGACAAGAAAAGACGGTGTGAAGGGCGACAAAGGCCGTAAAGAGTCAAGAAAGACCAAGCTTGTAGATTTATATAAAAAATGCGGTGAGGATTCGGGCGAACTCTGGGAATCTCTTGAAAAAACACCTGATGATGAATTTAAAAGAGACAGACTGTATTTTTACTATACTCAATTCGGCAAGTGTATGTACACGGGAGAACCGATAACTCTGTCGGAATTGTACAATAAAAACATTTATGAAGTGGATCACATTTTCCCTCGTTCAAAAGTTAAAGATGACAGCCTTGATAACCGTGTCCTTGTAAAGAAACAGGTTAATGCTCACAAGGATAATACATATCCGCTTGACAGCTCCATTCGTGAAAAGATGAAAGGCTCCTGGCATTTTCTTATGGATAAAGGTCTTATTAGCAAGAAAAAGTACGAGAGGCTTACAAGGGTAACTCCGCTTTCTGACAGCGAACTTTCAGATTTTATTGCAAGACAGATTGTTGAAACATCTCAATCGACAAAAGCAGTTGCGTCACTTTTTAAAGAATTGTATCCCGATACTGAAATTGTGTATGTAAAAGCGTCTGTCGCTTTTCGCACAAATCGAAAAAACTTTTCACACTAAATGAAAAAAATTGAATTAATCATTTTTGCATATTGTTGCAGAAATGTTTCCGTAAAAAGAAAAACACCCTGCAGAAATTTTGCTTTCTGCAAGGTGTTTTTGTGTTAATTATTCTTTTTCGGTTGCCGTTTTGCTCTAAAATGAGATTTGTGCCGGTCTTTTTAATCTTATTTGGCTGATATTCAAGGATGTCAGCAACATCACAACCAAGGACTTCGCATATCCTGTCCAAATGTTCAATGTTAATGCGGTCACACATCTCATTATATATATCGCATATTGTCGCAGGTCTTATGCCGGTTTTACGAGCAAGTTCAGCCTGCGTTATGCGGTATTTGCCAAGCAAATCGGACAAATGAATTTTAATCATAATAACGCCCCGAGTAATATAATATACTACTGCGTTATTATTTTGCTTAATCGGTAATATTATTACTAAATCAGTAATTAGTTATGATAACTTCTTTAAATTCTGCACGATTTTCAGCGGTCGCTGGGAGCAAGTTTTGCCTGCTTACGCACTTAATATTGTAACCTTTATACAAGTCACGAATGAAATCGCAATCGTTATAGGATAGGATAAAACGCCCTTTAATCCCCTTTAAAACGGCATTTAAACGGATATGGTCATCTTTATTGAACTTAGTATAGTTGCGGTTATAGTAGCGTTCTGATGCCACATATGGCGGATCTACATAAAACAGAGCCGAATCACGGTCATATGTTTTAATAAGGTCTTCAAAATCCCTGTTTTCAATGATTACACTTTTTAATCGCTCCTTGTATTTTGGTAATTCAGAAACGATATTATAAATTGTTTTAGGGGCGGTCGCAAAAGAATTTCTATTGCTACCAAAGCTACATTTAATCAAGTAAAGATATCGTGCTGCCCTTTGCAGGTCAGTAAGCTCAACCTGATTCTCAATCTCATAGCGATACTGAGAAAACAGCTCTCGAGATTGTAACCAATCAATCTCCTTTTGTAGAGCAGAACAATTGTATTTTATCTGCTTATAAAGGTTAATCAGGTCGCCGTCAATATCATTAAATATCTCCATTTGACCTTTGATTTTATCCTTACCGAATAAGACCCAGCCTGCACCGCCACACACCTCTATGTATCGCTCGCAATCACCGGGAATAAGTGAAATAATCTGATTTTTAAGGTGACTTTTGCCACCAATCCAGCCGATAAAGCTACGCATTTTTACCTCCATAATAACTTTTTAGGGGCGTTATTATGGATATGTAAGATTAACCTAACGCTTTCTTTGCATTTGCAATTTTTTTATCTTTAGCCCAATTGCAATCATTGATAAGATGATAGATAACATTGACTGTTTTTTCATCTACAACGCCGTTAGCCGTGATATTACCTGCTCTCTGTGCCTCTTTTACAGCTTTCAAAGTGCCGTCACCGAAACCGTTTGAATTATCGACTTTCGTCTTGATGATACCCATATTGTAAAGTGTAATCAACTGTTTCTTGAATGCAAGTATTGCCGTATTATGTAAACCGTATTTAATCATTTCCTCATTCTCCTTATTTGATGTTTTACCGCTGAGCTGTGCAGTTACTTCGCTTGCAAGATTACCAAGTCTATTGTAAAGCCAGTCGCCCGGGCAGGATTTATTTGCAAACCACCTATGTACAGTCAAGACCATTTCACCCGACTTTGGCGAATAGTTTAAAGTCTTGTCCTCATTGCCAAACCAAAGCAGTTTAGTCTTGCCGTTTCGTTTGCAGATGTCAACACACAAGTCGACAAGTTTGTTGTATACTTTGCTGTTCATAGTGTACGGAGCTACCGTGTCGCTTGCACATTCGATTGTGACTGCCCTCTGGTCATTTGCATTGCTTGATGAACACCAAGAGCGATTGCCCTCATCAACACAAAGCAACACTCTGCCGTCATAGCCGATTCCGTAGTTACAGCTTGCCTCACAGGCTGTATTCATAAAGATGTTGCCGAGAGTTTCAACGCTACACTGACCGACTACACAATGTGGAGTAATGCGGTCAATACTGTGTGTGCGTTTACCGCTGTGATTTGGCGATAATTTAGTGTAATTTACAAGTTTTGAATTACTCATGTTATTCCTCGCTTTCTGATACTTCAGGCAGACCTGCCACCGATGTGAGTACCGACAATACACCTGCCAAAAGGCTTGCCGAGCCTACCGCAATCCAGTTTACATCTGTCATAACGGCTGACACGCCGATTGTTGCAACAGCAGTCTGTGCAACAGTCTTAATCGCTCTGACCGCCGTAGCTTTTGCCCATTCTTTGGTAAAAATTTTTTCATTTTCAATCTTTCCTTTCGTTGTTTTTTTCGAGCTGTTCAATGCGATAGTTCGACATTCGACTGTTAATCACAATACCGCCAAGAGTACCCACCGCAGAACCTGCAAGCGTGATTAAAGCGATAATAATTTCAGTTGTCACTTATTCGACCTCGCTTTCTACCGGCTCGTCAACGGTCGGGGCTGCTCCCCACACCGCCATTACTGCGTTGTAGTATTCGTCAGAGAGAACCTTTCTCAACTGTTCTCTGCCCGATTTGCTGTTCATGTATGCGTTGCGGATGTTTCCGCCTACCTGCATTTCTTCACCGTTAAAGGTCAAAAACTGTTGTCTGAGTACCGACACGCTGTCCTTCGTGAGCATATCGAGTGTGATTTTTTCTTTAAGTTCCATTTTTTCATACCTCCGTTATTTTTATATTTTGTAAATCAAAGAAAAGTTTACCTGCTCATCAGCGACGAAATTATAAGCCTGTTTATTGAGCGGAGTAAACTGCAGCCAAGCTGATTTACTTGCACTTCCTCTGAACATTCCGCCGTTTTTGCTTATGCCGATATCATGAACAATCACATCCGATTTGTTTGAGAAAGGCATATTGAGCAAAGATATTGAAGATGTTCCGCCTAAAGATGTTGCGTTCATAATGACGGTGACATTGACAATAACGATATCGCCAATTTTTTCATAAAGGCAAGTTGCAGATTTTATTTTATCAATCTGAGTAGAGTACGGAGTAAGAGTAGCTGTACCAAGTTCGATATTTGACGAATCGTATTTAGTTGCCAAGGCGGTTTTATCTGCTTTAACAAGCAGAGCGCTGTAAACCGTACCGCTTGTCAGATAACACGGACTATTATTTTTGGGTTCACTGTCAAACGGCATTGAATTGAGCTTTTGGGCAAGTTTTTGGTCTGTTCTTTCCTTCGTATATGCGTCCGTAATTCCGTACCCTGCGAGTGTTGTTGCCTTATTTGCCTTGCTATTTATAATAGCTGTAAGAACTTTGTTCTGTACAGGATTAACGCTCTTAGCATCCAGTGCAGTATCGGTAAGCACAGCTCCACTCTCGGTCAGAGCAATGACACGGGACAATATGTCTAATAACTCTGGATAATAGTCAGAGGTAGTAATATCACCGTCATAATCGCTGTGGGTGTTAATTACAAACGGTTGAGTAGAGTAGGTGTGAGTGCCGTCTGTAAGCACGATTTTAGCTATAATCCTGCCAGCAGATGAAAGCATAGCTTTATCTGTAGTTACAGTAACAATATTTTTTGATACTGCAGCATTTACAGCAAAATAGTTATTATTGTTTTTCCCTTACATACAGCTGTTGCACCGGTTGCATCGTAAGCCTCGCCGTCAGCGGTAAGGGTAATCTGTATCTTTCTGCCGATATCAAACTGTCCTGCGGATATAACAACAGGTGTAGCCTGACAATTTAAATCAAGCGTAATTTTAGCAACATATTCATTCATCGGCGTGCTCCTTTTCCGTTGTTGTAGCTTCGCCTGTGAGTTCTGCGATTACCTGTGATTTGACATCCACGAGCACTGATGACATTATGCCGTCAATAAGGCTTGCCGGAAAGCCGTATTTACTTACAATTGCATTAACAGCGGCAATAAGTTCAGACCGTGCTGATTGTAATGCTAATGGACTAAGTTTCGTCTGCATTTTTATCCTCCTTGATATCTACCGAATGAATATCTTTTGACCGTTCACCCGGTCTTGATTTGTCATTCTCAGATATTTCTTTTGTATTGATTATAAAATCCATTTTGCCTCCTTATAAAGTAAGGGCAGTCAAAATACCGTCCTTAAATGTCATTTTAAAGGCTCGCCATGTTGCAGCTCTACCATCATCGTGGTACGATTTCGCATAATAACCGCTAATGGTATCAGAGATTGCTCCGCCCTCGACTGACCAATCAACAAGTACTGCATTGCGTAATTTGTGATTGTGTAAATTCAAATCACAACCTGTATGTAGTTGGTTAGCTTCAAGCGAACCGATTTTTTGAGCGGCATATGTAAAAATAAGGGTATATGCAGAATCTGTTGATTTCATACGGTAGCACCAATCCATAAATGCCGAACCGTTTTCAAGGTTAAACGAAAGGTCACGCTTTGAAGTATCAGAAGCATAACAACCGGTACCTATGTAACCTACCTTAGTGCCTTTGTAGTAAAATTCTTGACCTGCTGAATTTAGCGACATTAGCTTTTTGCCGTTATTATCAAAAATATCATGTCCTGTTGATGACAAACTCATCAGCTTTCTATTCTGGGAATTGTACACATTTAGCTGTGCATTTTCAAATTTTATGTAATTTGAAATTTTGTTCCAAGCAATTTTGATGTCATCGGCAGACTGTTGGAGAAGAGTACCCCACCTGTCCGAACCGACAACCTTGTTGACTTCAAAAATAATCCCTCGGCGGTCTGTGTAATCACCGAACTGTTGAGCGAACTTGCCCATGAATCGGACACATGAAGAACGGTTGTGTCTAAGTCCTGTTTAATCTCATTTACCTTGTTATGGTCGTGCAAAGTTTGTGCATCAAGAGCAGTAACCTTGTTTTGCAAGGTCTGCAATTTCCCTGTTATTTTGGCTGGCACGGTTGAAAGGGTGACCGTGTTGAGCGTTGCATCGGCAGGATACTCTTTAATCTCAACTATACGGTAGTTAATCCTTGTCTTGCGTTTTCGGTCAATCAGAGTAACCACATCATACAAATCAAAAGCAAGCACATCACCGTATGTGTCGGGCAATGTTTTTGCAAGGTCAATAACCTTAGCTGTGTAGGATTGCTCCGGCACAGCAAGCACGGCAAGTTTTGCTTTTGCATCGTCAAGCAAAGTTTGCTTGTTTGTATAGCGTTCGTCTCGCCATATAGCTGATATGACCTTGTCGGTATAGCTATGATTTTCAATGTAATTTTTGCCATTGTTTAGGCTGGCTATACTTAAATTATCTTTACCGTATGGATAAAGTCTTGTAACCAAACTTGTGGTACTGCCTTTGTAAGTCATATCGCTCAAATTAAGCTCATCGGTAAAGTAAGTGCCTGTCGGCTCGGTATTATTGTATGGCTTTATACAGTAAATAACCTTGTTAATTGTGTCAAAACGATAGCGAGTGTTATACGCCGTCGAGTTTTGGCAATAATCGAGGATGTCAAGCGTGGTTACATCAGTCAGCTCAAGGGTGCGGCGAGCGGCTACGAGGTCGGCATCAACAACAGTCCAACCTGTGCCTTTTAAAATCTCCGAGCATACGCTTGAAAAGCTAACGGTGCTCTTATTATAGGTCGGATAAACATTATAGTTGAGTCCCGTGAGGTCAAGCTCACAAGTTATGGTGCTTACCGTTTTACGCTCATTGATGCCGTTTATAAGGTAGCGCTGCCCGTCATACTCGACCGTACCATACAAAACAAAATACCTATATAATTCGTGGTCGGGTGATATATCAAACTGTAATGACATCAAACCGTCCTCTGAACGAGTGCGGAAAAAGGTGCTGTCAATGTCACGATAAACCTTTATGTCATCGCCGTAAAATACCTTTAAAAACATCTTAAACACCTCCTAAACTAAATGTAAATCGGTGTATAGGACATCGAAATTTCAACATCTGACTCCGTTGAAGAAATAATATTTTTTCCCGGGTTCAACACGGGGAAGTCAATCAAGTCAGAATCATTAAACTTATTTTTACCGTCCGCCGTTATAAGCCCTGCTACGCTGTCAATTACAACCGCCATACCTGATGTGACAGATTTAATTGTTACATCTGCCAATTTAACTTTGTTTTGAGTGTTTGCTATGCTGTTGTATTTAGCGGTAATGACAGGCAAGGTAGGTGTATTAGATTCGCAGATAATGTATCCGTTTGGTTTTACGCTTTGAGTTATTACAGCTTTATGTCTTACAGCATTAAATGTATATGTGACATCGTGTTCACCGCTACTGTCAAAGGTTGCGGCGGCAATACTGTTGACAATTGCCGTGTATATAAATCCATCAGGAAGAGCAATTTCAACTACTTTGCCAACAAGCAAGCCCTCAAATACAGTTATATTTTCGGTTGCTATTGCAAGGCGGTCGGAAACTGTCAAACCTTTTGCATAGTCACCAAGATAGTGAGGGTAAAAAGTCAAAGTTAAAGTCAAAGTTCTTGTGCCGGGAACGGAAGAAAACAGTAACGGAGCTGTTAAGATACTGCGAGAGGCAGATAAATTGTTGGTAACGGTTGTACCGCTGACCGAATAGCTTTGTAAACGGGCATTGTATGCGGAAATATCAACGCCGTTTATTGTCATTTCGTTAAGCATTTTATCTGTCCTCCCATGCAAGTTCTTCAGAAACATACGGCGTGAGTGCCACAGCTGTTTCTCGACCGTCAATATTAATTGAGGTGTGAATATCGCCTTTAAGGTTGTACTTACGCTCGTTATCCTCGCTCATCAGCTCGACATTGTGGTTGACATCAGCCGTGAATTTGGATCTGAGCATAGCCTGTCCTGCATTAACAGCTGACCTCATCTTAGACACAAGACCGTCAGCTGAAACACCAGCCTGCATACGCTCGGTAAAGGTAGAAGCAACATCATCAGCCTGCTTATACAGATTCGGAGCTTCGTCATCAAGTCCATTCTCACCGCCTTCGAGGGTGTAGGCAAAGATTTTTTTGAATACTTTTGAGGGGGAGTGTTCATCAAACATTTTCCTAAAAATATTGATAACACTGCCTGAAATTTCTGAGGCCTTAGAATAAAGCGAGTCCTGTTTTTCTGATAAACCAGTTTCCGCTCCTTCCATAGCATCTATAAAGCTTTGTTTAGTGTCTTCATCAAGGTTATCAAACGCTCCTAAAAATGCAGAATTTATTCCTTTAGCTTTTGTATCTGTTTCTCCGGTATATTGTTCATACAAACCCATTAATGATAGAAACGCAACCAACTGATTTTGGTACTTTTCATCAGAAAGTATTTTTTCCTGATTGTTACGAATCTCTCCCAGTTTTTTGCTGTACCTTGCATTTTCTTCTTCTTCGGCTTTTTCTTTGTTTGCAAGTGCAGTACCTGCCATAAGAGATTTTTGAGTATCAGTTAAATTTTTGTTGCTTATTTTGTAAAGCTCAGCATTATAATTACTTGCTATATCAATAAGTTTTTGTTTATGCGTTTGCTCGGCATCACTTTCATCTTGATTTAATTCTTTTAAATCTTTAGTTGTACTTTTCAACGCTTCTGCACGATTATAATAACCGTCTTTAATAATTTTAAGAGTATCCCCAGCCTCTTTATTAGCTGCACTAACAGCTTGCTGATAGCTTGCTTCTGCGGCTTTAACATCAGCATCATGTTCTTTCTGCGAATAATCACTATCCGTTTTCAACCTCAAATCAAGCAAGGCTACCTCTTCGGTATATTGCTCGTATGCTTTATCAATTACTGCTGTACGAGTTTCTTCGGCAGAGTTGGTAAGTTTTTGTGCTCTTTGAGTATATTCTTCAAGCGATAAATCAGATGCTTCATTTAGAGCTTTAGCCTGAGTTGTAACAACCCCTTGCTTTGCTTCTTCAATAGCAAGTTCTTGATCTGCAAGTTCGTGCATTTTGGCGAAAAGGTCTTCAAGTCTTTGAATTTCACCGCCGGTTAATTCTTTTCGATTTTCCGAGGCGATTTTACAAATCTCTGTAATTTCGGATTGAACATTGTCCATATTTTCGGACAACTTTTGTTTTCATCATCGGAAATAATGATGTTTTCATTGAAGTTATCAAAGATACTGCCCGAGTTTTTAATATCGTTCATAAAATCGCCGAATTTTGAACCAATATCCTCATATGACGAACCAAGGTCATCGTTTGCTGACTGTAAATTAGCTTCTGCGGTTGCAAGATCCTCTGTTGACTGTGTTGCATCACCATTAGAGGTAGAAAATGCAATAATACCGGCTGTCAGTGCTGTTATGCCCGTTAAGATAAGCACAGCAGGATTGAGTGACATTGCCAAGTTCCAAGCATACTGAGCGGCTGTGGCAAGTGTAATCTCACCTGTTAATGCACCGACTGCAATTTGTTTAAGGGTAATCGTGCCGAGTGATGCCGCCTCTGCAAGGCTTTCTGCCGTGACTGATGCGGCGTGCTCTTTCATAAGAGCTGTGATAGACGATATGATTTTCCAAGCCTTCCACGCTGTTACTGCCGTTGCTACTATCGGCAACAATATGTTAAGATTGTCGGCTATCAAATCAACAGCTTTCGCAAGCGGTGGTATAACAACCTTTGCAATGTTAGTGATTGTTTTGCCAAGGTTAATCAATATGGTTTTAACGGTATTTATAGCCTTTTTAAGTCCGCCGTCCTCAAAGGACTTTTTAATAGTGTTGATAGCTTCCTTGACAGGTGCTTGCAACTCCTTGGGCAGGAGCTTAACTAAGTTTTTTGTTAAGGCATTTACAATACTTTTCGCCGCCGAAAGCAAATCAGGAGCACGGTCAATTATGCCTTTAACTAATGTTTTAACAATGTTTATAGCCGCCTTAACGAGTTTATCGGAGTTGTTTGCAATACCGTTGACAAACGCCTGTAAAAAGGACATAGCGGCATCAATCATCTTCGGAGCGGCTTCAACTGCTTTTGTTGCAAGCTCACCGAAAATAGAGCCTGCCTCTTCAATCATCTCTGATAATCCGCCTTCGGTAAATGCCTCGGTAAGTCTGCTTACATAGTTCTGAGCCTCTTTTGCGGCATCGGTCAGAGGCTCGGACATACTTTCGTATATTTCTATACCCAAGCCTTCAAGTCCTGATTTAAGAATCGTAATCTGTCCCTGCAGATTGTTCTGCATCGTATCAGCCATTTTTTGAGCTGAGCCGTCTGCATTATCAGTGTTTTTAACAAGTGTATTAAAATCCTTATCACTTGCATTGATGATAGCAAGCATACCCGACATAGCCTCTTTGCCGAAGAGAGTACTTGCAGCGGCTGTTTGTTCTGTTTCGGATAAACCGCTAAACTTTGTTCTAAGTTCTTTGATAACATCAATTAAAGGTAATGCTTCGCCATTTGCATCGGTCATACTTATTTTGTATTTAT
>ENA-OQJN01000042-OQJN01000042.1-human-gut-metagenome-genome-assembly--contig:-NODE-42-length-61195-cov-11.395494_pt1 | contig 61195 bp, 52 predicted proteins | sample MGYA00242610_ERZ504777 | MGnify/ENA primary metagenome ERZ504777 (study PRJEB26092, sample SAMD00036350) | human gut metagenome | host: Homo sapiens | study: EMG produced TPA metagenomics assembly of... | reverse complement strand
GAAGACGTCGTCCAAGCCGTGTCCTCGAGGAAGGTCCGCTACGGCGTCTTGCCCATTGAAAATTCCTCGACGGGCGGCATCACCGATGTCTATGATTTTTATCCATCGCTATGACTGCTGTATCGTCGGAGAAAAATACGTCAAGATAGACCATTGCCTGCTCGGATTGCCGGGGACATCCATTGACGAGCTCCGCGAGGTTTACTCCCATATCCAGGGCTTTCATCAGTGTCGGAATTATCTAAAGCGCCATGAAGATTGGCAGCTTCACCCTTATTTCAGCACGTCAGAGAGTGCCGAAAAGGTCCGGGAAATGAAAAATCCCCACATTGGGGCCATTGCCAATCGGACGGCAGCCGGGATGTACGGCCTCGACGTGCTGGCCGAATCGATCAATGACAATAGGCAGAACTATACTCGTTTTTTCATCATTACTTCTGACCGGGAAGAAGTGCCGGGCGCCGATAAAATCACTTTGGTCCTGACGACCCAGCACCGCCCCGGGGCCTTGTATCACGTCTTGGGCTACTTTTTCTACAACGGCATGAATATGACGCACTTGGAGTCGCGGCCCCTTAAAGGCAGGCCCTTTGAATACTTTTTCCATATCGATGTCATGGGAAATCTAAGCGATCCGGCAACGGCTCGGGTGCTTCGCAATCTGGCAGAAAACTGTAACTACTTTAAAATTCTAGGGAATTATGTATCCGACCGAGGAGGGATTTAGATGAAGTTAGGCGTCATCGGAGCCAAGCTGGGCCATACGGCTTCTCCGGCAATCCACGACAAACTGTTTCGCATCTTACAAGTTCAGGACCGATCTCGCTACGGCGTCTTAGAAATGGACCGCAACGACATCCCCAATGAACTGCAGCGCCTTCGCCGTGAAGGTTATACCGGGGCCAATGTCACCATTCCGTATAAACTCGACGTCATGCCTTATTTGACGGATATTTCTCGGGAAGCCCGCATCATCGGCGCCGTCAATACGATTCATTTTACGGACCACGGTACCTTCGGATACAATACAGATTACTGCGGTTTCGGCCGGTCGTTGGCTCATGCCGGCATCTCCGTAAAAGATAAGGACTGTGTCGTCCTCGGGTCCGGCGGAGGGGCCCGGGCCATCATTCAGTATCTCTTCGATTACGGGGCGAAATCCATCGTCGTCGTATCGAGGCATCCCCACTCGAAGTCGGAATTCGAGGCTTTTACGAAACACATCGGGGTCAACATCATCGATTATCATACCTTTGAACTGTCTGGTCGCGGTGATCTCCTGGTCAACTGTACGCCTGTCGGCATGTTTCCCAATATTGACGGCTGTCCCATATCGGAAGGGGCTATCGCCCGATTCCCGGCCGTCGTCGATATCGTGTACAACCCGAAAGATACCTGCATCCTGCAGGCTGCCAAACGCCACGGGGCCAGGACCTTGAACGGCATGTACATGCTCGTCGCTCAGGCCATTGGTTCTGAAGAAATTTGGATGGATCAGGATATTGCATCGAACGTGATTGAACAAATTGCAAGGGAGATGGAACATTATTATGAAAAATAAACAGAACATCATTATCATCGGCATGCCCGGCAGCGGCAAGACGACTTTCGGACAGGCCTTAGCCCAGCGGCTGGGGCGGAAATTTTACGATGCCGACGACGTCATCGTGGCCCAAGAAGGAAAAACGATTCCCGAACTCTTTGCTGTCAGTGAAGACTGCTTCCGCGATGCCGAAGTACGGGCCAGCAAAGCTTTAGCAGCCAAAGAAGGGACGGTCGTCGCCTGCGGCGGCGGCGTCATCAAGCGCTCGGAAAATATTGAGATATTTAAACAGACGGGGATCGTCTTTTTTCTCGATCGTTCTCCCGATGACATCGTCAGCGACGTTGATGTCTCGACGAGACCCCTCTTAAAAAGACGGCAAGAAGAAAGTGTACGACCTCTACGACGAACGCATTTCCTTATACCGACAGGCGGCTGACTATCACATTGCCAACGATAGGACGATCGAAGAAGTTCTCGATGATTTTGAAGCCTTGATCGAAAATATTTAATAAATAGAAAACAGCGGTCCCTCATGAATCTGATTCATGAGGGACCGCTGTTTATAGAGGTTGTTGGAAATTTGTTTACGATACCGCTATTAGTGAAGCGTCCGTAAGATTTGCTGCAGCATGGTGACTTCAATCTGGCCCGGAGCCGATGCTTTTTTGGCAGAGCCAAAGGTCAGGGCTGAGCCGAAGATTTCACCGCTAATACGGCTGACGGCACCGAGTTTACCCATGGACATGGTGATGATCGGTTCATCCGGATACTGCGATTTTACGGCTTCCGTTGCCGACAAAAGGGTCAGGACGTCTTTTGCAGAATTCGGCATGCAGGCCAATTTTGCGACGTCGGCGCCGATCTTTTTCATGCCGATTAAACGTTCGGTGATTTCATCGAAGGACGGCGTCTTGTCGAAGTCATGGTTGCTCATGACGACCGTGACGCTGTGGGCTTTGGCGACGGCCAACGTTTTTTCGATGCTTTCGCGGCTGCGGAAGTATTCGATGTCGACGGCATCGACTTTACCGCTTTCGATGGCGTAGTTGATGAGGTCGAAGTAGTACGCTTCCGGAACGGCTGTTTCACCGCCTTCCTCCTTGGTACGGAAGGTGAACAGGATGGCGCCGTTGGGAAGTTCCCGACGGACAGCGGAAAGTGCTTCGCCGACGGCGTCGAGGGACGTTACGTCCTTTAAGAAGTCGATACGGAGTTCGACGACGTCGTAAATTTTATCTTGGAGATAGCGGCATTCTTGAACGAGTTCGTCGACGGTGTGGCCGACGATGGGAACGCAGATTTTAGGCATTCCGTTATCGAGGTTGACATTGCCAATTTTAACCATATTTAAATCCTCCTATGCAGTGGCTTTTTCTTTCATGACACTATTGTAGCGTACGTAGATGATGCAGGCAATGATGAAGCCTGCCAGAGCGATGGCGGCATCGAGGCCCATGATGCTGTTGATGCCGCTGTCAGCCATATAGCCGGTGATGACGGGAATCGTAAAGGAAGCAATGGAGCCTGTGGTGTAGAAGATACCGGTCATCGTGCCTTTTCCCTTGGGGAACATTTCGGTCATCATGACCAGGCCGAGCTGCATGACGCCGCCAGCAGCCGAAAAGCCGACGATGAACGACAGAATCGGAGCTAACGTGCTCGAAGGCATGAAGTAGAGACCGCTGATGGAAAGGGTAGAAATGAAGGTATAGGCGACGAGCAGGGTAATCGGACGAATCCCTTTCTTGGTGATGATGGCCGTGAAGAAGACGCAGGCCAGGGAGCCGACGGAATAATAACTCATGAGCGAACGGGCAGCCATGTCCGACATCTGAGCAACAGCGGCGCCGTATTTGGTGAGCCACTGGCTGATGAGGTAGAACGTAGCCTGCGAGATATAACCGTAGAGGACGAAGCAAATGCCTTCGAGGTACCACTTGGATTTAGGAATCCAAGAAGCAGCTGCCGTATCCTTGCCTTCTTCCTGTGCTTCTTTTACAGGATTCATAGACGGAAAGCTCAGTTTCATCATGACCGGGATGTTGAGGGCCAAGATAACGGCGGCGACAATGAAGGACCAGCCGTACCAAGCGTGCATAGAAACTAAGATGCCGATGAACAGGGGCAGGAGGAATTGGCCTGCCGAAATGAAGGCTTTCAAGAGAACCGTAACCGTGCTGGCGCTTTCCGGATAGGATTCGATGAGGGCTGGATAGGTCCCGGCATCGAGGAAGGAGTTGGCGATCCCGGCGAGAATGCCGAAGACGCAGGCGACAGCCGATGTCGGACTGAGCAGGATGCCGACGAAGAAGGCAGCGTAGGTAACCATGCCCAAGAGGACAAAGGGCTTGCGGCCGTATTTATCCGATAATTTGCCCGATACGAATAAGACGATGAGGCGGCCGATGCCGAGCATAGAAATGACCCAGGCGACGTCGGCAATGCTGCCCCAGCGAGCTGCCAGGGCATCCATATTTTGGGCGAGTACGATGACGCCAATGCCGTGTACAAAGTAGTTCAGATACAGGCTAAGGCATAAGGGGCGATAGGAATGTGTCTGTTCCATGAATAGATGTCTCCTTTACCTGATGATTAGAAAAGAACGTCTTTAATGAAGTCTACCGGCATTTCTTTGCCTGTCCAAAGTTTGAAGGCAGCGGCGCCCTGATAAAGCATCATGCCCAGGCCGTTGAAGTTTTTGCAGCCGACTTCGTCGCACCATCTCATCAATTTCGTCTGACGCGGAGCATAGACCGTATCCATGACGACCAGATCCGGGCGGAGGTAGGATTTATCCGGAAGAGCGACGACGTCTTCGAGGGGTTTCATGCCGCACGAAGAGCTGTCGATGAGGATGTCGGCGCTGTCCAATTCTTCTTTCAATTTCGCATGGTCTTCGAGGTGGTAAATGTTGACGATGCAGTCCGTCCGTTCGCGGAGTTTTTTGACCGTTTCTTCGCCGCGGGCAAAGAATTCATCGTCGAGGTTGAAAATCGTCAGTTCACGAACGCCGTCGAGGGCTGCCTGAACCTGGATAGCCGTTGCAGCGCCGCCGGCACCGATGACGACCATTTTTTTGCCGACGTATTCAACGCCTTCATCTTTGAGGGCCTGCATAGCGCCGATACCGTCGGTGATGGTACCGGTCAGGACGCCGTTATCGTTGACGACGGTATTGCAGGCACCGATGATCTGTGAAGCCGGCGACAATTTGTCGAGGTACTTCGTGATCGGTCCCTTGTTGGGCATGGAAACGTTCCAGCCGCGGACTTTCATGGCACGAAGGCCTTTTACCGTATCTTCCAGCGTCGAGTTGTCGACTTCAAAGCAGACATAGACATAATCGAGGCCCAATTTTTTGAAAGCTTCATTATGCATTGTCGGCGACATGCTGTGGCGAATCGGATAAGCGATGAGACCGATTAATTCCGTATGACCTGTAACTCGTTCTGTAACTGCAATTTTACCCATGATAAAAATCCTCCTGTTGTTTATAGATAATGGAATAAGGTATTTAAAACACATGTGTTTATTTTCACATGTAGTTGTATAAAAAGATAAGCAGCAGGATACTGTCACTTGAAAAGGCGGCAGTATCCTGTTTTTCTGCTCATTTAATCATCAAAACCACCGATCATGTCGATCGTAGCGACGATGTCGCGGCCGAGTTCCGTGCCGTGAATAATTTGGCCCGTCTTACGGCTGTTGCCGAAGTTGCAGAAAGGAATTCCCTGTTCTTTGGCATAGGTTTCAAAGGGATTGTCCGCCGGGATGTCGGGAACGAGGCCCATGCAGATGAAACCATAATCGAAGGGGTACTCGGCAGATTCACCGTTGTGGGATGCGATGAATTTATCCGGGCAAACCTTTTCTAACGCCGTGCTGAGGTGCATGTCGACGGGGTGTTTTTCTAAGAGTTCTTTGAATGTCGACTTGGAAACGATATCGGCGTCTTTCCCGAAGGAAGGCATCATTTCGATCATCGTGACTTCAGCTTTTCGCAGGGTAAAGAATTCCATGACGTCCAGACCGACGGCACCACAGCCGATGACGACGACTTTTTTGCCTTCTGCATTGGCTTCGTAGTAAGGAATGTTGTCCATGAAGCCATAGATGGAACGGATGTTGGAACCTTCGGCATCGGTCAGTTCACGAAGTCCTTCGATAGGCGGAAGCATCGGACGAGAGCCTGTTGCGGCATAGAGGATATCCGGCTTTAATTCTGCCAGGAGTTCTTTCGTTGCCGTCGTGTTCAAGCGAATCGTAAGGTTCGGCAGTTTGGCTGCGCGGTGTTCGAGGTAAGCCGGGAAATCTTCGATACGGCTCTTTTCCGGGAACAAGGCAATCTTACGGGTCAAGCCGCCCAGTTTATCTTCTCGTTCGAGAAGGGTGACCCGACAGCCGACTTCTGCTGCCGAGCAAGCTGCTTCTAAACCAGACGTACCGCCGCCAATGACGACAACGTGAATGTCGCGGGTGACCTGCTGTTTCTTATACTGATCGCCGCCGGTGACGTCGGGATTGACGGTGCAACGGATGGGCTGTGATTTTGAAATGCGGTGATCGGCACAGCCGATGTTGCAGGAAATACACTGACGGATACAGTCCGTACGGCCGTATTGCGCTTTGCGAGCCCAGTCGGGATCGGCGATGAGGCCGCGGCCGATAGCGATGAAGTCGGTCTTGCCTTCAGCGATGACCTGGTCGGCAATCTGCGGATTGCGGATGTTGCCGGAGGCGATGACTGGTTTGTTGAATTTCTTTTTAACGGCTTCGGCCAAGTAGACACGCCAAGCATCGGGCATGTCGCATTTGTCAATCTGGTACTGGATGGAATCGTTGACGGCAGCCGAGACGTTGATAATGTCGACTTCCGGTTCGATGTATTCGAGGAGTTTCAGCGTATCTTCTAAGGTGTTGCCACCTTCGATGAATTCATCGGCCGAAATACGGAAGGAAATGGGAACCCAAGGACCGACAGCTTTGCGGACGGCTTCGACGACGAGACGGGCAAAGCGGGCGCGGTTTTCATAGGAACCGCCGAATTCATCGGTACGTTTATTATACAGAGGAGATAAGAACTGGTCCAGCAGATACGAATGGCCACCGTGGATTTCTACCATGTCGAAGCCGGCCTGAATGGCGTGCTGAGCGGCGATGGCATATTTCTGGACAATGTTGAGAATTTCACATTTGTCGAGTGGACGCGGTGCCGGGTTGCCTTCTTTTGAAGGAATCGACGAGGACGATACCGACTGGAGTCCATTCAGCCGTTCCGGGTAGGCCGAAGCGCCGGCATGATTGAGCTGGATCGATGCCAAAGCACCGTATTTGTGAATCCGTTCGGTCAATTCATAGAGGCCGGGGATGAACTGCTTCTTGTCGATGCGCAGCTGTTTCGTCCCGTTGGTTGCTAAGGGATAGTCGATACAGGCGTTTTCGACGGTGATCAAGGCCGTGCCGCCGCGGGCGCGAAGACCGTAGTAATTCTTCATTTCTTCCGATACTTCGCCGGTGAATGTAGCGAGGTTAGAACCCATCGGGGGCATGATGACGCGGTTGCGGAAGGTGGTCCGCTTGACCGTGAAGGGTTCAAAAATATGTGGATACTGCTGGCTCATAAAGAGAGACCCTCCTTCTATATAGGACTGAAATCTATGTGAAACATAGAACTATATTTTTGATACGCCCTTATTATACGAACAAAATACTGATAACACAATTTCTTAAAATACGGAGAAACAATTCAAAAAAGCTATTGAAAATGATATAATAAGCCTAGGATATGTCGAGAAAAGGAGGTCAAAACAAAAAGAAATATCCTTGAAAAGAATGTAATTTCGGCATAACTATGCGACTATACAGGATTCGATGCGGCTTTTTACAAACGTTATGATTTATAAACGATTGCATCTTATTGATAGAAAATGAGATGAGAGTGATAAATAATAAGCTATCGATCTATTGGCTTTTGCCACGTGATTTGAGCAAAAGGTATACGTAAGGAGTGTATTATGAACTTAAAGCAACTTCAATATTTTTTGAAACTAGCTGAAACCGAGCATTATCGAAAGGCGGCAGAAGCCTTGTTCATTACCGAGCCGAGTCTTAACCGTGCCGTTCGGGAAATGGAAAAAGAGCTGGGAATCCAGCTCTTTGAGAAACGGGGACGAAATATTTATTTGAATAAGTATGGCCATCTTTTTTTGCCTTATGTGAAACGGTCCCTGCAGGAGCTAGAACGCGGTGTTGACTTGATGAAAGCCTATACGCGTCCCGATCAGGGCAAGATCACCTTGGGGTTTATCTATACCATGGGATACACTTTGGTGCCGGAGATGATCACCCAGTTTCAGGCCGCTGAAGGCAACGACCGCATTACCTTTGACTTTCACCAAGGGACGACAGCGGCTTTGATAAAGGAGTTAAAAGAAGAGAAAATCGACGCGGCCCTCTGCTCGTCTGTTGAGAATGAACCGGACGTTCTCTTTTATCCTGTTGCCGAAGAAGAACTGGTCGTCGCCGTCCCTAAGGGACACCCCTTGAGCAACCGCGGCTCCGTCTCCTTAAAGGAACTTGAACCGTACCCCATCATTGCCTTCGATAAGAGCAGTGGTTTAAACGAGATGATCAATAAGCTCCTCGAACAGGCTCAGGTTCACTTGAAGACGGCCTGCCATGTAGAAGAAGACAACGCCATGGCCGGCTTTGTTGCGGCCGGCTATGGCGTTGCCATTTTTACCTGATTTTTATACACTTCAATACTATAATCTCGATCGGATTCCCATTGCCGATTCCTTTGAACGCCGCTATCTGTTTTTGGCGCTCCTTCGTCAATCCCAAGTATTGCCGGTGGTAGAACGATTCCGGAATTTCCTCTTGTCCCGATGGCAAAGGGGGTTCCTTATAAGTTATTCTTCGATGCGGTGAAGATCGCCGACGATAAAGATGAAAGAGAAGACGCCGATGGCGGCGATGCAGCCGACAAAAATCATGGCACCTACGAAAGAGCCTGTGGCTTGGACGATAACGCCGATGGCAATGGGGGTGATGATGCCGGCTAAGTTGCCGATGAAGTTGAAGACGCCGCCGGCAAGACCGACGGAATGAGCCGGAGCGACGTCGCCGACGGTACTCCAAACGATGGCGGCCATGCCTTGACCTAAAAAGGCTAAGGCCATGACGGCGATGATGGCGTTCAGGGAATCGAAGTAGTTGGCTGCCATAATGGTCATCGAACAGAGGAGACCACAGATGATGGGCAGCTTACGGGCTTTGGAAAGGGAACTGCCGCGGCGCAGCATCAAGTCGGACCAATAGCCGCCGAGGAGGACGCCGATTAAGGCGCCGACATAGGGGATGATGGCGTAGATGCCGGCCTTTAATAAGGGAAGATTTTTGGACATGACCAGATACGTCGGAAACCAGGTCAGGAAGAAAAACATCGTACTCGTATTTGCGAATTGACCTAAGTAAATGCCTAACAGTTGGCGATGTTTAAATAATTCTGCAATTTGAGACCAGGTGATCTTTTGTTTTTCCGCTGTTTGGCCACCTAAGCCGCCTCCTTGGCGGATGTAGTCCAGTTCGGCTTGGTTGGCACCAGATTCGGGACCGGGTTCACGGTAGAGAAAGAACCAAAAGAGGCTGGCGACGATGCCGATAAAGCCGGTGATATAGAAAATTTCCCGCCAACCGTAGGTTTCTAAAATCCAAAATAAAACAGGCGTTAAAAATGCCAGTCCGATGAATTCGCCGGCCGTGTAGATGGACGTGGCAGTCGCCCTTTCGTGAGACGGGAACCAGGCGGCAACGACGCGGCTGTTGGTAGGAAAGGCGGGAGCTTCGGCGGCCCCGATAGCCATTCGGATGCCGAAGAGGGAAGCGAAGGACTTCCCAAGGCCCATGAACATTGTGAATAAGGACCATAGGAATAAGGAGGCCGTATAGACGATACGAGAACCGAAGCGTTCGATGAACCAGCCGCCGGGGATCTGCATCAGTCCGTAGGACCAGGAAAAGGCTGAAAATAAGAGTCCCATCGTGGCTGCGCTGAATCCGAGTTCGTCACTCATACTGGAGGCGGCAACGGCCATGTTGGTCCGGTCCAGGTAGTTGATGGCCGTGAGGATAAATAAGAGAAACAGCATAAACCACCGCTTCTTCGTTTCTTAGCACTTGAACGAATCATATGTTCATCTTCCTTTCCTGACTTGTTCTAATATTCACATGCAATGATAGCTTTATAATATGGATGAATAATTTTATTGTAACTAAGATTATAGATAGATACTATTACCTATTTCGCATAAATCGATACGTATTTTTTATTGATCTTTTAAAAGCATTTCTCTCTGTGGCGATGGATCGTTATAATTTGCATACCAAAAAAAACAGGTATACGAAGGATTACGCTTCGCATACCTTGTTTTTTTGTAATCTTCTTTTATTTTTCATCCATAATGCTTCGGGACCGCGGTCACCGGTACGATACGGACGGCGTCTGATAAGGGGTAGATGAAAATCTTGCCATCACCGGGACGGCCTGTTTGGCAGACCTTTTCGGCGACTTCGACGACCTGATCGACGGGGACTTCGCAGACGACGGTTTCTACCTTGATGCCCGGCAGCAAATTGATGTTGTATCGCTGGCCGCGATAGACTTCGACGTAGCCCTTTTGGAGGCCGCAGCCAAAGACCTGGCTGACAGTCATGCCCATGACGCCGATCTTGTTCAGGGCTTCCTTCAATTCTTCCAGTTTACTGGGACGGGTAATGATTTCTATTTTGGTAAGTGTATGTTCTTCCATCTCGATCACCTCTATATCGTGTGACTGTTCATGTCGGTTTGATGGATGACGGCAGCATGGTTCAAGGCCGTATTTTCTAAGGGTAAGGCTGCCGTTTCTTCAAGGGGACTGCCGGCAGTGATGGCGTAATTGTACCCCTGTTCGCCGTGTTCTCCAATGTCGAGTCCGGTGATTTCTTCGTCCCTATCGGTGCGGACCGTCATGAACAGGCTGATGACTTTAAAGATGATGAAGGTACCGACGATGGCCAGCATATAGGCGACGGCCGTAGAAATGAGCTGAGCGACGAGGAGGTGGCTGCTGCCGTAGAAGAGGCCGTTGGCACCGGCGGGATTGACGTCGGTCGTCGCCCAGAGGCCGGTGGCGATGGATCCCCAGGTACCGCCGATGCCGTGAATCCCGAAGGCGTCGAGAGAATCGTCATAGCCGATCTTGGTCTTGACGACGGCGACGGCGACGTAGCAGATGACACCGCCGATGGCGCCGATGAGAAGGGCCGGAAGGGGTGTGACGAAGCCTGCTGCCGGGGTAATGGCGACTAAGCCTGCAATACAGCCGGAAGCGGCTCCGAGGATAGTCGGTTTGCCTTGAACCTTCCATTCTACGACGACCCAGGAGACGGTGGCGGCGGCAGCGGCGGCCTGAGAGGCGATAAAGGCACTGGCAGCCAGTTCATTGGCGCCGAGAGCGCTGCCGGCGTTGAAACCGAACCAGCCAAACCAAAGCAGGGCGGCGCCGAGGACGGTCATGGGAAGATTATGAGGGACCATGGGACTCTTTCCGTATCCGTAGCGACGGCCTAAGAGGACGCAGAGGGTCAGACCGGAAACGCCAGATAGGATATGAATGACCAGGCCGCCGGCAAAGTCGAGGGCGCCGAGCTTGGCCAAGAAGCCGCCGCCCCAGACCCAGTGGGCCATGGGATTATAAATAAAGAGCGCCCAAATAAGGATGAAGGTGACAAAGGCATGAAACTTCATGCGTTCGGCAAAGGCGCCGGTAATCAGGGCCGGCGTGATGACGGCAAACATGCACTGGAAGGCGACGAAGGCCAGTTCCGGAATCGTTCCGTTGTCGAGGACGGCCATGCCGACACCGGTAAGGCCTATTTTATCAAGAGACCCGATGAAACCGTGAATGTCGGTACCGAAGGTCATGGCATAGCCGATGAGAATCCATTCGACGGAAATCATGGCGACGATGAAGAAGCTCTGCATAATCGTTGCCAATACGTTTTTATTGCGGACCATGCCGCCGTAGAAGAAGCCCAGTCCCGGTGTCATGAGAAATACCAAGGCCGCACTGATGAGCACCCAGGCGGTATCGCCTGGATCTATCGTTCCCGGGGAAGACGCAAAAACGGAAGGCGCTGCTGCGAAAAGACAAGGCAGCAGGACCGATAAACGAGATCCTAATTGTTTCATATTCGTAGCCTCCTGACCCATAAAAAAGATGCCTGTCCTGATAGATACTATCAAGAGAGACATCATTGTCTATCGTTCGATTGTGATTATCCTCAGAATATGAAAAGCCCAAGGGATAGAAAGACTATCACCTTGGGCTTCATTGCCGGCGTCTATTCTGTTGATGAATTTTATTATAAAAGCAAAACGTTAAGTTGTCAACAGAATGGAGGTAATTTATTTTACAAAACTCATAATTTTACCTAAAAATATATAATATTATAATGGGAATCATCCTAAACAAATAAAATATGGCCCAGGAAAATATAAAAGGTCAGTGATATGGCGCTGAGGGCCGTCGTGTTCATGACAATCTGTGTCGCATAGTCGGGATTGTTGTCGAATTCGATGGCAAACAAGGCTGTATTGACGGCTGTCGGAATGGCGCAATAAATGAGAAAGACCGTCGCACTGACGGCTGTAAACGTGCCCGGGCGAAAGGCGTTGGCTCCGTAAATCATGGCCAGCCCCAATAAGGGGAGAAGGGTCATCTTTAGGATGCTGACGATCCAGACGTCCTTATCGAGCCAGTGGATCTTCGTCTGTGACAGCTGGGCACCGATGCTGACCATGGCCAAGGGGAGAAGGGCTTTGCTGGCCATGCCCATGATGGGCCATAAGAAGAAGTTTTCTGCATCCCAGCCCACGTTTCGGGCTAACAGGGAAGCGGCTAAGACGTACAGTAAGGGCATGCGAAGCATGACGGCCAAGGTGTCCCTCGCCGCTAATTTGCCGCGGCCGGCCTGATAGAGACCAAGGGTATTGAGGGCGACGCTTTGAATCATAAAGATGATGATTTGTACGACCATGGCTTCGGCAAGGTAGGGTGTCTGCCCGTTTACGACGAAGGGATCGTGAGAAAAGACGAGGATAATCAAGGCGACGCCGAGATTGCCAGTATTATTGAACATAAAGGCGTTGCGGCATGATTCCAGCATGGCGGCATCATAGTGACGGATACGGCCGACGATATTGGCGATGACGAAACAGAGCACCATGAAGATGGCGATGGCCGCGATGATATTAACGCTTGTTTCGGGAAACTGGGTCGTATAGATATTGGTAAAAAGGAAGCTGGGAATGACCAAGTAGAACATCAGTTTCGATAAGGTTTTTACGTCGAGATGGAATTTCTTATCGAGAAAATATCCTAAGAGGACGAGGGCGAAAATCGGAAGCATCGTATGTTCAATGATGAACCAGAAGACCATGAGTCATATCACTCCTTATTATATGGATACTCCCTCATTATACTATGGATATGCAATTATACAATGCCACTCAATAGCTTTCGAAGTAATAGACGATGTGCAGCAAGGTTTCGCACATATATTTCAAGGCGTTGCTGTCCCAGTGGAAGTCCGGAGAGTGGCCGCTGACCGGGGCGTCACCGTAGACGCCGACGTAATAAAAGGAACTGGGGACGGCTTCGCTGAAATAGGCAAAGTCTTCGGATCCGGCGCCGCGCTTCAAGGCTATTAATTTGACTCGATCGGCACAATGCTGCTGCAGAATCTGGGTGACTTTGTCGGTTACACCGTCGTCATTGACGCAGACCGGTGAGAAGGGGACGACGTCTAAATCGAAGAAACCGCCATAAGTCGTGGTCACATTTTTTAAAATCTGTTCCAAGGCGTCGAGGATGATGCGCCGTTTTTCTTCGTGATACGTCCGCAGCGTTCCTTTTAACACGGCTGTTTCGGGGATGACGTTGGGATTATGCCCAGCTTGGAATTGGCCGAAGGTCAGGACGATGCCATCGCCGTCGGCATAGCGGTTGTAGACGAAGTTTTGGATCAATTGGATGATATCGACGCCCATCTGGATCGGGGCTGATGCAGGCTGAAGGCTGGGATCCGTGACCGCCTCGGCCGTGGAGGGTGATAGTGAAATCATCGCAAGAGGAGGCGATTTCGCCGCGGCCGATCCCGACGTAGCCCTTGGGGAGGCTGCCAGCGACATGAAGTCCCAGGGCGTAATCAACGGGCGGCAGGTTGAGGATGCCAGCGTCGATCATGCGGGCTGCGCCGCCGTTTCCCTCTTCGGCCGGCTGAAAGGCCAGGCGAATGGTGCCGCGCAGGCAGTCCTTGTGCTTATTGAGAATCTTGGCGACGCCCAATAAGTTGGCTGCATGGCCGTCGTGGCCGCAGGCGTGCATCATGCCGTCCACGGTGGACTTGTAGGGGAACGTCGTTTAATTCCTGAACGCTCAGGGCATCCATATCCGCTCTCAGAGCGATGGTTTTGCCCGGGCCCTTGCCCTTGATGTCGCACATTACGCCGGTGCCGCTGGAGCAGACCATCTTCGGCTCCAGTCCCATTTTCTCCAGTTCTTCCATAACCTGAACAGCAATCTGATCATTGTAACAGACGATTCCATCCGGAAGCTGTCCGCTCTGTACCATTTCTTTTGCCATCAGTGCAGGTTTTACTTTCCTGTCCTCTGTATGAAACCAGACAACATCATCAGGATCATAGGCAATCCCTGACTCCTGTAAGGCCTTCACATATCCCTTGTGGCGCTCCAGTCCCTGCATATCGTCTGCCTTAAAGAAACCCTTGATCTTTTTATGTCCCAGTTCCAGCAGATATTTTGTTACAAGATAGCCTCCCTGTGCATCATCCATAAGAATATGAGGTTTATCCCTCATTTCTGAATAGATTCCCTGAATAAACACATACGGAATTTCAAATTTATCCAGATTCTGATAAAGATTTCTGTGTTTACAGATCATCTCACTTTTGCTTGGTTCAATGATCAGTCCATCAATATCTTTCTTCAGAAGTTCCTCCAGACATCTGGCCTCCTTCTGTCTGCTGTTTGCTGTGTTTTTCAGGATAATACTGTAACCGCTTTCTGAAAGGACATTATCCATTCCCTGTATCAGTCTCGGAAAAATATAATCAGAAATATATGTGGTCACTACCGCAATATTCTTTGAATTCTTTATATGGCGCATATTCTCAGAGCAATAAGTACCTCTTCCGTGAAATGCCTCTACATATCCGTCCTGCTCCAGGATTCCCAGTGCTTTACGAACTGTATGTCTACTCAGGGAATATTTCTGTGAAAGCTCGTTTTCTGAAGGAAGCTTCTCTCCCGGTCGGATAGCTCCTGACATAATATCACTTCTGAGCTGTTCCATCAGTGAGAAATATTTCGGCTTTCCATTATCTGTCATGTCTTCTTCCCTCCTGTATTTAGGATACAACTTGTACGCACGTACGAACAAGTTGTTTTTTATGCATAAATTATACAAAATATTGAGAGATTTTTCATTAGTTTTTTCCAAAACACCTCGAGGGATAGTGATATGTAAACAGTAACAGTTCATCCTTTACGAAAGTTACCAATATCCGATTGATTTCAACATCACTTCGGCTCAGCTTTTTCTATACCATAACATTCATGGCAAATCCCATGTACCGCCATACGTATTTCTTTATCCAGACGTGAATTACAGGTGATCAGAGTCACCATTCTCTCCCTTTCATCAGGCTCTACTCCTGTGTCATACATGGAATTATTTTTCAATATAGATAATTGTCTCCTGTATGCAGGACTGGATAACTTGTATCCATATTCAAATGCCGGGCTTTGGGAAGATGCCTGTTCCACAGAAAAAATTTTGTACAGAAACTTTCTTTTTGGTGTTGTGATCTCAATTTCAGGACATTTTTTCAGAAATTCAGGCTGTTCATAACGGTTCAGATTTGCAAACATCATATTACCTTCTATATTATGCCCGTAAAGAATACTGTGGGAATCTGTAAAATTCTTTTTTATGTCATGTTCCAGAAAAATACATCCAAACAGATCTTCCTCTCCTCTGAAATTATGTTTCAGGTAATATTCATCATCCGCCGCCTGAACTACAGGATAAGAAATATCGGCTCCCGGGACAGTAATCCAGGCAACTGTCTGAGAGTTGATCTTTCTTAAATTTTCCCAGGAAATCCCGAAGGATTCCCTGATTTCATCTGTACAGTTTTTGTTTTTTGATTCAGAAGATCTTCTCTGTTTTTTCCTGCGTTTTTTTTCACTGTTTTTTGTACTGCTGTCTTCATCAGTTTTTTTGCCATCTGCCAATAATCCGGCACCTTCTCTGTTCTTCACCCCTGCCATTTGGGAAAGCTCTGCATATTCCTGCCTTGCTGCAAGATTCTGTTCATAACTTTTTATATAGAAGCCGGCACAATATATAAGAAGCCCAATTGCTGCTATGATCATACTTACTGCAAATATTCTGAGTTTTTTCATTTCCGCGGCATACCCTTTATATTTCTTTTCCCGGAAACAGTTCTTCTGTAGATCACCACACCTCCTATCAGCAGTCCCATTCCGATAAGGCCAAGAACAGCCATCATTTTAAACGGTCTGACATCTCCTGTTTTAGAACTTCCTGCCATGGAACCACCCTGATAGCTTCCGTATCCACCGGTATATCCACCCGAATTTGCGTAACTGCTGCCTCCGCTTCCGGAAGTTGTGCCTCCATTATTTCCACCATTGTAAGATGCTAACGGTGCTTTCGTCGGTACAGGAGTCATTTTCGGGCAGGTTCCCGGTACAGATGGTGTTGGTGTGGCTTTTGGCTGCTCCGTCGGTTTCGGTACTTCTGTAGGTTTTGGTGTCTCTGTCGGCTTTGGTGTTTCTGTTGGTTTCGGTGTTGCAGACGGTGTTGGTGTGGCAGTCGGTTCTGCTTTTGCTTTCACATATGCCTCCTGCTGTGCAGTAATTTCCGGTGAAATATCACCTCTTGCTTTCGCTGTGTTTACAATTTTTTCAGGCTCTGTGCTTTCTGTTTTAAATACCATTTCATAGCAGACTTCAATTTTATCCATATCTGACAACGATGCTCCTGTCTGAATTACAAATCCTGTATCATCTGCCTCTATTTTGGCATCTTTCAGTTCTATACCGTTTTTTTTCACAAAAATGCTGTCTTTTACAATGGAAGCCCCTTGGGTTTCCAGTTTATCTTCGATAACAATATTCTGATCTGTGACATCCTCACGCAGTTGTCTTACTGTCAGTTTATAGTATCCTTTCTCACCGGACGCATACTCTTTCTTATCTGATTCCTTCACAATTTCCAGAATCGGACTGTGTACCTCTGTCTCTGCTTTCCCGGTTGCAGGTATCTTTTCACTGCTGTCTACAACTGCAGTATTGTGCACTTTCTGTCCTGCCAGGGCTGCATCAATCACTGCTGCCTGATATTCCACGATCATACTTTTCTGTTCCTGACAGTCCAGAGGATTATACATTACCTGCTCAAAAAGACCGCCTTTATCATTATCGCAGATACTATATCTGCTATCCCTGACCAGTGTCCTGCCTGTTGACATCAGGAAAGTATTATCATCATTAATCTGTACATCAGCATCTGCCACATTTCCTTTCTCATCCATCAGAATCACCGAATCCTTCAGAAGACGTACTCCCTGAGTATCGATCACATCCTGCAAAGTAACATTACGCGCCACACATCCGGTCTGCTCCTGTGTCAGGACAATGCGGTATGTAATAATATCACCATATTTGTAAAATGGTTTGTCCGTCGTCTTCTCTACTTTAAGAACAGGCGAGTTCACCCAGATTTTTGAGGAGTCCTTTACTTTCTGTGCATTATCTGCATACGCCTGTGCTGTATTTACGATCTCCATCCCATTTACGCTTTCCTGCGCAGTACAGCGGAAATTAACAGTCACAGGTGTCTGATACGGAAGATCTGAAATCGTCACGATCCATCCGGTTCCCTGACGTGTAACCTGACAGCTGACCGGTTTTTCCACTGTTTCTTTATAATTTTCCGGATTCAGCTGATTTCCTGCATCATCAGTTCCTGCCACCGGATTCTGAACAACAGCCGGAACACCGCTTACAGTAACAGCATCTTCAGCTCCGTCCAGAGCCAGCCCTTCAGGAAGGGAAAGATCACTGATCACAAGATTTCTTGCGATAGATCCCTTCTGAAGATTATTAACCGTAACCTGATAATTCACCTGTTCTCCTACCCGAAATTCATTTTCCGCACGTCCGTCCCCGGCTGCCAGATATGGATTCTGAAAACTTTTCTCAATAGAAAGAACTGCTGTATTTACATACACTTCTGCGTCATCCTGTGAAACAGGGGCATTCTGCGCCTGCACATTGGCAACATTAATGCTTTCCATTCCATTTGCCGCTTCCGTAACTGTGCAAAGGAAAGAAATCATAACCGGAGTATTTGCCGGAAGATCTGAAATGTTCAGTCTCCATCCGCTTCCCTCCTGAAGAAATTCATAATTCACCGGTTTCTCTGATGTCTCATTATAAAATTCCGGATTGAGCTGGTTCAAAATATCTTTGGTCCCTGCTGTCAGCTGCGTAATATTCTGTGGGATTCCGCTTACCGATACATCCTCTGCCGATGAAAGCGCAAGTCCTGCCGGCATACCGGTATCCCAGACAGTTACGTTCCGGGCCACTGTACCTGCTTTTTTATTCTCCACCACCACATTGTACTGTACCTGTTCTCCGACCTGCCATTCATAATGATCTGCAGATTTCTCAATCCAGAATTCTCCTGAATTTACATATACTTCTGCATCATCAGATCTCTCATCTGTATTAGCAGCTTTTACAGTTGCTGCATTTACGCTTTCGTGTCCATTTGCCTCTTCCTGTGCGATACAATGGAAAATAATCGTTACAGGCTGACTGTATGGTACATAAGAACAATAAAAGGAAAATCCGTTCTCATCTGCATTCAACTGAGAATCCACAGGTCTCGCTTCATATGCCTGTCCTGTTTTCTTATCCGGTACGGGATAGTTTACCTGTTGCTGAACTCCCAGTACTTCCATGCTCTGTGTACCACCTGCCAGAACCAGTCCCTGCGGCAGACCAATATCAGTAACAGTTACATCTTTTGCAATTGTTCCTGCCGTCACATTATTCACCACAATCCGGTAAGCTACCTGCTCTCCTGCCTGCCATTCATATTTGTCTGCTGTTTTATCAATTTCAAGCTGTGGACTGTTCGGCCATACTTCTGCCATATCCTTTCTGGATTCCTGTTCTCCTGTCTCAGGATTGATCAGATTATCCGCTGTTGCAGTCACAATATTTTCCCATTCCTGTCCATTGGAATCCGCAGATGCCTGACATTTAAAACGGATTGTGATCGTCTCTCCATACTTCAGGGACGGACACTCTGCTTTCCATCCATTTTCTCCCTGTCCGGTAAGCGTACAGTTCTCACCTCCCTGACTTGTCTCTGCAGCATACTGCCCTTCCAGAAGCTGCAGACATGATGGAAGCTCGTCTGTAATAACAACATTTACTGCTTTTACATCCTGTTTTGTCTGAGAAACCAGAACCTCATAATCTATGATATCTCCCGTTTTCCATTCATACTGAGAAGTATTTTTCTTTACTTCCAGTTCCGGTGGAATCACACCCTTTACCCACACTGTTTCCGTATCCATTGTATCTCCGCTTCCGTTTGTACGTTCATAACTCATGGATGCATGGTTTGGTACAAGAATACTGTATCCATCCTCTGCAAGGTATTTTGAAATGTTAATTTCTGATTCCGGTCTCTGGCGTACTTTTAAAGTAAATGTGTAAGTCTGATTATCTGTAAATGCTTCATCCTGAAGGCTCTCTGCTTTGGCCCTGCAGGTCACTTTCTGTCCTTCAACAGCAACATCAAACCAGTCTGTCACTGTCTGCCCTGCATCATTCACAATACTGACTTTTGATGCATCCTCTATAGTAAGACAATCCTCAAGTATATCCTGTACCACAAAGGATTTCAGTCTATTGGGTGTCACCTCCGCCCGGATCATATACTGAAATTCCTGTCCCTGACGAATGCCAAAAGGTTTTTCTTTTGATGCGGCAGCTGCCTGTTCCCATGTACAGTTTGCCTCTCCCACACGTTTCTCAGGCGCTTTTTTCATCTCAACATCACCGAAACAATAGGATGTAAAATCAAAATATGCATATGCTTTGCAGTATTTCTGTCCTTTAAAGTTCGGACAATAACTGTTGCCTGATGGATCCAGATATTTATTTCTTGTAATCTCTGCCCATCTTTCCTGAGAACCGGCTTTTGCAATGGCATCTTCACGACTTTTATCCCATTTATCCAGTCTGAACTGATGACAGAATTCTACCGTAAAATTATCTGTATCATAAAAAAGATTCAGCCATCCTCTCGGATCATCCGGCTCAACGGAACCAAGGGGTGAGCTTACAGAATTTCCATCTACCGTCAGATAATCATTGTTTTTCAGAACATATGCATTATCCAGACTGCTGTCTGACGGAATACGGACTCCCTGTCCCGCATCAATATCACGTATGGTTCCATGGCCACTGATCGGCAGTGTTTCTTCTGTTCCATGCCTCAGAAACTGAAACTTAACCTTTGCGTATCCTACAGAATAAATAAATACACCGATACTGTTTTTGGAAAAGCCAACCATTGGATAAGCTTCATTATCTTTCCATGCAAACGTAGCTCCGCCTTTATTCTGAACAATCGATTCTGCAGTGCGCAGATCATAACGGGGTTCTGCATTCTCTACTCCCACAAGAATGAGTCTGACATCAACAATATTTCCATTTCTATCTTTTCCTACATTGTTATAACGCATCCCTGCGCTTCCGGCTTTATAGTCCACTCCTACACGAACGCACTCTGTGTCGCGTTCGCTTTTTCCATTGTCTGAAAAAGCTTCCCTGTCCAGATTATCACACCCAAAAGATTCATATGTGGTAATTCCGGGCTGAAACTTCATGTTAAAGCGATAACCATAATCTACCACCTTGTCACTGTCCCATGTTTCTACAGTTAACGGTGCCGCCTGAGTTACGCAGACAGGCACAAGCCCCAGAATTGCCTGCAGAATAAAAAGCATTGCAAGCAGCAAAGCTCCAAGGCGTTCTTTCAGTTTGAAATTGTGTTTCATTTTCCGTCTCCTTTCCGAACAAAAAATATAAAAATGAATGTGGGATTTTTCCCTGCACCAGGCAGGATTAAAGAATAGAAATAAGTTGAAATGTATGATTATAAATATTCAAGGGGAATTAATATCGTGAAACAAGAACGTTTACACTTAAGATTTTAAGATTCTGCGCAGGGTTCCTTTTCTGAAACCCTGCACAGATTTTCATTGATCATTTCTTTTCTTCAGCCATGAAAGAAAATAAAGAATAATTGCAAGAATAATAAAAAACGGAATCGCAACTCCGATTATCAGTATCAGTAAAATAATTATAACAGCCGCTGCTGCAATAACAACAGCCCTGCCATGCCAGGTAGAAAGATCGATTACTTTTTTCCATCTTTTCTCCTGCTGATGAGGAAGCTCTGTCTCATTGCCATAACTGCTTCCGTAAGAAGAATACTCTCCGTAATCTTCCTGTGTACTTCCATCATCTGTATCGATCAGAGTTTTTGCTATCAGATGTGGATCTCCCAGTTCCTGCAGTATCTCCTGCTCTGAACGTCCGCCACGTACCTGAGACTGTATATAATCTTCATAATACCTGATATGTGCCGCTGCTTTGCCTTCCTGCATCTGCCCGGCAAGCTGGCTTCTCAGGATTTCCAAAAATTCTTTTCTGTTCATCTTCTACACTCCATTTTGCCAGAAATACATATCAAAACTCTACTGCTCTCTCCGTTATCAGTAACGTTCGTACTCTTATTTTACCATATATACCGCAGGTAGCAACTAATATAATCATAAACTTTTTATGAAATTCTTATAAACTCAGTTACTGTTCACTCCGTTCTCAGTAACTGAGCCAAAATTCATTCCAGATTGCCTGCGGCAATGGAATTTTGGCTTGTATGTCATTTCCCGACAATTTTTGCATACATCTCCGGTCTGCGGTCTCTGAAAAGTCCCCAGTTCAGTCTGTCTGCCTTTAATGCATCCAGGTCAAAAGTGCTTACAAGCACCCCCTCTTCCCCTCCGGGCAGTTCTGCACAGAGAGCACCTGTGTTGTCTGTGATAAAAGAAGAGCCGTAAAAATTAAGAGCAGATTTCTGCATTCCGTTTTCCGGACATGGCTCTACTGTTTCCTCACCGATTCTGTTGGCAGCGATCACAGGGATCAGGTTGGAGGCAGCGTGTCCCTGCATACATCTTCTCCAGTGTTCCATGCTGTCACATTCCAGGATGGGTTCACTTCCGATGGCAGTGGGATAAAAGAGAAGCTCTGCTCCCTGCAGTGCCATACATCTTGCCGTTTCCGGGAACCACTGATCCCAGCAGATTCCAACTCCAATGGTTCCAAATCTGGTATCAAAAACCTTAAAGCCGGTATCTCCCGGTGTGAAATAGAATTTTTCCTGATAATAATGGTCATCCGGAATATGTGTTTTCCGGTAAACGCCGAGATTCTTCCCATCTGCATCCAGAACCGCAACGCTGTTATAGGTATTATTGACCTCTTTTTCATAAAAACTGACCGGGATCACAATCCCCAGCTCTGCCGCTACCCTGCTGAAATGACGCACTGCAGGGTTTTCCTCTGCAGTCTGCGCATATTCATAATACTCGTATCTGCGCTCCTGACAGAAATAGGGCCGTTCAAAAAGCTCTGGAAGAAGAACAATCTCAGCTCCCTTTGCTGCTGCCTGACGCACCAGTTCCTCTGCATGGGCAATATTTTTCTCCACACTTTTACTGCATTTCATCTGAACTGCTGCCACTGTTACATTTCTCATCCTGTCTGTTCCTCCTGCTCCTGTTTACATAAGTAAGTTTTTTCATAACTTTCAGGTATAACCCTCAAACACATGACTCTCAAAGTTTTCTGCATCAGGGTCAGATATTCTTCCCGGGAATCTGCTGGGTGATACAGTGAATATTTCCACCGCCAACAATGATGGCTCTGGCATCAATGGGATAAATCCTTCTCTCTGGAAAACACTTCTGCAGAATCTCCACTGCCCTTTTGTCATTTTCATCCCCAAACTGAGGAAGAATAATTCCTCCATTGGAAATATAAAAATTCACGTAACTGGCGGCCATCCGTTCTCCGGTTTCCCGTTCGTCTTCTCCCTCTTCAAACACAAAACCATCCACATCTTCCCGTGTAAGGCAGACCGGTTTCTGAGGAATCGGAAGTTTATGAATCTTAAATTTTCTGCCTTTTGCATCTGTTTCCTGTTCCAGCACCTTCAGATCAGCCAGAGACATGGCATACTGCGGATCTGTCTCATCCTCTGTCCATGCAAGCACAACCTCTCCGGGCCTTACAAAAGCGCACACGTTATCCACATGCTCATTGGTTTCATCCTGATAGATTCCACATGGAAGCCAGATAATCTTGTGGACACCGAGCCAGTACTTCAACTGTTCCTCTATCTGTTCCCTGCTCATCTGAGGATTGCGTCCCTGACTCAGAAGACAGGCCTCTGTAACGATCAGAGTCCCCTCTCCGTCAGAATGGATGGAACCGCCCTCAAGCACAAAAGGTCTGGCATCCAGACATGGACAACCAAGAGTCCTGCAGATAAAGGCAGCCACCCTGTCGTCCTTCTCCCAGTTCCGGTAAAGTCCATCAAAGTCTCCTCCCCAGGCATTAAACTGCCAGTCAACTCCACAGACCGCCCCTTTCTCATCCAGAACCATGGTTGCTCCCACATCTCTGGCCCAGGCGTCATCTGTCTCGCATTCCAGCAAAATCACACCGGAAACATTCCCAAGCTGATTCTTTGCATTCTCCATCTGAGCTTTGGAAACCAGCATATACACCTTTTCGCTCTCTCCAATAGCCTCTGCAACTTTCACAAATGCTTTCTGTGCTTCCCTTGCCCCATAATTCCAGGAACCGGGACGTTCCGGCCAGATCATCACACATCCCTCATGAGGCTCAAATTCTCCGGGCATACGATATTTTGTTCTGTTCTTCTCTGTAACTTCCATGTCTGTCTCCTTTTCTTTGATAGCCCGGCAGATATCAGGAAAGCCGGCTCTTAAAGTCTTCGTATCCGAAATGTCTGATAACCTCACACTCTCCGTCCTCATGCATAACCGCAATATCCGGCAGCGGCATACCGTTAAATGTATTATTCTTCACCATAGAATAAATCGCCATATCCATAAAATACAGCTTGTCCCCGATCCGGATCTCTCTGTCAAAGGAATAATCTCCGATTACATCTCCTGCCAGGCAGGTGCAGGAAGATAAGCGGTAGGTATATGCCTTCTCCCCTACTTCCCCGCTGTCCTTAAGAGGCGGACGATAGGGCATCTCCAGCACATCCGGCATATGGCAGGCTGCAGAAGCATCCAAAATCAGCGTTCTGATCTCATTTTCCACAATGTCCATAACCTCTGTCACCAGATATCCGGCATTCAGGGCAACAGCCTCCCCGGGCTCCAGATAAATATCCAGATCATAGGTTTCCTTCATATGCTGAATACATTTTTCCAGGAGCTTTACATCATAATCCTCTCTGGTAATATGATGTCCGCCGCCCATATTCAGCCAGGAAACCTCAGACAGAAATTCTCCAAACTTCTCCTCTACCGCCTGCAATGTTTTCTCCAGGTCATCCGCATTCTGTTCGCAGAGCGTATGAAAATGCAGTCCGTCGATCCATTTCAGACATTCCCCGTCAAAGTTCTCTCTGGTAACCCCCAGCCTGGAACCCGGCGCACAGGGATCATAGATCGCATGATCCCCCTGAGTGGAGCATTCCGGATTAATACGGAGTCCCAGACTGGCTCCGGTACACACTTCTTTAAATTTCTTTAGCTGTGCTGTGGAATTAAAGATAATATGGTCACAGATCCGATCCAGTTCCTCTATATCTTCTGTACGGTAAGCAGGGGAAAAAACATGATTCTCTTTCCCCATCTCTTCATATCCAAGCCTTGCCTCAAACAGACCGCTGGCAGTGGTACCTGCCAGATATTTTCCGATCATGGGATACAGGGCAAAGCCGGAAAACGCTTTCTGCGCCAGAAGGATCTTACACCCGGTATCCTCCTGGACTTTTTTCAAAATCTCCAGATTCTCCCGCATCTTCTTCTCATCGATCACATAGCAGGGAGTTTGCAGTTGATCAATCTTCATTGGCTTTCCAGACCTTTACCAGTTCAGGATCTTCGCAGACTTTCCATGGAAGTCCCCATTTGTTCAGTGCTTCCATATATGGATCCGGATCAAATTCTTCCACATTAAATACACCCGGCTTCTTCCACTGTCCGGTCACTACCATCATGGAACCGATCATAGCCGGAACACCTGTTGTATAGGAGATTGCCTGGGATTCCACCTCTTTATAGCATTCCTGATGATCACATACATTATAAATATAAATACTTTTCTCTTTTCCGTCCTTAACACCTGTGAAAATACAGCCGATATTTGTTTTACCCACTGTTCTCGGACCCAAAGATGCAGGATCCGGCAGAAGAGCTTTCAAAAACTGGATCGGCACGATCTCCTGTCCATTAAATTCCACAGGTGCGGTGGAAAGCATTCCTACATTTTCCAGACATTTCATATGTGTCAGATAGCTCTGTCCGAATGTCATAAAGAAACGGATCCTCTGTACTCCCGGAATATTTTTTGCCAGTGATTCAATCTCTTCATGATGAAGAAGATACATATCCTTCTTTCCTACCTCAGGGAAATCGTAGACAGATTTAAATTCCATAGGCTCTGTTTCTACCCAATGTCCGTCTTCCCAGTAGGAACCATTTGCGGAAACCTCTCGAAGATTGATCTCCGGGTTAAAGTTTGTGGCAAAAGGATATCCATGATCACCGCCATTACAGTCCAGAATATCAATGGTATGGATTTCATCAAAATAATGCTTCAGGGCATAGGCACTGAATACACTGGTAACACCCGGATCAAAACCGGTTCCCAGAAGAGCAGTCAGTCCTGCTTCCTTAAATTTCTCATCATAAGCCCACTGCCAGGAATAATCGAAATATGCAGTAAAGCCTTTTTCTTTACATCTCTTTTCATAGATTGCACGCCATGTGGGATCTTCTGTATCCTCTGCTTCATAATTGGCAGTATCAATATAATCCGCACCGGCTTCCAGACATGCATCCATGATGGTAAGATCCTGATATGGAAGTGCCACATTCAGGACAGCATCCGGCTTATAGGCTCTGATCAATTCTGCGACCTCTGCTACATTATCCGCATCTACCTTTGCTGTCTCAATTTTTGTCTTCGTTGTACTTTCAATCTTCTCTTTGAGTGCATCGCATTTTTCCTTTGTCCTGCTTGCGATCATAATCTCTGTAAAAACATCGCTGTTCTGACAGCATTTGCGAATTGCCACTGAAGCTACCCCACCACATCCGATTACCAATAATCTGCTCATAAACTGTTTTCCTCCTCTTCCAGTAAATCTTCTACATATTTTGGAAGCATAAATGCTCCTCTGTGAAGATTTGTTGTATAATACCATGTTTCTATATTAAGATTATCAAACCTCTCCGGCCTGAAATCTTCCAGTGGATGATATTTCTTTGATGCAAATCCAAAAAGCCAGTATCCCGAGGGACAGGTAGGGATATGTGCCTGATAAACCCTGCTCACCGGAAATGACCGGAAAACCTTTCTGTGCATCTTTCTGCATTCCACCTCATCCTCATCATAAAAAGGACTTCCATGCTGATAAACCATGATTCCGTCATCTCTGAGAGCCTTATAACAGCTTCCGTAGAATTCCTTTGTAAAAAGTCCCTCTGTATGTCCCAGCGGATCTGTGGAATCATTGATGATCAGGTCATATCTGGCCTTTTTATTCCGCAGGAACCGAAGGCCGTCTTCATAATAAATGTTGACTCTCTCATCCTTCAGTCCCTGGGCAATATCCGGAAACATCTCCGCACATACATCCACAAACATTTTATCGGATTCCACCACATCAATGCTCTCAATCTGTGGATAATGGATCAGTTCTCTGGCAACTCCACCGTCACCGCCACCGATGATCAGAACATTTTTTACATTGGGATGTACTGTCATTGGCACATGCGTGACCATTTCATCATAAATAAATTCATCTTTATCAGAGAATACGATCTCACCGTCCAGAGCCACAAATCTTCCAAATTCTTCAGACTCAAACACATCGATTCTCTGAAATTCACTTTCCCCTGAAAATAACTGTCGGTTAATCCGGACAGAAAGCTTTACATTTCCTGTATGGAACTCGGAATACCATAATTCCATGATCAGATACCCCCTTTCAGAACCTGAAGATGTTCTACCTTCGGATCCTCCATTCCCTGCATGGAACAGCCTTTGTCTCTTGCATAAAGAATGTATTCTACAATTTCCTGTGTCACCATTTCCCCAGGAGCAAGAATCGGGATTCCCGGAGGATAACACATAACAAATTCACCGCTGATCCTGCCTGCCGCCTGTTCCATGGGCAGAGATTCTTTCTCCGCATAAAATGCCTGCTGTGGAGACGCCACCACTGCAGGTGCGATATATTCCCCGGAAAGCATACCTGTGCTGTCCTTCTTATACAGACGTTCAATATCAGCCAATGCCCCTACCAGTCTCTCAATATCCTGAAGCCTGTCTCCAATGGAAATGTAAGCCAGAATATTACAGATATCTCCAAACTCGATCTGAATATCATATTCATCTCTGAGAAGATCATAAACTTCAATACCTGCCAGCCCATTTCCCAGTGTATAAATGGAGAGTTTTGTAACATCAAAATCAAAAACACTGGTTCCATTGATCAGATCCATACCATATGCATAATAACCGCCGATCTCATTGATCTCCTCTCTGGCATACTGCGCCATCCCTGCAACCTTTTCAAAGGATTCCTCTCCCCTGAGTGCCAGATTTCTTCTGGAAATATCCAGACTGGACAACAGAAGATAAGAAGCGCTTGTGGTCTGAGTCAGATTGATGATCTGGCGCACTTTCTCTGCATTCATGCTCTTATTCAAAAGCAGCAGCGAACTCTGTGTCAGACTTCCGCCGGATTTGTGCATGGAAACTGCCGCCATGTCAGCACCTGCCGCCATTCCGGATACAGGAAGGTTTCTGCCGAAATAAAGATGGGTTCCATGAGCCTCATCTGCCAGCACCTTCATTCCTCTTGCATGAGCCTTCTTTACGATAGTCCGCAGATCCGAACAGATTCCATAATAGGTAGGGTTATTTACAAGAACTGCCACCGCATCCGGATTCTCATCCATAGCCTTCTCCACCTGACTGACTTCCATGCCAAGGGAAATGCCCAGCTGCGCATTCACCTCCGGATTTACATAAACCGGAATTGCACCGCACAGTACCAGGGCATTGATGGCACTTTTATGTACATTTCGCGGCAGAATAATCTTATCCCCTGCCTTGCAGACAGACAGGATCATGCTCTGCACTGCAGATGTGGTTCCTCCTACCATAAGGAATGCATGCGCTGCGCCAAAAGCATCTGCTGCAAGCTCCTCCGCTTCTCTGATCACCGAAACCGGGTGGCAGAGATTGTCCAGCGGCTTCATAGAATTAACATCCAGACCCACACATTTCTCTCCCAGCAACTGTGCAAGCTCTGGATTTCCTCTTCCTCTTTTATGTCCCGGCACATCAAAGGGAACGACTCTCTTCTTTCGGAAACGTTCCAGTGCTTCATATATGGGCGCATGCTGTTGTCTTTCATAATCCATTTGACATGTTCCTCTTTTCCTGTCGTCATGTACCGGCAAATACAGTTCTATCATTCAGCAATTGTATACTGCCTCAAACCGGCACAATGATTCAATTATTTCTCTATATATTCAAGTCGAACGCATGTGAGACACATCCTCGCAAAGCGTTTATCTCCAACCATATCCTTTATATTTGCTATATCTGCACAAAAAAAGAAGCAGATAAGTTCATTCACCATCTGCTTCTCTCATGATCTATAGAATTTCTCAGGCTCTGTCTCTTTATATACTGACCGGATTTCCCGTATAAATCCGTCTGTATCCTGTGCCTGTTCCCGTATTCTGAAATATTCATGACTGCTGTCGTCTTCAATCGCTGGCAAATATATGCTATGCTCTTATTGACCGTTTCACAAGATGATGTGTGCTTACGCACTGATTATTATAAAGTAATCAACTTATAAAATTTGAGCTTCTAACTCAATCAATAATGTGGTGTCTCCCACCCGGCAACTGCCCCGCCTGTCCGTATGGCTTAACATTCAGAAACTGTCTCTGAATGTGAGCAAATATTTGCATGAAAACGATAGTGTCTTTTCATACTAAAGATGAGAATAACATATCTTCTGAACTGTTGTCAATTCCATTTTCCATATTTTGCACAGTCTTTACCCGCTTTTTATATTTTCTTCATTTATCAGGGAAAACTGTGTCTATTTTTTAACAATTTCTTCCCTTGAGAAAACGTATTTTCTTTCATTACCAGGGATTACGATTCTCTTCTCTTATCAATTTGCACAACTTTTATCCAGTTTACTCACATTTTTTGACGTTTCAACAAAAATTTTCTTGACATTTTTTTCTCAAAATGATATATTGTATTCATCAATTGAAAGAACCTTCGAGTACTGACGGAAAGAGTGGAGTGCAAACCACGTGGAGTCGGAGGTTTGTGGGAGCCGACCGTCTGGGCAGTATTTGAAATATTCAGATACTGGCCTTTTTTTATAACTTTCAGGGCAGAAATCAGGAATACCAGGCAGACCGGCCAATACTTCTTTCAATTAATAATTGTTGCTGATCGCGGAGTGAACAGCAACAGAAGTTTTTCATGTTATGCGGAAACGAAAGGAGAAAAACAATTATGGGATTCAAATCAGACATTGAAATTGCACAGGAATGCGAGATGCTTCCAATTACTCAGATCGCAGAGAAAGCAGGTATTGACGACAAATATCTGGAGCAGTACGGAAAATACAAAGCAAAAATCGACTACAATCTTCTGAAAGAAAGTGATAAGAAGGATGGAAAATTAATCCTCGTTACAGCTATCAACCCAACTCCAGCAGGAGAAGGTAAAACTACTACTACTGTAGGTCTTGCAGATGGTATGCAGAGACTTGGCAAGAGTGTTATGGTAGCTCTTCGTGAGCCATCCTTAGGACCGGTATTCGGTGTAAAAGGTGGTGCAGCAGGCGGCGGATATGCACAGGTTGTTCCTATGGAAGATATTAACCTTCACTTCACAGGTGACTTCCATGCCATTGGCGCAGCTAACAACTTACTGGCAGCTATGATCGATAACCATATCTTCCAGGGCAATGCATTAAACATCGACCCACGTAAGATCACATGGAGAAGATGTGTAGATATGAACGACCGTCAGCTTCGTAACGTAGTAGATGGTCTTGGCGGAAAGACAAACGGTATGCCTCGTGAAGACGGATACGACATCACAGTTGCATCTGAAATCATGGCAGTTCTCTGTCTTGCAAGCGACATCAAAGACCTGAAAGAAAGATTATCCAAGATCATCATCGGATATACATACGGAAAAGTTTCCGAGCAGAAACCTGTAACAGCAGGTGACCTTCACGCAGAAGGCGCTATGACAGCCCTGTTAAAAGATGCTCTGAAACCAAACCTTGTACAGACTCTGGAACACGTTCCTGCAATCGTACATGGCGGACCATTCGCAAACATCGCTCATGGATGTAACTCTGTAACAGCTACAAAGATGGCTATGAAGCTTGCTGATTATGCAATCACAGAAGCTGGTTTCGGTGCTGACCTTGGTGCTGAGAAATTCCTTGATATCAAATGCCGTATGGCTGGTTTAAAACCAAGCGCAGTTGTAATCGTAGCTACAGTACGTGCCCTGAAATACAACGGCGGCGTTGCTAAAGCTGACCTTAACAATGAAAACCTGGAAGCTCTTGAAAAAGGTATCCCGAACCTGTTAAAACACGTTTCCAACATCAAAAACGTATACAAACTTCCATGTGTTGTTGCTATCAACGCATTCCCTACAGATACAAAAGCAGAGCTTGACTTTGTAGAAGCTAAATGTAAAGAACTGGGCGTTAACGTTGCTCTTTCTGAAGTGTGGGCAAAAGGCGGCGAAGGCGGAATCAAACTTGCAGAAGAAGTTATCCGTCTTGTTGAAGAACCAAACGACTTCTCCTATGCATATGAACTGGAAGGTTCTATCGAAGACAAACTGAACCAGATCGTTCAGAAAGTATATGGCGGTAAGAAAGTAGTTCTGACAGCTAACGCTCAGAAACAGGCGAAACAGTTAGAAGCTCTTGGCTTTGGCAACTGCCCGATCTGTGTAGCTAAGACACAGTACAGCTTAACAGATGACCAGACTAAACTGGGTGCTCCTACTGACTTCGAAGTTACAGTACGTAACCTGAAGATTTCCGCTGGTGCAGGATTCATCGTAGCTCTTACAGGCGAGATCATGACAATGCCAGGTCTTCCTAAAGTTCCGGCTGCTGAGAGAATCGACGTAGACGAGACAGGTAAGATCACAGGTCTGTTCTAATCCGGTTGAAATCAATCGAATAATTCAAAAATATAAAAATCATATTTATATATGATATGTGTCCAGACGATTTTACAGGCGGGAAGATTTTCCCGCCTGTTTTTTCTTATTTTTTATAAGATAATCTTTTCCGGAAATACCAGGTTCCGTCATATGGATCGGATCCAGAATGCGATTAAGTTCATCCTCGTCCATAAGCTTTTCTTTCAAAATCAGACTTCTTACAGATTCGCCTGTCTTAATTGCCTTTTTTGCAATATCCGCAGCCTTCTGATATCCAAGATGGGGGCTGATTGCAGTGATAATACCTACACTGTTTTCTACCAGATAACGGCATCTTTCTTCATTTGCTGTAATTCCTACAATACAATTATCCACCAATGTCTGGACTGCATAGCCAAGAGTATCGATAGACTGGAACATGCAATAGAAAATAATCGGCTCAAACGCATTTAATTCCAGCTGACCAGCCTCTGCAGCCATGGTAATGGTAACATCATTACCAATAATATTAAAAGCAACCTGATTCACTACTTCAGGAATAACCGGATTAACTTTACCTGGCATAATAGAGGAACCATTCTGTTTTGCCGGAAGATTAATCTCCCCAAAACCAGTACGTGGACCGGAGGACATCAGACGGAGATCATTTGACATTTTGGAAAGAGTTACCGCACATGCTTTCACAGCACCGGAAACGGCTACAAATGGATCCAGATTCTGAGTGGAATCAATCAGATCAAAAGCCTGTATAAAGTCCATTCCCGATATTTCAGTGAGATTTGGAACAATTCTTCTCAGATAGCCCTCATCTGCATTAATTCCTGTTCCAATAGCAGTACCTCCCATATTAAGAGTCCGCATTTCATCCATTGCTTTATCCATTCTGTGGATATCACGCATGATTGCTACCGAATATGCCTTAAATTCCTGTCCCAGACGAATTGGTACTGCATCCTGCATCTGTGTACGCCCCATTTTTATTATGTGATCAAACTCTGTAGCTTTTTCATTAAGAGCATCATAGAGGCGAAGAAGCTGTTTTTTCAGATTCTGCAACAAACGAAGAGAAGTCATTTTACCGGCAGTAGGAATAACGTCATTGGTAGACTGTCCACAATTCACATCATCGTTAGGATTTATAATTGTATAATCGCCCTTTTTTCCTCCCAGTATCTCAATCGCGCGATTTGCAATTACTTCATTGGCATTCATATTTAAAGATGTGCCAGCTCCTCCCTGAACAGGATCCACAATAAATTCATTATGGAATTTTCCTGAAACAATTTCATCACATGCCTGGACAATCGCCTGTGCTTTTTTCTTCTCAAGAAGCCCCACCTCACAATTGGTTATCGCTGCTGCTTTTTTTATGTATGCAAGACTGTTAATAATTTCCGGATGCATATTCAGCCCCGTAATGTGGAAATTTTCAGCCGCACGTAAGGATTGTACTCCATAATATACATCTTCCGGAATATCCTTTACACCAATAGAATCCCTTTCTACACGATAGTCTGTTTTTTTCATAGTTATTCGCCCTCCCATGTATTTGCCCTCATTATATATCTCTGCTATAATATAATCAAATACATATATTTTTATAAAATATATAGTGTTTAAGTTATATATCGGAGGAGTTTATATGTTTCAGGGAATGGAATACATCTATGAGGTATACAAGGAAAAAAGCTTTTCCAAAGCTGCTGCTGCTCTTTTCATTTCGCAGCCTTCTTTAAGTGCAAATGTAAAACGTGTGGAAAACCGCATTGGTTATCCTATTTTTGATCGAAGTACCAAACCTTTACAGTTAACTGAAGTCGGAAAACATTATATACAGGCTATTGAAAAAGTCATGGATATTGAAAATAATCTCGAAAACTACCTACTGGATCTGGGAAATCTCAAAACAGGAACTCTTAATGTAGGTGGCAGTAACTTTTTTCTTCGTGGATTCTGCCTCCCCTTATTGCTGATTTTTCCCAAAAATTCCCCCATGTTCAAATTTCTCTTGTAGAAGAAAGTACAGCAAAGCTATCCCAGTTTCTCCAGGCCGGAAAGTTAGATCTGGTGATTGATAACTGTATTCTGGATAACCAGATTTTTGAACATTATATCTACCAGAAAGAACAACTTCTTCTAGCGGTTCCCAAAAATTATTCAGTAAATACCAGACTGCAGGAATATCAGATTCCTATTGAGGAAATCCGGAACGGGCAGTTCCGTTCTTCTCATATTCCTTCTGTTCCATTAAACAAATTCGAGAACGAACCATTTATTATTCTTCGTTCAGATAATGATACCGGTAAGCGTGCACTTACCATTTGTCAGGAAAATCACTTTTCGCCTTCTGTAGTATTTCGCCTGGATCAGCAGATGACTGCCTATAATATTGCATGTTTGGGAATGGGTATCACTTTCATCGGGGATCTTCTGCTCTCCAGAGTTCCAACAAATTCAGAACTTGTTTTTTATAAGCTGCCCGGCCAGAGCAGTAAACGCACTGTGTTTTTTTACTGGAAGAAAGGCCGCTATATCAGCAGAGCCATGGAAGAATTCCTGAAGCTGCCCTTTTCCTGATATGTCATAATCAAATAGGTTATGGTGATTGGTCATCATCAGATGTACGTCAAAATGGGGTTGTTGTGCTAAATAAGCACAACAACCCCAGTATGTCAGGCAGATATTCGATTAGAACAATGGCTTCATCGCCGGATACAGAGTTCTGAACTTCTGATATCTCTCTTCATATTTTGCAACCAGTTCAGGATCCGGTTCTACTGTATCAACAACTTTGGCAAATTTCTTACCGATGGTTTCTACATCCGGGTAAGCACCACAGCCTACTGCTGCCAGCATAGCTCCACCCATGGACGGTCCTTCTTCGTTCTCCAGAACATCAACCTTCAGGTTCATAACGTTTGCAATGATCTTCTTCCACAGTGGGCTCTTAGCTCCACCACCGCAGATCTTGGTTCTCTCAATCTTGATTCCAAGGTTTCTTGCAACTTCCAGGGAATCACGAAGACCAAAGGCAACACCTTCCAGAACAGCCTGTGTCATGTCTGCTCTTGTGCTGTCCATGGACATTCCGAAGAATACACCTCTTGCATCAGGATTATTATGAGGTGAACGTTCTCCCATCAAATATGGAAGGAAGAATACATGATTCTCTCCCAGCTTCTGAATTGGAGCCTGCTCTGCTGCGAAATCCTTTGTCTGAAGAATCTCCTCTGCCCACCATTTGTTACAGGAAGCTGCGCTGAGCATGCATCCCATCAGATGATAGCTTCCATCTGCATGACAGAAAGAATGAAGTGCGTTATTTTCGTCCACACCAAAGTTTTTACTGGAAATAAACACAGTTCCGGATGTTCCAAGAGAAATATTACACTGACCGTCACCAACTGTACCTGTTCCTACAGCAGCTGCCGCATTGTCACCTGCACCTGCAACAACTTTTACATTCTCACTGAATCCAAGTTCTTTCGCAATCTCAGGTTTCAGAGTTCCTACTACTTCCCAACTCTCATACAGTTTCGGAAGCTGCTCTTCTGTGATTCCACAGATCTCCAGCATTTCTTTTGACCAGCAGCGGTTCTTCACATCAAGAAGAAGCATACCGGAAGCATCAGAAACATCTGTACAAAAAGAACCGGACAGACGATATGCCAGATAATCCTTAGGAAGCATAATCTTTACTACCTTCTTAAAGTTCTCAGGCTCATTTTTCTGCATCCAGAGGATCTTCGGTGCTGTGAAGCCTGCGAAAGCAATATTTGCTGTATACTGTGAAAGTTTGTCTTTTCCGATCACTGTATTCAGATATTCTGTCTCTTCGCCTGTACGTCCGTCATTCCAGAGGATTGCAGGACGGATCACATTATCATCCTTGTCAAGTGTTACCAGACCATGCATCTGGCCGCCAAAACCAATTCCTGCTACCTGCGCTCTGTCGATATCCTTTGTCAGCTCTTTCATACCTTCCATACTCTGCGCAAACCAGTCTTCCGGTTTCTGCTCAGACCAGCCCGGATGTGGGAAGAATAAAGGATATTCTCTGGATACGATGTTACAGATTTTTCCTGATTCTTCCATAAGAAGAAGTTTTACAGCGGAAGTACCAAGATCAATACCGATATAATACATAAGTGCTCTCCTTTTCTATTTCTAATCTAATACATCCCAGAGCAAAGCCCCGGGATGCCTTTAATATAGTGTCAGTTTATTTATTCTGTATTCAGATTCATTCACATCACATGAACATTAATAACCCGTTTTACTGATTTCTCATTAACCCCATGGATTCTCTGTCGGATATCTTACACCTGCCGGCTGGTTGTATCCAATCTTCTTAACATCCAGTCCAAGGAATTTCACTACCTCATAGAATGCTTTTCCGTAATGTCCAAACATAACTGCTCCATGATGCGGATAGTTGCCCTCGATCAGTACGTGACGGTAGAATCTTCCCATTTCTTTGATTGCGAAAATACCGATACCACCGAATGATCTTGTAGGTACATCCAGTACTTCACCTTCTGCAACATAAGAAACCAGCTCGCCCTCGGAATTGCACTGTAAACGATAGAATGTAATGTCAGATGCAGCAATATCACCTTCAAGAGTTCCTCTTGTAAAGTCTGGTTCAGATCCTGCCGGCTCAAGAAGTCTGTGCTGGATCAGCTGATATTTAACAGCTCTGGAATCACACATCTTGCATGCAGGAGTATTTCCACAATGGAATCCCATAAATGTATCAGTAAGCTTGTAATCGTATTTTCCTTTGATATCTTCATCATAGATATACTGTGGAACAGAGTTGTTGATATCAAGCAGTGTAACTGCATCATTGGAAATGCAAAGTCCGATGTACTCACTAAGTGCTCCGTAGATATCAACCTCACAGGATACCGGGATTCCTCTGGAAACCAGACGGCTGTTTACATAGCAAGGTTCAAATCCAAACTGTGACGGGAATGCTGGCCAGCATTTGTCAGCAAATGCAACATATTTTCTTGCTCCCTTATGAGCCTCTGCCCAGTCAAGAAGTGTAAGCTCAAACTGTGCCATTTTCACATTAAGGTCAGCATAATATTTGCCTTCGCCCATCTCTTTTGCCATATCTGCACAAACTTCCGGGATACGAGGATCATTTTCATGCTCTTTGAAAGAAACAAGAAGATCAAGCTCTGAGTTCTCTTCAACCTCAACACCCAGCTCATAGAGGCCTTTAATAGGTGCGTTGCATGCGAAGAAGTCCTGTGGACGTGGTCCGAAAGTAATGATCTTAAGATTGCTGACACCGATGACTGCACGTGCAACCGGTACGAAATCAGCGATCATCTTTGCAATATCATCTGCTGTTCCAACAGGATATTCCGGAATATATGCTTTCAGATGACGCATTTTTAAGTTGTAGGAGCAGTTAAGCATACCACAGTAAGCATCACCTCTGCCGTTGATCATATCACCGTCACCTTCTGCTGCTGCTACATACATACAAGGTCCGTCAAATCTCTCTGCGATCAGAGTTTCAGGAGTTTCAGGTCCGAAGTTTCCAAGGAAAACAACCAGCGCATTACACTCTGCTTTGTTTACATCTTCAAGAGCTTTCTCCATATCCTTCTCGTTCTCAACAGTTACAGGACATTCATAAAGTTCACCTTTATAAGTTTCCTTGATTGCTGCACGTCTCTTTTCAGAAAGTTGAATCGGAAAACAGTCACGGCTTACTGCGATTAATCCAAGTTTTACTACTGGTATATTGTTCATAATATAAATTCCTCCATATTTGATATGTATTTATATGATTTTGTTATTCATTTACTATATTCTGATACTCTACTGCCACAGATTCCGAGCAACTCAGTCAATGGTGATATTCTCTCCACGAAGTCCGTTTACTGCACCCTCGATTGCCGCATCTTCATGTGCAATGAGCCATTTGTTCTTAGCTGTCAGCAGGCTGTCCTCGCCTGTCTTAGCTGTCTCAAATGTAAGATCTGTATTGGTTCCTGCCGGAAGTACGACTACACACTGGAAACCGCCATCCTGTACATTGCATGGCGCATAATGAAGTGTAGTTGCATATACTTCAATACCTGTTCCTGCAGGTACCAGGAATGCTTCGATCTTAGAAGTATCATATGTAAAATCATCTGTGATATCCTGCTGGCTTCCGATAAGCAGCACCAGATCTGTTACCGCTACATTGATCTCTGAACTGCGGTGATATTCTACTGCATTTAATTTCTTATTATGTCCGTTGCAGTATCCAATTTCGATCGGGATTCCGCCAAATCCTTTATTCTGCAGTGTTTTTGCTACATCCAGAGCTTCCAGCTCCTCAACAGATGGTACATAAACCACATCATCCGGAACCGGTGTATGTTTCATTTCTTTGAGAAGAGCACTGAAGTCATACCCTTCAAGCACCTTTCCATATTTACGGAAGGAAGCATCTGTTACATTCTGAATTTTCACTTCAAAAACCTCCTTATATTCTGTAGATATTACGTTTTCTTGACTGTGCTTAGAATATATCAGAATAAAGGGTACTTTTCGCCAGTTTTCTTGTCTAATCTATAGCGTTTTTTTGACCTTTTTCATTTATCTGTTTTCGCATCTCACTTGGAAGTACCCCATATCTTTTCTGAAATTCCCCGGAAAAACCCCTGCTACTGCAAAATCCATTATCTAGTGCAATCTGACTAATTGTATGGTCTGTATTCAGCAAATCCCTGTACGCATATGCCATACGGATATCCTGCAGATAAGTTTTATAGTTGATTTTTGCATATTTTTGGAACATTCGCGACAAATATGCATCCGAGTATCCAAAAGTAGCCGCCACATCAGAAAGCTTCAGTTCCTCCCTGTAATGCTCACGCATATATGTGGTGATTTTTGACAATGCATCCAGACGGCGGCTGTGTCGGATATCCTTCTCCCTGGTCTCTGTCACACGGTAATCCTTCACCAGGATATACATAATCTCGTAAAAAATAGAAATTGTCCGGAACTCATATCCAATTTTCCGCTCGGAATACACATGATATAATTTACGAAGCAAAGAAGCCAGTTTCTTATCCACCAGCTCCTCCTGCCCCCGAAAACGGATATATCTCTGGGCAGTAAAATAATTCTCAAACTGTTTCAGAGGAATCTGCAGAACTACTGTTTTATTTTTCTCCACAGCATGGATAGAGTGGGTCTCATTGGAATTAATGATTATCTGCTCTCCAGCTTTCAGCGGATATTCATCCTTATTTACAAAAAAATCCAGGCGCCCCTCCATCACAGCAAAAATCTCTACAGACGTATGCCAGTGCTTCTCACGCACATAATTGCCATTTCCTCCTTCAAAAAGAAAAACCTTAAACGGAAATCCCTCATTAGGAATGATCAGTTCATGCTGAAACTCCATATATATATTCACCTCCTAATAAAATACCGCAGTATCCGGACATTCCAGCATACTGCGGCTATTTTGATAACTATCCAGCTTTCTGCATACCAAATCTGCTGGATGATCCTATTCTTCACATAGTCCCACCCACTGCTTATTGCTTTTCGCAATTGAAGCAGGGGACTTACTTGATTCGGTTAAGATAACACATTATTTGCAGAGCTCTGCCACAACCTGATTAATCACCTTTCCGTCTGCTTTTCCCTTCATATCAGCCATAACAGCCTTCATGATCTGACCCTTATTTTTCGTCGCAATCACATCTGCAAATTTTTCTTCCAGATATGCTTTTACCTCTGCTGCATCCATCTGTTTTGGCGCATATTTGGCAATCACATCATATCTTGCCTGGTATTCAGCCTTCAGATCCTCGCGGCTCTCCGGACAGGTATCCAGCTGTTCTTTCACAGTTTTCAACTCTTTCAGAATAACTCTGTCCACCAGATCACTCTTAATCTCATCACGGCATCCCTCATCGATCGCTACCTTCTTTACCGCAGAGATCAGAGAGGAAACTGCTTCTTTTGTTACTTTATCTTTGGCTTTCATAGCTGCAACCATATTTTTTCTTAATACTTCTAATTCCATTTTATATTCCTCCTCGTTTTTTCTAATGATTCCATATCGTTCTACTGCTGCACAGTCAAATGCGCCTGCATTCCTGATATTTTTCACTCAAATCATAATTCTATTCATCAGCATACCACGATTTATCTGAAAATCCAATGCTAATTGGCATAAAAATTAATTTTTTAGTCCCAGCTTCATCGTGTTCTCCAGTTCCTCCATTTGTCCCAAGATCAGTTTCTGTCTGTCATCAAACAGTAGTCCCTTGTTGTGACGGTAATACTGGTCAGAACCATTTTCCCGGATAAACCAGATACTGTAAAAGTTTGCATTCAGTTCCGTAATAAATGCTACCATTTCCTGGCTGTCACCAAAGGCTGCTTCCATAAAATCAAAAACATTCTGAAGCGTCTGAGAGATATATTCTGTCTGAGTTTCCAGGTTGTCTGCCTCCGCTGTAAAAGCAGTTTTTGTCTGCTCATAGGTATCTTTTTCTGAAATTTCAACAGCTTTATTATTCTCTGTTTTATCTTCAGAACCAGTTTCTCCCCTCAGTTCTATCCATAATTTCTCAAGAAAATCCACTGTACGGATAAATACTTTTTCTTCATTTTTAGTGAGAAGCTCAGATTTTTTTGCAGTCTGAAAATCATTTTCTGCCTTTTTATAAATGGATTCCAGCGTCATTTCCGGAAGGTTATCTCTGTATTCTGTCATGTAACCATAGAGCTTTGTCACATAGGCATCCATAAAATAACAGTCTGCAAATAACTGGCTGAGCTTTCCGTTCAGCAGACCAACAATACTCAGATGCTCATCCAGTGAAGCATTGCGGATCTTACCCAGAGTGATGGGTGTCCATTTACCCTGAAGCAGATCCTCCACTGCATAGTCTGTCTTATACTTATTGTATAATGCCAGATATGCGGCAAAATCTTTTGCGATCATTGGATGCTGGATATACTGATATACCACCTCTCTGTCCACTTCTTTATCCAGTGTTTCATATACCTGTATCAGCCTTGAAAGATCTTCCCAGCCTCTGGCAGTGGCAAAAATCCGTCCGTCTACTGTGTTCTCCATTCTGTAGAAATTCTTTCTGCGAAGCTCCAGATAAGAGATCACAGCCGGATGGATTCCCTGCTCATAGGCATATTCTTTCCACACTTCAAAATCCGGCTGCACATCAATCCTCTTAATTCTGTCAAGGGTTACTACGTCAAATTCGCGGACAGATTTATTGTATTCCGGCGGATTTCCTGCTGTCACGATCACCCATCCTTCCGGTACTTTCTGATTGCCAAATGTCTTTCCCTGAAGAAACTGTAGCATCATAGGCGCCAAGGTCTCTGATACGCAGTTAATCTCATCAATAAAAAGAATTCCTTCTCTGAGACCTGTTTTTTCCATCTTTTCATAGACAGAGGCAATAATCTCACTCATAGTATATTCTGTGACAGAAAAAGTCTCCTGACCAAAGGTTTTCTCTTTGATAAACGGCAGTCCTACTGCACTCTGACGGGTGTGATGTGTGATAGTATAAGATACCAGACCTACCTTACATTCCCTGGCGATCTGTTCCATAATCTGCGTCTTTCCAATACCCGGTGCCCCCATAAGGAGAATTGGTCTCTGGCGTATGGCCGGGATCAGATATTCTCCAAATTCATCCTTCGCAAGATATGCTTCTATTGAGTCCTTTATCTCCTGTTTTGCTCGTTTTATATCCATAATGTAAATCCTTTCCTGCTGAACACTTCTTACTTTTACTCAGTTTTCTCATTTCCTTGATATCCACGAATTGCTCCGCGATTTGCAGCTCCCGCAATTATAATTTTCTCTCTTCATTACCTGTCTGGCTTCTCAAAATCATCCTCATCCAAAATCAGTTTCATGGCCCATACCGGTACATCCACATCTCTATAATTATCCTGCATAAACACAAACGCAGTCTTATATGACGGCATTTTCTTCGGGTAAATCCCGAATCCGTCTGTAAAATAGATCATCCCTTTCAGGTTATGAAATTCATGCTGTTCCAACAGTTTATCCACCCATTCAAATGCAGGCCTGAAATCTGTTCCGCCATCTCCATACAGTTCCAGATGTTCCATATAGTCTTTCATTTCTTTCTGAGAAGTAATCTTTTTATCTGTGTGGACTTTCTCATCACACTGAATGATGTGCACATTTATTTTTGTAAAAAAGCTCTCACTCTCACTAAGTACACCGTAGGTTTCCTCCAGAAACTTTCTCACCAGTTCTCCTGAACAGGACATGGAGGTATCGATAATAATCACGAACTCCTCTATCTTCTTAACTTCTTTGGATTCCAATGGTTCGATCAACGGCATATTTCCATAGAGACGCAGACCATAGGTATAGAAATTGTAATCAAAACTGTCATCATCCACTGCCAGTTCTTCATGAAAAACTGCAAATTTCCGCAGGAATTCTCTGTAATCATACCGGCTTCTGTTCTCTGTTTTTATCTGCTCCAGGAAATCTCCGTCCCGCTCACCTGCCTCCTGAGAAAAGGTTTCCAGATCCGTCTCGATTCCATCATTGATCTCCCCCCATTTGCGGCTGAGCATGGGATTCGGTTTCTGATCCGGTTTCTTACTTTCCCAGTATCTGTGGTCATCTGTGCGAAATTCCTGTTCCAGATTTGTAAGATCCTTTTCGTTCAGATTCCATTCTGACAATATTTTATATACTCTCTGTGCGTTGAGGGTTTTTCCCTCTTTTTCAAGGAGACGGTAGGTTTCCCTTCGCAAAAGACTGCGTGAGAAACGGATACTCCGATAGTTCATCCCATCTATCATATGCTCCACTGAAATGTCACAACTCAGATCACGCATACGTTCCTGGATTGTGATTCCATCGTCTGCCCTCTTCTTACCTTCTGTACCGCTCCATGCAAAATGCCGGAAAATACAGTGGAATACCATATGCAGATACCCTCTGTTCACCAGAATCCTGTTCTCTCTATATAAGCCTCCCAGCATCTGCGGCTGGAAATACATCACTCTTCCATCCGTTCCAAATCCATGGACCTGACCATCCATCTGATAAGAAAAACTGCTCAGCGCCACATCCAAAAACCGCATTCCCAGATATAATTCATCCCGCGCAACCCTGAGAATACTGCTGCCGATTTCCTGCAAACGCTCTGCTCTTTCTGCTATTTCCTGTATTTTATCCTCTGGCTGCATCATTATTTTCCTCTATATCTATCACAGTTCAAACCTCTTTTTTCTTAGTATAGTTCTTCTGTTCAAAGATTTTTCTGTAGTTTGTGATTGTTCATTTTTCCTCTGTTCTGTCCTGTCAGCTTCCTGACTATTTTGCAGCTTATCCACATCTATACGTTCACTTCCTGCCGTATTATCCACCAGATTTGCTCTTTCATTCATCAAAAATGCGGATACTTCCGTTTCTTTTCTCTTAGATGCACAATCCAACGCAGAATCAATTCCTTCCAGTGTCCAGAGTTTTTGCGAGGATATCACTTCCAATCTGTGCATATCCTCCTGCTTTACCAGATATTCTGCAATATCTCCCAGATTCTTACGGATATATTCCCTGTAGTTCTCCCTGGCTTTCCCGGTCAGTTCATAAGGAAACTCCAATCTGCCAAATGACATATCAACCAGAACTTCCAGCTTATCCATGGCTACCGCCATTTCAAAAAGCCTGTCATATTCCTGATAATTCAGCTCCTTATCATAAAAACACTGCCTGTAATTACTGCCTGATCCATGATATTCCGTATACAAAATACGCGCCGGAGTGTTCTCAACCGCCTCATCATAATGCTCCGGAAATACAAGTCTGGCTTCTTCATACTCATAAAGAAAGTTCACATCTATCCTCTGCCACATCTCGCCCAGCATTTCCTTAACACCAGACTTCTTTCCCTGCTCCATATGCACAGTCAGCTTCTCCAATGCATGGCAGCCTGTAAATGCACCACAGCCTATCTGCATCAGGCTGTCAGAAAACTCCAGCTTTTTCAGATTCCCGCAGCCATAAAAAATATATCGTCCAATCTCTTTTAAAGTGTAAGGAAAAACAATCTCCTCCACGTCATTTCCTGCCAGAACATGCTCTTCTCTGCCAAACTCAAGACCATCTGACACTTCCCACAGACTGGCATTTTTCAGGTCTTCCTTCTCATCCATATGGCTAGAAAATGCATACGGTGCTGCACTAATTACCAATTTGTCATCTATCATTCCCGGAATCTCAACTCTGCCCTCTATTCCAAAACACCGCAGAATTTCAATCCCGCCAGATTTCTCTCTGTAGTAAATCTTCATTTTCTCGTTTCTCCCCGAAGATATTTTCTCTCAAAGCACATAAAATCATCCCTGAAAAGTATAATACTTCCCAGGGATTTTTTCCAGACAATATAATTAGCGTAAAACCAGCTCCGGTTTAAAATTCAGATAGTCTCCTGACACCAGCTTGTACTCTATTCCATCCACATAGCCTTTAAAGCTGTCATCATATCGCTTCTCTCCATGACAGTGAGAATAGATCACCTTCTCGGCGCCAAATTCCTGTGCCATCAGGGTAAACGGACTCTCCATCTCTCCAATACTTGTAGGCGGATAATGAAGAAACATGATAAACTTCTCATATCCTGCTGCCTTCGCCCCTTCAAAAGAGCAGCGCAGCCGCCCCAGTTCCCGCTCTCGGATCTTCAGGAAATGCTCATAACTGTCTTTTCCTTCATAACAGTAGCCCTTGGTTCCCACCAGTGCATAATCCTCATATGTATAAAAATTATTCTGCAAAAATTCCAGCTTTCCTCTGAACATCTCATTCAGATTTTCTGTTTTCTTTGCATCCCAGAACATATCGTGATTTCCCCGAAGCAGGATTTTCCTGCCCGGAAGAGCCATAATAAAATCCAGATCCGCCTGACACTCTGCAAGATCTCTCCCCCAGGAATGATCTCCGGTAATCACTACTGTATCATTCTCTGTTACTTTTCTCTTCCAGTATTTCTCAATCTTAACTACATGATTCTTCCATCTTTTATCAAATACATCCATAGGTTTATTGACTGTAAACGAAAGATGAAAATCACCGATTGCGTATAGGCTCATTGTACACTCTCCTGTCTGTTCTGATTGTTAATTATCTTTCAATCTCGATGCTCATGGCATGCCAAGCTTCTCCGCCCCAGGTGGAATTTGCCTGGCCCAGATCTGTAAAGCCGAATTTCTCATACATCTTCACTTTTTCATCCAGACAGGTGAGGAAAAGTTTCTTTCGTCCTTTTTGAGCTTCCCTCTGGCAGTATCTGGATACCAGTTCACGGCCCAGGCCCTGCATACGATATTCCGGACGGACGTCCAGACCCAGAAGCATGATATTTTTGCCTTCAGGATTACTCAGAGAAATATCTGTGAAGAATTCATCTCTGAAAGCCTCCTCATCTGTAGGAACTCCATTAAGAAATGCAGCCAGCTTTCCGGTTTCCTTATCCTCCGCTACCAGAAATGTCTCTGCTGTTGCTTTTATTCTCTCTGTCAGACTTTTCGGGGAACATGCCTCATTTGGCGGGAAACAGATCTGCTCGATTTCTATTGCCTGCTGTGTCTCCTCCGGTCTGATACATCTAAATTCAAATCTATCCATATTGTTTGTACTCATTTTATTATCCTTCTCCTGCTATCTTGTTATTTCCTGTATATTCGAGATCTGTAAGTTTCCCATATAGTTGTTTTATCTACATCGGGCAGCTTCTCTTTGATTTCTCATCCAAATCTTCCCGTACGTAGTGTGCATTAAACTCCATGTTAATGTCGCGGATTTCCTTTGTACCATCAATATATTCCTGATACATCTCTGTCAGTCCCGCCATACAGCCATCACAGCTTGCAGAAATATTCCCAAAAGATTCCTCCACAATCTGTTTTCTTTCTTCTCTGGTTGTGTCCTTTATCAAAATACTCTTAATCTCCATAACCTTCACCCCGACTTTCTTTGGTATTCTTTTGATATTTCTTTCCTTATATCTTTTATTTGATTGTAACATCTGAAAGCATTTTTGTGAAGCTAAGAAACAGGCATAAAAAACGGTCTGATTACATTCTCTCAAAATATGTCGGTTTAAAGTGTTAAAGTACTGGAATTTTAGATAACACCATGTTATACTTGTAAAGGAAAATGTGCAGGCAGTCCGGTCAGGTATAAAATATTCCTGAGTTCCGGCATTATCAAAGACCTGCATGTACTTATATGGAGGAAACAGATCATGTCTATGAAAATCAATCACGAGCTCCCTTTACCGGAGGTTCTGAAATCTCAGTACCCTCTCAGCCAGGAACTCAAAGAAGTAAAAAAACAGCGCGATGAAGAAATACGCCGTATCTTCACCGGTGAATCAGATAAATTTATCGTCCTTGTAGGACCTTGTTCCGCTGATAACGAAGATACAGTCTGCGAATATGTACGCAAACTGAAAACAGTGGCAGATAAAGTCTCTGACAAACTGATGATCATCCCGCGAGTTTATACAAATAAGCCCCGTACCACAGGTGACGGTTACAAAGGAATGCTTCATCAGCCAGACCCTGATAAGGCTCCTGACCTTCTTGCCGGAATTATTGCTATCCGCAAGATGCACATGAGAGTTATGCAGGAGACAGGACTCTCTTCTGCAGATGAGATGCTTTATCCTGAAAACCGCAGCTATCTGGATGATATTCTCTCCTATGAAGCTGTAGGTGCACGTTCTGTGGAGAACCAGCAGCATCGTCTCACTGCCAGTGGCATGGATATTCCTGTCGGTATGAAGAATCCTACCAGCGGTGATCTCTCTGTTATGCTGAATTCTGTCACTGCTGCACAGCATCCTCACCACTTCATCTACAGAGGAAATGATGTGGAAACTTCAGGAAATGATCTGGCACACACAATTCTCAGAGGTGGTGTAAACCAGTACGGACAGACTATTCCTAATTACCACTATGAAGATCTGATACATCTGTCTGCTTTGTATGCCAAAAAGGACCTTAAGAACCCTGCCATCATCATAGATGCCAACCACTCAAACTCCAACAAGCAATACAAGGAACAGATCCGTATTGTTTCAGAAGTACTTCACAGCCGTAACTATAATCCGGAACTTAAAAAGCTGGTAAAAGGTGTTATGATTGAAAGCTACCTTCTGGAGGGCCGTCAGGATATCAGTGATCATATGACTCCTGGCTGTTCCATCACAGATCCTTGCCTCGGATGGGAAGATACAGAACGGCTTATCTATGATATTGCTGAGAAATGCTGATTTTTATGGATAATACAAATAATTCCTGCTGTTGTGGAGAGACAGAACATTTTTCAGGCTGCCTGATCTGTGGAGCACCGGTCACATACAGCGTCGAAAGTTCTGTGAAAACCTGCAGCATCTGCCACAAAGAGCAGCTGACAAATACTGTCTGTGAAAATGGCCATTTTGTCTGTGATGCCTGTCACAGCTATGGTACTTATATACCGGTGAGCACAGCCCTCAGAAGCAGCACAGAGAAGGATCCCCTGCTGCTTCTGGAAGAGATCATGGACCTTCCTTCTGTCCACATGCATGGACCTGAACATCATGCCATTGTTCCCAGTGTTCTTCTGACTGCACTTCGCAATAATGGAGAGCGTATGAATTACGATACCGCATTATCTGAAATCTGTAAAAGAGCGAAGCAGGTTCCCGGTGGTACCTGCGGTTACTGGGGAGTGTGTGGTGCAGCAGCAGGTGCCGGAATCTTTATGTCCGTTATGACCGGATCCGGTCCCCTCCATAAGGATGCATGGCCCTTTCCTCAGAAGCTTGTCTCTGTTATTTTATCCAAACTGGCTGATGTTGGTGGTCCGCGCTGCTGTAAACGCACCAGCAGAATTGCTATTGAAGAAGCGATCAGGTTTTACAGGCAGTTCAGCTCTGTAAAGATTCCGCTGTCTTCTGTACTATGTAAATATTTTGAAGATAATAAAGAATGTATCAGAGAGGACTGTCCGTATTATCCTGTGAACAAATAACTATTCATAAAATAAAAACAGAACGAAATCCGACTGATAGTCAATGGGTTTCGTTCTGTTTTCTAATAGTTTCTCTATAAAATAATACGTTTCGCAGGATACAATGCCCTATCGCTCCATTCTGCTTTTCTGCAGTCCAAAGAAATAATATTCTTCTCTGCGCAGACATTTCTGATCAGTTCTTCTCCGTTATCTGATATAAAAAGTGCTGTGATTTCTTTTTTCCCTCCAACACTCCTTACACAGTAATCTACCAGTTCCGGAAACTGAAACAGTAATTCATCCATTTCTCTCATACTTTTGGACTGGTCGATGCGCCTTACAAAATCCAGACGCCTTACCTCACTTCCGCAGATACATTTTCCGGGGATGATACGTGTATGATCGCCGGTCCTGTATCTGATCATAGGCTGTGCCTCCATCCCAATGGTTGTGATCACCAGTTCTCCCCATTGACCGTCAGGCAGAACATTTCCCTCTTTATCTATGATCTCTGTGATACAATGATTCTCCCTCATGTGCATGCCCTCATGAGCCTGACAGCAAATCGCACCCCCAAGCCCCATCTCTCTGGAACCATAATGAGGCCAGAGTGGTGTTCCCAAAATTTTTTCTATTGCTTTCATTACTGTTTCCGGACAGGCATCCCCTGATATCAGTGCTCTCTTTATACTGCCTTTTCCACACATTCTGAGCATGGAAAGCAGTGCTGTCGGCATACCTACATAAGTATCCGGCCGCTCCTCTTCCAGAATTGTTTTTAACTCACCATAGGTTTTATTGTTCCCGGTTAAAAGGGGGTGTGCTCCTATACGTCTGATTGCTTCTGCGATCAGCTCTCCCAGTCCAGAAGGACCTGAAAACGGCATGGCAACCATAGTCCTGCTTCCCGGATAAATAAACTCACCAAGTCCGGCCATAAAAAGTTCTATGGTATGTTCACAATCTCCTTCTGTATAAAATACACGTTTACCTGCACCTGTTGTTCCGCTTGTCTGTTCTGAAATGATCCTCTGTATTTCTCCCTGAGAGCACAGTAACATCCTGCCCCCTTTCTGAGCAAGGTCGGATTCCGTTGTAAAGGGAAGGGTTTTCAGATCATCAATGCTTTCCAGCCTTTCCGGCAGATCTCTATAAAATCCCTGCCTTTCTTTTTCTCTTTTCAGAACAGCATTCAGTTTATCCAACTGTATTTTGTTTATTGTTTCCCTTGTAATATCTGTAATTTTTTCCTGCCTACAGATCATTGCATCTATATTGGATCGTTTCACTTTCTGTATAAATATATTCCTTTCAGATTAGTCAGATTATATGCACAGAACGGTACCATTCCGTGATCAGGATCCACTTCACAGATATAACAGCGTTTCAGACGGTCAAGATCCAGATTCCAGGCATCCTGAAAGATCATACCTGATACTGCAAAGGTTTCATTATGTATCCGGATCAGAAACTCATCTAGCGCATCTGTCTGTGTCATTTCTCCCTCATCATAGGTTTTTGTACTGTAGCTCCACTGATTTTCCACATACTGCCTGGAATCATCACTGGTAGTACAGCAGCATCCTTTTCCTGATTTTTTTTCAAGAAGCTTCAGTTCCCGCTCTCCTTTTCTCAGATAACTTGCATGAAAGGAGCAGTAGGGATTCTCTGCGCCGCCGCCTGCAAAATCCTCAATTTTCATCAGTCCCTCTGTCTGTTCTTCAATAAGCCTCAGCATCTTTGGTATGGTGATGGGATTTTGGGGGCGCTTCTGGGAACATCTGCCAAAATAACTGATAGGCTGAAAATGTACGCCACGAACAAAGGGCATATGATCCAGACCAAATTTCAGGATATCCCCTACCTGCATATCATTTACTCCCGGCGCAATGACCGGCACAAGAGCAATACCAAGCTCTGCTTCTGAGCAGTTTAAGACCGCCTTTTTCTTCAGTTCCATCATAGCCTGTCCACGTAAAGTCTCATAAACCTGATCTGTCACACCGTCAAACTGAAGAAATACTGTATTCAGTCCTGCTTTTTTCAGCTTTCCGGCATACCCCTCCTCCCTGGCAAGCCGGATCCCATTGGTATTTAACTGAAAAAATGTAAATCCTTTTTCTCTTCCCATATGTATGATTTCAGGCAGATCGTCCCTCATGGTTGGTTCTCCTCCTGAGAGCTGTATATTAAAGGGACCTCCGTGAGCCATCAGAAAATCATACTGTTTTTCTATTTCACAGATGGGAATATCTCCCTTTTCCCTGTCTTCTCCTGCTGAAGCAAAGCAGACAGGACAATGCATATTACAGCGTTTTGTAACTTCCAGGATCATACAGCAGCCTTTTCTTTCATGTTCCTCACAGAGTCCGCAATTATCCGGACAGGATTTTTCTTTAACCTTCGGATTTACAGGCGTTTCTGCTGAGTAGATTTTTCTCTTCCCCAGGAAAGATAATCTGCTGCATTCCTTCCCAGATCAGGGTCTGAAATTTTCCATGAGCATTGCATTCCTTTACCAGATAGATCCCGTCTTCACCGATACCTTTTATGGCAGGAACTACCTTCATACATTCCGGACAGACACTCTTTGTTTTGCCGATGGTGATCAAAGCTCCAATACCTCCCGCTCTGTCAGAATTTCCATAACTTTTGTATAAGTATCTGCAATAAGTCCAGGACATTTCTCCATGATCACACCCCAGTCCAGATGAGTGATATCCTTACAGTAAAAAGCTCCGAATTCTTCCTCTGTCTTCTGGCGGAACCACTGATATAATTCCTGTACAGCCGGTTTCATCTGTGCATCTTCCTTCTCCTCAGGAGCCAGATTTCCGAGAAAATATCCGATGGCACAGGCACTTCCTGTCAGACATCCGCAAGTATCTCCACAGTAACCGATTCCTCCGCCAAGGCCTCCCATTGCCTTTACAAGCTGTGGATTTTCCTCTCCTATGGTTTCCAGAGTCATGATCATAATGATCTGTGAACAATGATATCCCATGCTACCTAATTCCATTATTCTTTCGTAAAGATCCATACATTACTCCTTTCTGCCAACCACCATGGTATAGCCTATTTTTCTGCCTTTGTATTCTTTCTGCAGAAGCTTATGATCCTCGCAGCAGAATGAATCATTCCAAATTGCTTCCAGATAATATTCTCTCCAGAGAGCAGTCTGATCCTCCTGACAGAGAATCGTAAACCCTGTTTCTTTCACAATTTCCAGAAGATTGCCCGGATCCAGATCTGACAGCAAAAGAAATCCTCCCTTTTTCAGTACACGCCAGCATTCAGAGACTGCCTTTTTCTGATCTCTGCTGACAAAAAATGCACACTGGCTGATACAGAGATCCATACTGTCTGCTGCATACTGAAGGTCCAGAAAATCTCCCTGCTGCACCTCACTGCTTCGCGGAGCAAGATCCACCCCCTGCACATTCAGACCAAATGCTTTCATGATCCGCACGGTCTCTCCCTCTCCTGCTCCCAGATCCAGAGCTTTCATTCCTTTTTTCAGTTCTATGCTTTTCAAAAGATGAATTGTCTGCTCTTCCCTGCCGGGATGTCTGTTCATCTATTTATCCTCCAGTGCACGTTCCACTGCCAAAACCTTTCCAAGAGCCAGCTCTTCCGGAACATAGACAAAGCCACATTTGGGACAGACCGGCATCTCAACAGGAAAACCGTTCTCCAGATACATAAATTTTGCTTTTCCCTTTACAAGAGGAACCTTGCATTTCATGCAGGTCAGCTTTCCCTCAGGATCAATGGTATAATATGTTCTCTCTACTGCCATTACTGTCCCACCCTTTTCATAATATTCATTCTATGACTGTATGCTCTGCGTACCAGATACCCTTCTTCTGTTTCCACAAATCTCACCCAGAATGTAACATTTCCAAGTCTGCTCCTTGTCACCAGTTCTTTTGTCTCTTCATCAAAGATCGCTTCCTGATTTTCTCTGTAATCTGATAATACACGCTCCACATCGCTTTTCAGGATCATACGTTCATCCATCATACTGATGGCATCTTCTGTATATGCAACGGTATAATCTTTTTTCTCCATCATCAGTTCCTCATTCCATATATTTTTTAAAAGCTTCTCTTTTAGCTCAAGCCGGTTGTAGCGTTTCTCACTGATATCCGGCATATTGGCGGCATTTATACCATACAGAAGTTCCAGGATATGTCTGGATTCCCTGCCTTCCCTGACAAATCGGTCCCTGCATGCCATGCAGTACGTTATATATGGGGAATCGGATCGTTCCAGACACTTTTCTGTCATTTTATCTGCCATCTCTTTATTAGCGTAGGCAGTCAGTCCGCCGTATCCGCAGCAGGGAGACAGATCTCTGGAATATTCTGTATTTACAACAGTGCACCCCATATCTGCAAGAAGCTCTCTTATTGTATCCTGTGTCTGTGTATCTCCCCTGGCACCGCAGGCATCATGTATTGCAACAGGTATCTCCAGTCCTTTTGCCTGTCCGGGAAGTCCGATTTCCTTTAAGATCTCCCAGATTCCTGTGACTTTGGCGCCAAGACTCTCTTTTAACTGTTTCATACAGCTTGGACAGCCTGCTATAATCATAGGATCTCCCAGTTTTGCAAGCTCCTGCTTCAGCTGTTCATTTACCTTTTCTGTCATTTCATAGCGTCCTGCCCATTCACTGATAGCACCACAGCATCCCAGCATCAGAGCAACACCGCCCTCTGTCCTCCTGCACAGATCCTCATATGCCTCTGTGACAACATCCGGCGCTATAGCTCCTGCCTGACATCCTGGGAAAAATACATATCTGCAGGTTTCATATCCCGGCTGAGGTCTGCATAAGAAAGCCTCCGAATTGGAGAACAGCATATCCATCAGTGCAAATTCATGAGGTGCCAGAGGCATTTTGTCTGTAGATACCATGTTTTCTCTTGCAGATTTGCAGACCTGGCTCATATCAAACCCATTTGGACAGGTTACAGTACACTGTCCGCAGAGTGAACAGGAATTCATCGGTTTATTCATCTGGTGATCTCCCATAATGATCTGGGTATTATTATAAATCTCACGTGCAAGAAGACCCGGATGCTTTTTATATTCCCTTAAATAGACACAGCTTTTCATACACTCATCACAGTGACACTGAATGCATCGCTTTGCTTCCTCAACAGCTTCTTCTTTTGAATATCCATCTGTGCTGCAGGGAATCTTTTTGGAGCCTTTCATCCCGTCCATATTTGTATAGAGCCTGGTGGTAACTGCTCCTTCACTGCCTCTGTTGCTGTGGGGCGAAAGATTCTGTACAAGGAGGTCTACAGTCAGGGCAGCTCTCTTTGCAGCAAAAGCTGCATCCATCACAGACCGGACCGGACCGCTGACAATTCCCGCCTGTTCTCTCAGCATGATCTCTGCGTCTGCTGTTTCCTCTGGAGCCAGCTTTTTGGCCACCTCCTCTGAAGCACAGACCACATCTGCCTCCTTCATTTTCGCTCTGATAAACGGAAGGTCAAGACTGCATCCGAATTCAAAGGAAAGGTCCATGGAACTGAGACGTTTTACCTCATTTTTGCGATCTGATTCCAAAAGCTCCGGAGCTGCTGCTGCAATATAGGCTTCATAATCTTTCTCCTGACAGTAAATGGTTGCAGGATACATCTTCTTTTCCAGTTCCCCTGCAAGAAACAGCGGGAACAATCCTGAGCCAAAGATCACAGCCTTTTTTTTCTTTCTGATACGAAATACACTGCTCCGTTTTCCAGGTTCCCCATATCGTACAATGGCACGCTCTACTTCACGTATGGATATGCCATCACCCAGCTCACAGAGTCTGCATTTTTCCTCACATGGTGCAGTACATCCGTTACAGAGGATCATGGGAAATGGTGTGATCTTTTCATAGATAGCCAGAGCTTTCTTAAAGTTTCCTTTTGCAGCATAAAACAGCATTTCTTTTGTATCTGCTTTGAAAGGACAGGCTGCAACACAGTACGCCGGCTGTTCATGAACACAGAGGCTGATCATATGATCCATCTCTTCCTTTGACATTCGATTTACGTGATAAACATGAGTGGAACCTCTTTCCTGTATATATGTCATAACCCGATACTCCTTTCATTTCCAAAGGGGAGACAGTCTCCCGTCTCCCCTTATTATATCACATGATAAAATTATACTGACAGTTATTTCTCAAGTTCCTTTAATGCTGCAAGAACCTTTTCAGGACGGGCAGGAACACGTGTGATACGTGCGCCTGTAGCATTGTAGATCGCATTCAGGATTGCAGGATGAGGAGCATCCAGCGGAGCCTCACCACAGCCGGCAGCACCGTAAGGACCGCTTGGGCGATATGTTTCATTGAAATGAAGTTCAATATCATCCGGCGCATCATTTGGATACGGAATGCCACAGTTCTTCAGAGAAGTATCATGGTTCAGATCCTCGAAATCTTCTGTAAGAGCAAGACCAATACCCTGTACAAGGCCGCCGTAGAAGTTGCCTTCTACAAGAAGTCTGTTCATGATGGTACCTACGTCAGCCACACAGGTGAATTTTTCAACTTTAACTTTACCTGTTTCTGTATTAACAGCAACTTCCGGAAGGAAGATCGTATACATGTAGGTTGCAAACGGATCACCCTGTGCTGTATCCTGATCGATCGGATGATCTGCACAGAAGGTTGTCACCCAGTTACCTTCATATTTTGTTGCAAGACCCTCAGCCACCATCTCATCATAAGTACGGAAGGTTCCGTCTTCTTTCTTCATGGCTGCCACAAGGTTTTCTGCTGCCAGACGACATGCATTACCTGACATAACCTGTGAACGTGATCCACCTGCAGGACCTGCATTAGGACATGTCTTGGTATCATTCATAACAAGTTTGATCTGTTCCGGTCTGATTCCTGCCTGACGAAGTGTTTCATGTGATGATACAAGAACCCCCATATCAGCGCCCTGTCCGTGATCTTCCCATGCAGCATACATTGTAACTGTTCCATCCGGATTCAGCTCTGCAAATGCGTTTGATGTATCAACACCATCAAGACCACAGCCATATACACCGAGAGATACACCGATACCATATTTGATCTTGCCATCAGAAGCTGCATTCTTTTCAGCCACACGTTTCTTAGCTGCTTCATACAGTGGACGAGCTGTCTTGAACAGTTCTTCTTCACAGTATACTTCAGGCGGATAACCTGTAGGGATCGTACTGCCTTCTGATTCTTTGTAACAGTTCATTTCACGGATATCGAAGGGGTCGATTCCCATCTTTGCAGCCAGAACATCTATCGCAATCTCAGATCCCATATAAGACTGAGGAGATCCGTAAGCACGGAATGCTGAACCCCATGCATGGTTTGTAAACACTGTTGTAGATTTGTTACGGATAGAATTGATTCCATAGCCTGCACCTGTAAACTGGGAAAGTCTCATTGTAAGCAGATCACCGAATTCTGAGTATGGACCATGATCCACATAGTTATTGCCCCAGAGTGCAAGAAGCTTACCATTTTCATCTGCTGCAAGCTTGATATTCATAAATGCAGGGGATCTCTTTCCTGTATAAGTAATATTCTGGAACTGATTAAATACCAGAGACACAGGACGTTCAAGGATCTTAACAGCAGCGCCGATCAGAGCCTCATTTGTAGGAGAGAACTTGTAACCAAAGGTTCCTCCTGCATGGTTCTGAACAATTCGTAAGTTCTCCATTGGCACACCGATACCATCAGCGATCATAGGCATATGCAGATGGATACCAATGGATTTGGAATGAACAGTTATCATACCGTCTTCGTCAATGTAACCATAACCGCAGTCCGGCTCAAGATGAAGATGAGGCTGACGTGAACAGTAAGATTCGATCTCAACCTGCTGTGAATCCGGAATGCTGTCCCAGTCAAAATCAGGACCCTTGATACAGTTTGTCTCAAAGAATGCGTTCGGAATACCGGGATGAATCTCTGCCGCATCCGGTGCGATGGCATCCATTGCATTCATATATGCAGGAAGCTCTTCGATCTCAACTTTAACTGCTTCTGCTGCTGCCCTTGCATGCTCTTCTGTATCAGCAGCTACGATGGCAATCGCATCACCAAACTGGAAGATTTTTTCATCGCAAAGTACAGGACGTTCGAAACCGTCTGTCTTGTTGTGTTTTGGAAGCATTACAAGACCATTGATCTTATTGGTTCCGCCTGCTGCCTTAATATCTTTTGCTGTGATAACACGAACAACACCAGGCATACTCTCTGCTTCTGCTGTGTCAATATTGAGAATATTTGCATGAGAAACCTTTGCCTGTGTAAGAGCAAGGCGAAGTGTTCCTGATGGCATCTTTAATGCATCATCTGCACCAAAATCCCAGGTACCTGTTACCTTCTGTGCTGCTGACGGACGGATATAATTTGTTCCAACAATAGAATCACCTGTCTGTTTGAACACAAGGTCTTCCTTTGTCATCTCGCCGCGCATAACTGCTGCTGCAGCCATAGTAGCATCGATCAGCGGCTTATAGCCTGTACAACGGCAGAGATTACGCTGTTTGTTAAACCAGTCTCTTACCTCCTCACGGGTAGGACTTGGATTATTGTCCAGAAGCACTTTTGCTGAAATAATAAATCCCGGTGAACAGAAACCGCACTGTGCGCATCCATATGCCATCCATGCAACCTGGATTGGATGCATATCAGAAAGTGTTCCCACACCTTCAATGGTTGTGATCTCTGCATGATCGGGAACACGGCTCATCTTGTAGATACAGGATCTTGTGACTTTTCCGTTCATAATAACATTACAGGCTCCACAGTGACCTTCACCGCAGCCAATCTTACATCCTGTAAGAAGAAGGTGATCACGGAGCACCTGCGCCAGTGTCTCATCCTTATCAAGAATAAGTATTCTCTCAACACCATTAATCTTCAATGTCTTTTTAATCATGTCCCATTCCTCCTTTTAAAAAAATTCATTTCAATCTTACTGATCTTCAGGCTTATGTGTTCCGCACGAATCATGGTCAGCTCCCCTGCCTGTCAGATCTTTCAGTCTCTCTATTCCTCTGGCGGAATAGAAAACAATGGAAGAGCTGCTCCCGTCCAGATTCTCACCGCTGAGCTTTAAAACATTTGCATTCTCATAATAATCGATGGGAAGCGTCCGGCTATATACAACCCCTGTACGCTCATCTTTTACCTGTACAGTAACTTCTTTTGCGGTAATCTCAAAAATCTTATCCATAAAAAAGTTCTCCTGTCCACGTTATTTTATATATCCATACTACCATAATTTTGCACAATTATACAAATTACAAATAATTAATAGTTGGCTATTTTATATATTGCAGACAATTTTATTTTGTTTTATTTAAAATTTTAACTATTTTTATTCTTTTATATGTTATAATAATATCAAATTTGTATAATATCATTGAAAGAAGGAGGTATCTAAATGCAGACAGGCGCCCTCATCGTGGCTGCGGGGAAATCATCACGAATGGGAGACTTTAAACCCATGCTTCAGCTTGGCTCCATTTCCATCGCACAGCGCGTGATCAATAATTTCCGGCAGGCCGGAATCTCCAAAGTAGTAGTGGTAACCGGATATCATGCAGATGTTCTGGAATGCCACCTGGCTTCCAATAATGTAGTCTTTCTTCGAAATGAGAACTATGCAAACACTCATATGTTTGATTCTGTCCGAATCGGACTTGAGTATCTGAAAGACAAAGTGGATACGGTACTCTTTACACCTGTTGATGTTCCGCTGTTCACAGCCCAGACAGTCACTCAAATGCTCTCTCTGGGGCGTCCCCTTGTAACTCCGGTCTGTAATGGCAATCCCGGTCATCCCATTCTGATCCGTTCCACACTGATTGATTCCATCCTAAGTGATGACGGAAAATCAGGACTTAAAGGTGCTGTGGATAACTGCGGGGAACCCATGTATTATCTTAATGTAAAGGATCCCGGTATTATTCATGATGCTGATACCCCAGAAGATTATGCTGAACTTCTCCGCATACACAACCAGAGTCTGATCCGTTCTGAAATCCATATTCAGCTAGCCCGGGAAAAAGTTTTTTTTGATGAAAAACTCTATTCGCTGCTTACACTGATCCATGAAACAGGATCTGTCCGCGATGCCTGTGAGCGCATGCACATTTCCTATTCTACCAGCTGGAACCTGATCCATACCCTGGAATCACAGCTTCATGAACCTCTGATCATCAGAAGCCAAGGCGGTACAAGGGGAAGCCATAGCGAACTGACACCATACGGCGAAGAATTTCTGAAACGATATGCCCGTTTTTCAGAAGAAACACGTTCCTGTTCAAAAAAATATTTGAAGAATGTTTCGGAGGGTTTTTAAATGCGTAACCTTTATCTGGTCCGGCATGGAAAACCACAGTATCCGGATGAACATTCTTACTGTGTAGGACAGACAGATTTCTCTCTATCCATGCTTGGACATCTGCAGGCAGTCCTTCTTAACGAAGAATTGTCCGATAAAATATCAGGGGTATACTGCAGTCCTTTGTTAAGAGCAGTTGAGACAGCAGGCCATATGGCACCTGAGCTTCCACATATCATTGTTTCTGATCTGTCAGAACGAAATCTGGGAGAATGGGATGGCCTTTCTTTTGATGAAATACGCCAGAGATGGCCGGACATTTATAAAGCGCGTGGGAATAACCCTGATCATCCGATCCCGGGAGCAGAAACTCCTGCTGCATCTGGTTTTCGCTTTTCGCAGGCAGTTCATAAGATTCTTTGCGCTTCTGAAGGTGATATTGCAGTGGTAACTCATACAGATGTAATCTCTTCTTATTTACATGCATTACATTCTGATATGTACAGCAGGCAGCGGTTTCGTCTGCCCTGCGGCTCTTACTATCATCTGGAAGTGAATGAAAAAAATAATATTTCTTTCTCTGATCCCAGTTATATACTGCCTCATCCTGAATTAAATGACGGACTATGTCTCAGGCTTCGCAATGCTGTTTCTCTGCCCCGTCATGTACAAGCTCACAGTGATGCTGTTACTGAACTTGCCTGTTGTTTATGCAATATGCTGGAATCCAATGGTTATATCTTTGACCAGAAGCTTGTTCGCTCCGGTGCACTTCTGCATGATATTGCCAGACTTCAGAGGCATCACGCGAAAACAGGCGGTGAACTTTTCTTACAGTTAGGTTATCCTGAGATCAGCCAGATCATTTCACAGCACCATGGTCTGTTGGAAGCCACGCTGGATGAAGCAGCTATTGTATTTCTGGCTGATAAACTGATTCAGGAAACACAGCGTGTAACCATAGAAAAAAGATTTGCCGACAGCATGAGTAAATGCAAAAGTCCGGAAGCTCGCAAAGCTCATGAGCAGCAGTTAGAACAAGCCCGCAAACTGCAGGACATGATACAATCACTCTGCCATATCACGCTTTAGTTCAGGCGGGCAGACGTACACAACTGGAGCAGAAAAATCACTTAATTTAGTTAGGAGGTATTTTATTATATGAGAACATTATTTCAGACAATAAAACAACAATTCCTGGAGGGAAACGATCTTGTACTTGTTTCCGTTACAGCATCCTCAGGGTCTACACCAAGAGGTGCCGGTTCCCGCATGCTGGTCGGAAAAAACGGCAGAATTTCCGGAACCATCGGAGGTGGAGCTGTAGAATATCGTGCTGAATGTATGGCATTGGATATTCTTGAAAAAAAGGAATCCTGCGAGCATGAATTCCGGCTGAATCATAAAGATGTTGAAAATATTGGTATGATCTGTGGTGGTGATGTTACGGCCTTTTTCCAGTATCTTGATCATAACGATCCGATTATTATGGAAATCACGGAAACTGCTGAAAAATTCTATGAAGAGCGAAAAGATTTCTGGCTGATCTGCGATCTTCTCACCACCTCCGGTGTGAGCCTCTACAGTCCTGCATGCGGTCTCATCGGAACTGCCAATGTTCCTTCTTCTGTATTATCTTCTTTGTCTACAAAGCCACACCGATATCACAGTGAAGATTATGATCTGTTTTCTGAACAGATTGGAACCTCAGGAACTGTCTATGTATTCGGCGGCGGACATGTCTCACAAAAGCTTGTCCCAATCCTTGCAAGCGTTGATTTTCGCTGTGTTGTCCTGGATGACCGGCCGGAATTTACAAATCCTGCTCTTTTCCCAGGAGCAGTTGAAACAATACTTTGTGATTTCAACCATCTGGACCAGTATGTTTCTATTACAGCTGCTGATTATTGCTGCGTCATGACACGTGGACATTCCTATGATACCATTGTACAGGCACAGCTTCTCGCTACACCTGCATGTTATATAGGCGTCATTGGAAGCCGTGCAAAAAAAGCTGCTGTATTTCACCGTCTGATTGAAGAATACAACATTAATGAACAAGATTTAAACCATATCATCTCACCTATAGGACTGGAGATCAAAGCAGAAACACCGGCTGAAATCGCCATCTCCATCACAGGACAGATGATCCAGGTTCGCGCTGACAGAAAGGCTACATCAAAATGATGGCAAAATCAGTATATAAAACTGTAATATTTGGTGCCGGACAAATTGGACAAATGACCGCAAGACTTCTCAGCAGTCCCTGTCAGCTCCTGTGCTTTGCTGATAATGACCCCCATAAACACGGATCATATATTGGAAATATTCCAGTCTGTTCTCCGGATACTGCAGCAGCACTTCTCCCGGATCTGGTCATCCTGGGAGTTCTGGATGAAGAACGGCGCAATTCTATGATAAAGCAGATGGAAAACTTAGGTTATCACGGACCTTTTCGTGATCCCTCCGTCCTTCGCATGTTTGACGCACGGGTTGCTGTTATGCGTCTTTTATCTGAGCAGATCTATCAATTGGATATTCCGGGAAATGTTGCAGAACTAGGTGTTTTTCGAGGTGAATTTTCTTCCCTGATCAGTGCAGCCTTTCCAGACCGAAAAATCCATCTTTTTGATACTTTTGAGGGCTTTTCAGAAAAGGATATCACAATAGAAGCCTCCGGTAATCTGTCCCGTGCCAAAACAGGTGATTTTTCTTCTACTGATATTGACTCTGTTCTTCATGTTATGCCTGATCCTACACGTACTGTGATCCACAAAGGATGGTTTCCGGATACCTTTTCCGATGTCACAGATGAAACTTTTTGTTTTGTATCTCTGGACGCAGATCTCTATGCTCCAACTGCAGCCGCACTTCCTCTGTTCTATGAACGCCTGGCCACCGGAGGAGTTCTCCTAATCCACGATGTGTACAGTACACAGTTTTCCGGATGTCGAAAAGCGGTCGGGGAATTCTGTCTGAAAAAACCATCTGTTTGCAGATCCTGTATGCGATCTGCATGGAAGCGCAATGATCCGAAAAATTATAAAAAAGAAACGCCGGAACCGGTATTTACCGGAACCAGCGTTTCTTTTTCATTTATTATTTATTGTATAGCCCTTTTCACGTCCATGCCTAACCTTATAAAATTCCTTTCAGAACATTTTCCAACGCTTCTCATGGAAGTAATTTCAGGACTGGCCAATCAAAAAAATAACCGCTAGAAGCCTTGATTTCTAGCGGTTCTACGTGCGTTAGAGGTTGCTGCGTGCCAGTGGCACGCGTTTAGCAACGACCGGAGCGAAGCGTAGATCGAACCCGTTCGAGTCCGACCCGTACTCGAATCACGACCACCGGCTTAGCCGGTGGTTTGCTTTGACCCTATAAGGGTCTATTACCGGCACTGGAGTCTAAAGACTCATCGAAATAGGTTCGCCAAGCGCAACATCATTTACCTACAAAGCCCTTT
>ENA-OQJN01000040-OQJN01000040.1-human-gut-metagenome-genome-assembly--contig:-NODE-40-length-62290-cov-4.976996_pt1 | contig 62290 bp, 56 predicted proteins | sample MGYA00242610_ERZ504777 | MGnify/ENA primary metagenome ERZ504777 (study PRJEB26092, sample SAMD00036350) | human gut metagenome | host: Homo sapiens | study: EMG produced TPA metagenomics assembly of... | reverse complement strand
GGCGCTCCGCGCCAGTACTCCCTTTTGTCGCTTCGCGACATCTTCCCCGCCGGGGGAAGTCTTTCCTCAAAGGGAGAGCCTTTAGCGGAGAAGTTATACGCTCTTCTCTGCCGCCTCCACCACATGGCTCACGAGCACGGAGGTGGTCACGGTGCCGACGCCGCCGGGACGGGGGTGATGGCCTCCACCACCGGCTCTGCCTCGCCAAAGCGGACGTCACCGCAGAGTTTGCCTTCCTCGTTGACATGGATGCCCACATCCACGACGACCTGACCGGTCCGCAGATGTTCTGCACCGATAAAGCCCATCCTGCCCATGGCCACCACCACAACATCGGCCTCACGGCAGACATCGGGCAGGTTCTGGGTGCGGGAGTTGCAGAGGGTGACGGTGGCGTTTTCCCGGTCCAGCATCATGGCTGCGGGCTTGCCCACCACGAGGCTGCGGCCCACGACGACGGCCCGCCTGCCGGAGAGGGGAATGTTGTAGAATTTCAAAATTTCAAGACAAGCCTGCGCCGTGCAGGGCGGGTAGCCGACGGCAGTGTTGGTGAAGACACCGGCCAGCGAGCCGTCGGTGATGCCGTCAATGTCCTTTTCGGGCGAGAGTGCGGCGCGGATGGTCCTGTCATCAAACTGTTTGGGCAGGGGGCGGAAGAGCAGACAGCCGTGGATGGCGGCGTCTGCGTTGATGCCGGCAATGACGCGCAGCAGCTCCTCCTGCGAAGCGTCGGCGGGCAGAAGGAACTGCTTCACCTCGACGCCCACCTTCGCACAGCGGGCCATGACGCCTTTCTCGTAGGAGAGGTCATCTTCGCGCGCACCCACCCGTACGACGGCCAGCGTGGGGACAACGCCCTTTTCCCGCAGTGCGGCGCAGCGGGCGGCATTTGCTTCGTTCATGGCGGCCACGACGGGCGCGCCCTTCAAAATGGTAGACATATACGTTCCCTTTCTCTGTATCAGGCCCGCAGGCGGCTTGCCACGGACTGGTAGACTTCGTCGGCCAGCGGCAGATATTCCGCCAGCATCCGGGCCGCCTTTTCGTCCAGCGCGGCGGCATGGGCGCGGTCCGTCATGAGCTTTGTGTTGATGGCGACATTCAGCGCCGACGCCTGAAGCGCGGCCTTGCAGAACAGCGCCGCACAGCCTGCGTCTGAGAGAGCCAGCACACTGCCCTTTTCGGCGTAATCGGCCGCAAGACGGATGCCCTCACAGCAGGCGTCCATGATGTCCAGCGGCACGGCGCAGGCCCCGTCCAGCGCCTCGGCCAGCACAGCGGCCTTGCGGGCCTGCTGTTCGGGCGTCTCTCTGGGCAGGCCGTAGGCCGCTGCCAGAGGCGTGAATGCGTCGGCGTCAGCCTGCACGAGGGCTTCCAGCCGTTTGCGCAGGGTCTCAGCACGGGCATTCAGCGCCAGGATCTCTTCTTCCACGGCGGCGTATTTCTTTTTGCCCGGTGGTGAGCTCCCCCCACCATATTGCCCAGCGCCACGCCTGCCGCGCCCACGAGGGCCGCCGCGCCGCCGCCGCCCGGGGCGGGGGCTTTGCTGGCAAGCCGGCCCAGAAAGTCCTCACAGCTCAGTTGTGTCAAATCCAAAGTAAAGTCCTCCCTCTGTCACGAATCCGTCCAGTTTTTCGTCATGGGCGTCCACTGCCGCCGCGTCCACCCGCTGGGCCTCAAAGGCTACGCCCAGCTTCACAGCCCGGGTGCAGCGGGGGAGGTAGCGGTCATAATAGCCTTTTCCCATCCCCACCCGGCGGCAGACTGCATCAAAAGCCGTGCAGGGGACCAGCACGAGGTCGAGCTGGTCTGGCCGTAAAATCTCCGACCGGCTCAGAATGGGCGTGCGGATGCCGTAGAGCCCCACTTCCCAGCCGCCCGGCCCCGGCACGGCGGCTGTCAGCGAAAAGCCCTCGCCGCAGACGGGGTAGGCCGGCGTTTTGCCCTGCCGGGCCGCTTCCACAGCCAGCGCCGAGAGGTCGGCCTCGCCGCCGAAGGCCGCATAAAGCAGGATGCTTTCGGCCTTTTTGAAGCAGTCCAGAGCCATGATGCGGGCGCAGAGAGCGGCGTTGGAGCGGGTGCGCTCGGTGTCCGACAACGCCCGGCGGGCCGCAATGCCCGCTTTGCGCTGTGCGGCTTTTTGCTCCGTGATGGTCATGGCAATGGGCTCCTTTCTGCACCCGGCGGGCAAATCTGCACAAAAACCGGGACGGATTTTTGTTATAATAATAAGCGCTGGGCGCAGAAAAAGCAAGGCTTTGGCAGGATGGGTGAAATATCTTCATTTAACCGAAAAGAAACGAATCAAACCGTATCGGTAGCTTTCCCCCTGTACCAGTAAAGCCCCCTGCCCCCCGGCGGGAGCCTGAAAAAAATACTGCACCTCCAGCCCCGGGCTGCCGCCCCAAAAGCGGCCCCGGGGCTGTATTTTTTTTGCTTTCAGCCCCTCAAATCCTGTTATTTTGTGGAAAATGCACGGTTGGTGGGACTGTATTTTGTAAATGTGACGAAAGTGAGAAAACCCTATTGACAGACTGACAGGGGGGGGGGTATAATTAGCCCACAGGCCGACAGTCGAAAAATGCTAGCCTGCCTGTATAATTTATCTTTATTTATGGAGGCAAAAATCATGAAAATGGCAAAGAAACTTCTGGCCGTCGTCCTCGCTGGTGTTATGGCTGTGTCCATGCTGACCGGCTGCGCAAGCATCTCTTCTCGTCGGGTCGCTGACGAGCTGGAGGGTATGCTGAAGGCCGCTAACGACAAGGCTACCGTCAAGGCAGTCGGTGACGATCTGGCAAACAATGCAGCCAAGGTTGCTAAGGACAGTAGCGGCGCTCTGAAGGCTGAGACCACTCTGCAGACTGACGTCAAGAATGAGCTGACCAAGGATAACAAGCTCGGCGACTCCTATATCTGGATTGCCTACTTTGCAACCAAGGATGTGAATAAGACTGTTAAGGCTCAGAACATCGCCAAGGCGCTGATCGGCACGAACGGTAAAATCGACACCACTAAGGCTATCAACAGCACCGATGTCAAGGTCGGCACCATGAGCGGCAATGAGCTCAAGGCTGGCAATAAGTTCGAGCTGAGCATGAAGGACTTCAAGGTTGGCGACACCGATTACGTCATGTTCGTTGTCACCTGCAAGGCTGTTGCTGCTGATGCTCAGGGCTAATTGCACATAAGCTGACACAAGCCCAGCGATAAAACGATATTATCTATTCCTCGAAATAAAAATGGCACAAGGGCCCGGAGTGGAAACACCCCGGGCCCTTGTGTTTTTTGCTGTCTTCCCACACTCTGACATCCTTTGCCTTTCGTATCTGGTAGGATGAAATCGAGGACAGGCCCCGAGGGCGCTGACTCTGAACGAGGAACAAAAAAACTTCTCACCAGCGGAAAGGAAAGGATACTATGAGGAATCATCAGATGCAGATGCCCGCCCAGTATACATCCATCGGGGACGACGAAATGGTGCTGCTCTGCGGCGGCGAGACCACGGCATGGCAGATGTTTCAGGACATTGGCCGGGTGCTGAACTATGTGGCCCGTATCTTCTCGGCAGGCAGCTCCATCGTCAACAATGTGGTCACCATCGTCAATTATTTCAATAAGCTCGAAGACCTGCTCCCGGTCATCGGGGAAGTATAAATGAAAATGACCGGTACTGCTGCAATGCAGCAGTACCGGTCATTACTTTATCAGGAGATCAATAGTGCAGCTCGTCGGCGGTCAGTGCCTCGAGCAGGGGCAGCATGGCGGCAGCCTCAGCCCTTGCGGCGGGCAGGTCCATGTCGCGGTAGTTGCCGCACTCCACCTCGCTTGCGCCGGGGACATCGCCCTCGAACGCAGCCATGAAGCGGAAGGACTCCACCGTCAGGCTCAGCGCCTCGGCGGGGGTCAGGCCCCGGGTCAGCAGGTAAAAGCCGGTGCGGCAGCCCATGGGGCCGACGTAGATGACGCCGTCCTTATACTGGCTGTTGCGGGCGTAGGTGGCGAAGAGGTGCTCCAGCGTGTGGGCTGCGCCGGTGGAGAGATAATCGCCGTGGTTCGGCTTCTTCATCCGGATGTCCCAGGTCAGAACATCGCCGTCCTGACGGCTCAGGTAGATGCCGCGGTCGAGTCTGGTGTGGTCTACACAGAAGCTTGCAATGCGCTCCATGCTGTGCCTCCCGGGATCAGGCCTGCAGGCGCTGGACGCTGCCGTGTGCGCAGTCCACAGCGACCATCAGACCGTCGCGGATGTGGGCGGTAGCGCCGACGGCACCCACGATGGTGGGCTTGAGCAGGGCCTTGCCGGCGATGGCGGCGTGGCTGTTCAGGCCGGCTTCCTCGACCACCAGAGCGGCGGCGTCACGGACGTAGCTCAGCATCTCGTTGGAGGTGGAGGGGACGACCAGGACCATGCCGGGCTTGAACTTTGCGCGGATCTCCTCGATGGTGCGGCAGACGCAGGCCTTGCCGGTGGCGTTGGCCAGAGCAGAGCCCTCGGGGCCGACGCCGACGCCGGTAGCCAGGCAGTTGCCGATCATGTGGATCTTGATCATGTTGGTGGTGCCGGAGACGCCCACGGGGACGCCGGCGGTCACGACAGCCAGCTCACCGTCGTGCAGGTAGCCGTGCTCCTTTGCCAGAGCGGTGGACTTCTCGATGAGCTCATCGGTGCTGGTGGCGAGGTCCATCATGAGCGGGGTGATGCCCCAGGAGACGGACAGCTGGCGCTGGACCTGCTCGTCCATGACGCAGGCGATGATGGGCTGAGAGGGGCGGTACTTGCTCAGCAGGCGGGCAGTGTTGCCGGACTCGGACACAGTGACGATGGCAGAAGCGTTGACGTCCTTTGCGGTCAGGCAGGCAGCGTGTGCGGTAGCGTCGCTGACGCTGATCTGGCCGGTGGTATCGGTCAGGCGGTTGTCGCGGTAGTGGACCTCGTTCTCGGTGCGCTCTGCAATGGCGGACATGGTCTTGAGGGCCTCAACAGGGTATGCGCCCGCGGCGGTCTCGCCGGAGAGCATGATAGCGGAAGTGCCGTCGTAGATGGCGTTTGCCACGTCGGAGATCTCGGCGCGGGTGGGGCGGGGGTTGACGATCATGCTGTCCAGCATCTGGGTGGCAGTGACGATGGGCTTGCCGAAGGAGAAGGAGCGGTCGATGACGCTCTTCTGGATGCCGGGCAGCTCGGTGAAGTCGATCTCGACGCCCAGATCGCCGCGGGCGACCATGACGGCGTCGGCAGCGGACAGGATGCTGTCGATGTTATTGACGCCCTCGCGGTTCTCGATCTTGGCGATGATGCGGATGCGGGAGTCGTACTCGTTCAGCAGGTTGCGGATGTCGTAGACGTCCTGTGCGGTGCGCACGAAGGAAGCAGCGATGAAGTCGAAGCCCTGCTGGACACCGAAGATGATGTCATCCCGGTCGCGCTGGCTCAGGTAGGGCATGGACAGGTGGACGCCGGGGACATTGACGCCCTTCTTGGTCTTGATCTTGCCGCTGTTGAGCACTTCGCAGACGATGTCGGTGTCCGTGACGCTCTTGATGGCCAGCTTGATGAGGCCGTCGTCCAGCATGATGGTGCCGCCCTCGTGGACGTCCTGAGGCAGGTCCTTGTAGGTGATGGAGCAGATCTCCTTGGTGCCCTCCACCTCGCGGGTGGTCAGGGTGAAGGTCTGGCCGGCTTCCAGCATCTCAACGCCGTTCTTGAACTCCTTCAGGCGGATCTCGGGGCCTTTGGTGTCCAGCAGGGCAGCAACGGGCTTGTTCAGCTCGGCGCGGACAGCCTTCAGCAGATCCAGACGGCCCTTGTGCTCCTCGTAGGAGCCGTGGGAAAAGTTGAAGCGGGCCACGTTCATGCCGCTGGCGACCAGCTCGCGCAGGACGCCCTCCTTATCGGTAGAAGGGCCAAGGGTGCAGATGATCTTCGTTTTTCTCATAAATATACCTCTAACAGTCTCTTTTTTCCTCTATGATGGGCGCGCAGATGCCAGATATGCCCTGCGGCCGCTGGCCGGACATCGGCCCGGTCAGGTGTGTTTGAAAACCATACCATCCTATATTATAACCGCTTGTGTACAAGAGAGCAAGAAAAAATTCGGCAAAGAAAACCTTAAATTTTCGTGATAGATGCCGAAGCGATAAAAAGCTTGCGAAAAGTGCGTCCATCGCCTATAATAGGACTAAGCAAAAGTCTCACTTCTGCCCCGAAGGGACAGAGGGGAGCGCAAAATAATAGAAACGGAGTGAAAGCGTAATGGAAAAGCGCGTTTTTCTGATCGTCCTGGACAGCTTCGGCATCGGCGCAGAGCCGGACGCCGCCGCCTTTGGCGATGAGGGGACCAACACCCTCGGCGCCATCGCCAGCCACCCCAACTTCAACTGCCCCAACCTGAAAAAGCTCGGCCTGTTCAACATCGACGGCGTGACCGCCGGCGAGAAGGATGCCGCCCCCATCGGCTCCTTCGCCCGCCTGCAGGAGCAGAGCATGGGCAAGGATACCACCATCGGCCACTGGGAGATCGCCGGTGTCGTCAGCCCGAGACCCCTGCCCACCTTCCCGGACGGCTTCCCGGACAGCCTCATCCACGAGTTCGAGGAAAAGACCGGCCACAAGGTCCTCTGCAACAAGCCCTACTCCGGCACGCAGGTGCTGAAGGACTACGGCGAGCAGGCCATGAAGGAGAACGCCCTCATCGTCTACACCAGCGCCGACAGCGTGTTTCAGGTGGCCGCCAACGAGGAGCTGGTGCCGGTGCATGAGCTGTACCGCTATTGCGAGATCGCCCGCGAGATGCTGAAGGGCGAGTACGGCGTGGGCCGCGTCATCGCCCGCCCCTTCCTCGGCCGCACCGCCGACACCTTCTACCGCACCACCAACCGCCACGACCTGAGCCTCAAGCCGCCCCGCAAGACCATGCTGGACCTGCTCAAGGACGCCGGTAAGGACGTCATCGCGGTGGGCAAAATTTTCGACATCTTCGACGGCGAGGGCGTGACGGAGAAGATCAAGACCACCGGCAACACCAACGGCATCGCCTTCACCAAGGCTTTGCAGACCCGCGACTTTGAGGGTCTGGCCTTCGTGAACCTCGTCGATTTCGATATGCTCTACGGCCACCGCCGCGATGTGGCGGGCTACGCCGCCGCCGCCACCGAGTTCGACAAGTTCGTTGCCGACTTCATCCCCGGGATGCGGGAGGGCGACATCCTGATGGTCACGGCCGACCACGGCTGTGACCCCTCCTACACCAAGACCACCGACCATACCCGCGAGTATGTGCCGTACCTCATCTGCGGCAAGGGCGTCAAGCCGGGCGTTGACCTCGGCACCAAACTCTGCTTCGGCACCATCGCACAGACCATCTGCGACTATCTGGGCGTGGATGCCTCCACGCTGGACGGCCAGAGCGTGCTGGGCGACATCCTGAAATAAGCATAAACGCAAAGATCCCGCAAGGCAGCTGCCTTGCGGGATTTTTGTGTCTGTCAATTATGCTGCATCATTTTCAGCGCTGGAAGCGTCGCCGCTGCCGGAGCCGAACAGGGCGTCCAGCACGGTGGAAGCGGCCTGATGCAGGGAGGAAGCCGCCTGCTCCACCTGCTCCTGAGTCGGCATACTGAAGGACGGCGACTCGGTGGAGCCTGCCGGGGCTTCTTCGCTGCCGTCTGCGGGGACCTCGGTGGAAGCGCTGGGCTCACCGGAGGCGTCACCCTCGGCGGGCTGGCTGTCAGCGGGGGCTTCTTCCGCCGGGGCTTCGCTCCCGGCGGGCTCTTCTGCGATCACGCTGTCGGGAGATTCCTCCGGGATGGATGCACCGGCGTTGGGGTCGGCGGTCGGCGTGAAGACATCGGTCTTCTCGGGGGTCTGGCTGGTGCTGGTGAGCTTGTCCTCGCCGCCCAGGACCGCTGCGATGAGGGCCTTGGCCTCGTTGACCGAGTTCTCATCCGGCTTCATGACGTAGAGGCTCTGGCCCTTGGCGGAGTAGCACTTGGTGCTCTTCGCGCCCGAGCCGGTGACGGTGTAGCTCTGGATGTCCCAGTTGGCAAGGTCGCCCAGCTGCATCCGGACCAGCGCAGAGATCTGTTCCTGCGAGAGGCTGGTGACGAAGCAGTCGGCGGCGGCGTCCATCAGCTTGGAGAAGCCCATGAGCAGGGCCGGGGATTTGAGCTTGTTGGCCACCGCGTCGATGACTTTCATCTGGTTGATGCCGCGCTGGATGTCGCCGGTCTTGAAGGCGTGGCGCTCACGGGCAAAAGCCAGAGCAGACTTGCCGTCCAGATGGTTCCAGCCCTCGGCGAAGGTGGTGGGGTCGTAGTAGCCGGGACTGCCCACCGAGGTGAAGGCCTGGTCGGAGTAGACGTCCACGCCGCCGATGGCGTCGATGATGTTGATGAAGCCCGCAAAATTGATGCGGAGGTAGTGCTCCACATTCACGCCGTAGAGGTTGCCCAGCGTGGCCATGCTGGTCTCGACGCCGTAGAGGCCGGCGTGGGTCAGCTTGTCCTTGCTGTCGGTGCCTGCGAGGTCAACATAGTAGTCGCGCGGGGTGTTGATGAGGGCCGCCTGCTTGGTGGTGGGGTTGACCACGGCGAGGATGTTCACGTCGCTGCGGGCCTTTTCGGTCAGCTCGCCGCGGTTGTCCACGCCGCTGAGGTAGACGACAAACGGCTCTTTCGTGATCTTATTCGCCTCCGCGCCGGTGAGCAGGCCGGAAGTCATGCTGTCCAGTGCGGTCAGACCCTGCTGCGCCCAGACACAGCCCACGGCCAGCGCGGCGCAGAGCAGGACGGACAGCACCCGGGCCACGACGGCACCGCTGCGGGAGGCGAGGCACTTGCGCACCAGCAGCCAGAGCAGCACCAGAAGCGCGGTGATGATAACGAGGTAGAGCACCGGCAGCATCTGGGTGCGCCAGAGCTGCACCAGCGCGGCAAGGCTCAGGATGGCCTGTAGTACCAGCAAGACCATTCCTCCTTTCGGAAGTTTGTCGTCAGCGGGGGCGGGCTCGCTGGGGTGCAGCGGCTCCCACTGTCTGCGGGGCGGCACCGGAGGCTCCGGCGGCTCAGACGGAGGCGTCGGTGCCGGTTTCGGCGGCGCTTTGGGGCGGGGAGGCTCCGGCGAGAAGAAATCGGCGCTGTCTACCTCCACCTCGTCGGGTTCGCTGCGATTGATGCCCCGGTGGATGTGCCGGGGGCCTTCGTCGTTATTCTGGGGATGGAGATGCTCGTTTTCGTCAAACATAGGCGTTCACTCCTTTGGATGTGTATGCCGTCATGTGGTGGGGATGATGCTCAGCACAGCCCGGGCGGGCAGGCAGGTGGCCGTCTGGTCTTCCTCGCTGAGCCAGCCGAAGGATTCGCAGATGTGGTCAGGGCAGGGCGAGTCCACAAAGCGGGCCGCCCCGTCCCGGATCCGGATGTGGACGGTGAGGTAGCCGGTGTCCACAACGTAATCGGCGTCTTTTTCGAGAGGAAAGGTGAGCCTGGTGTTGCTGTCGCCATAGATGAGCTCTGCGCAGAGCGGCGCACCGGTCTGGTTTGCTTTCCGCACCAGCAGCAGCACGGCGGCTGCGGCCAGAATGACGGCAGCAAAGACCAGATTTATCAGCAGTTTTTTGTGTTGTTTCATAAAAAATCATCCTTTGAGCGGGATCTGCTCCAGCTCGGCCAGCCAGAGCGCGGCGGCTGCGTCACTGGGCATCCGCCAGTCGCCCCGGGGCGAGAGGGTGACGCTGCCTACCTTGGGGCCGTCGGGCAGGCAGCTGCGCTTGAACTGCTGGGCGAAGAACCGCCAGTAGAAGTTGCGCAGCCACTTGTAGAGCACTTCGTCCGGGTACTCGGCCCGGCCTGCGAAGGCCGCTTTCGCCAGCCGGAATATCTTCGACGGGCCGAAGCCGAAGCGGAGAACATAATAGAGGTAGAAGTCGTGCAGCTCATAGGGACCCACGAGGTCTTCCGTCTTCTGAGAGATCTCGCCGTCCCTGGTAGGCAGCAGCTCCGGGGAGACGGGGGTGTCGAGGATGTCCAGCAGCACCCGGCGCAGCTCGGCGGAGGCGGCAATGTCGGCCTCATACTGGACGAGGTGGCGCACCAGCGTCTTGGGGACACCGGCGTTGACGCCGTACATGCTCATGTGGTCGCCGTTGTAGGTGGCCCAGCCCAGCGCCAGCTCGGAGAGGTCGCCGGTGCCGACGACGAGGCCGCCGGTGCGGTTGGCGGTGTCCATCAGCTCGAGGGTGCGCACACGAGCCTGTCCGTTCTCGAAGGTGACGTCCAGCACGCTCTCGTCCTGGCCGATGTCCCTGAAGTGGCTGCGGACGGTGTTGGCGATGTCGATCTCGGTAAAGCTGACGGCCAGCTCATCGCATAAGATCTCCGCATTGCTGCGGGTGCGGTGGGTGGTGCCGAAGCAGGGCATGGTCACGGCCAGTACATCGCTGGTGGGGCGGCCCAGCTGCTTCATGGCGCGGACGGCCGCCAGCAGAGCGAGGCAGCTGTCCAGACCGCCCGAGATGCCGATGACCGCCGTTCTGGCGTGGGCATGCTCGAGGCGCTTGGCGAGGCCGTCGGCCTGCATTTTCAAGATCAGCTCACAGCGCTCGGCCCGGCGGCGCTCGTCGTGGGGGATGAAGGGCGTGGGGTCTACCCAGCGGGAGAGCTTGGTCTCGGTGATGGTAAGGTCGAAATCGACGGTCAGATACCCCTCGGCGCTGGGCTCGAAGCTGGTGTTGCGCGCCCGCTCCGACTCCATCCGCTGGCAGTCCAGCTCCGTCTCAGCCCAGCCGCCCTCGAAGGGAGACGTCTCGGCGAGGAGGGTGCCGTTCTCGGCGATGAGGTCGTGGCCGGCGAAGACCATGTCCTGGGTGCTCTCGCCGTGGCCGGCGGAAGCGTACAGGTAGCCGCAGAGCAGGCGGGCGGACTGGTTCGACACCAGCGCCCGGCGGTACTCGGCCTTGCCGACCGTCTCATCGCTGGCCGAAAGGTTCGCAATGACGGTGGCACCGGCCAGCGCGTGGAAGGTGGAGGGGGGCAGAGCGCTCCACAGGTCTTCGCAGATCTCCACGCCCAGAACGAAGCTGGGCATCTGGCGGCAGCGGAAGAGCAGGGACGTACCGAACGGCACCTCCTGCCCGCAGACCGTCACATTTTCCACCTCGGTGCTGCCCGGGGTGAACTGGCGCTTTTCGTAGAACTCGCCGTAGTTGGGCAGGTAGGTCTTGGGGACAAGGCCCAGCAGACGCCCGCCGCAGAGGACGGCGGCGCAGTTGTACAGCTTGCCCCGCACCAGCAGCGGCAGGCCCACGAGGGCCACGACGTCCAGCTCCCGGCTGGCGTCCAGCACGGTCTGCAGGGCGTCCAGCGCGCCCTGCTGCAACGTGCGCTGCAAGAACAGATCGCCGCAGGTGTAGCCGGTGAGGCAGAACTCGGGGAACACCGCCAGCCTGACGCCGCGGGCCGCAGCATCCTGTAACTGAGATACGATCTGGGAAGCGTTATAATTGCAGTCGGCCACCCGCAGCGAGGGCGAGAGGGCGGCTGCCTTCAAAAAACCATCTTTCATCGGAGGATTTCACATCCTGTCTGTTGGATTAAGGCCCCGGCGGAGACGTGCGCTGCGGGGTTTTGTTCAGTATACCACAAACCGGCCCAAACGAAAAGTGACAGTGTGGTTAAAGAAACGAAAAAACGCTGCCTGCACACCGCAGACAGCGCTGAAAACAAAAGATGGAAAACGAGATAGACCGTAAGCCGGGTTCTGTATTAAACGACGATCTGTCTAGACCTGCCATTGCTGACAGGTTCGTGCCGCCTTCGGGACACGCGAGCAGCGCTGTACGTCCCATATAGGCGTTGCTTCCGGTAGGGTTTACAAAGCCGCATAGTCACCCATGCGCTGGTGAGCTCTTACCTCGCCCTTTCATCCTTACCGCATTGCTGCGGCGGTTTCCTTTCTGTTGCACTTTCCCTGAGGTCACCCTCGGCTGCCGTTAGCAGTTACCGTGCTCTGTGAGGCCCGGACTTTCCTCAGAGCGGTCAAAGCCGCCCCGCCGCCGTATGTTCCACTCGTTTTCCGCTCCTCATGATACCATAAAAAACAAGATTTGCAAGAGAAAGAGAATTTTGCTATACTTATCTTATATGTTGCCCGCGCTGGAGGTGGGAAGATGAAGCTTTATTTCAAAGTCCCGCCCGAGGCGGACGGGATGCTGCTGCGCGGTTTTCTGCGCAGGTGCAGTGTCTCCACCGACCTGTCCCGGGCCGTGAAATTCCGGGGCAGCGGCTTTTCTGCCGACGGCGCCCCCATCCTGGCCAACCGCCGGGTGGAGGCCGGGCAGGTCATCTCCTTTGAACTGCCGCCGGAGGGGGAGGGCGTTGTGCCGCAGGACGACATCCCGGTGGATGTGGTCTACGAGGACGCTTTCGCCCTCGTGGTGGAAAAGCCGCCCCATCTCGCGGTGCATCCAACCCTGAATTACCCGCTGGATACGCTGGCGAACGGCTATGCGGCCTGGGCGCTGCGTCAGGGCAGAAGCCCCGTCTTCCGCCCGGTGAACCGCATCGACAAGGACACCAGCGGCCTCGTGCTGGCGGCCCAGAATGGTTACGCCGCCCCGCTGCTGGCTCAGAGGGTGGAGAAGCTCTACTACGCCGTTGCAGAAGGAGAGCTTCCCCTCGGGCCGGGCGTCATCGACGCCCCCATCGGGCGGCAGGGGGAGAGCATCATCGGGCGGTGCGTCACCCCCGACGGCAAACCCAGCCGGACGGAATATACCATATTGAAAGCCGAAAACGGCCTGAGCCTCGCGGCCTGCGTCCCGGTGACGGGCCGGACCCACCAGATACGGGTACATTTTGCATCCATCGGCCACCCGCTGGCCGGCGATGACCTCTATGGCGGGAGCCGGGCACGCATCGGGCGGCAGGCGCTCCACTGCGCAAAACAGACGTTCTGGGTGCCGCGCTGCGAGCGGATGCCGGACGGCATCCGCATCGAAGTGCCAGTGGACGAGACGACCCTGAGGCCGGTGACAGTGGAAAGCCCGCTGCCGGGGGATATGGCAGCCCTTTTTGACTGAGTTTGTGTATTTCGTGAAAGTAAGTGAAAGCTAAGCCCAAATTCTGTGTCAATGCTTGTTTCGGCGCTGGCAGGGTGTATAATAAATAGAGCTATTCTTGTCAAAAAAGCTGTCCTGATGCGGCAGCGTGTCGATAACAGAGAAAAGAGATAAATCAGAATCTCCTGAAGATACAGGAAGGAGCATCCTTTTTGCTGGAAGATAAAACAACTGAAACGCGGCAGGACGAGCCAGCCGGTGCGCCGCGGCACACCGGCTTCCGCGCAAAGCTGCGCTCGCTTTGGGCGCAGCTCCAGTGCGTCCATCTGCTGCGCCGCCACCGGCGGTATCGCCGCCGCAGACACCGGCTGGACAATGCCTCCCGGAAGCTGCGCTCGTCGAAGCTGGTATTGCGCGTTGGCGCAGTGCTCTACGCACTGGGCTTTGGCGCGGAGTATGCTGCCGTGCGGGTGGGACGTGCCGTCAAGTACGCCGCTCTCTGGGCTGCTGGATGTATCCGCCGCTTTGCAAAGGCTCTGGCGGAGACGGCGTTCCCCGGTGCAGCACAGGTGGCCAAAGACCTGTTTGGCCCCATCGTGCTGTTTGCAAAGGGCATCGTGTCCCTTCTCATCCATGCCCACCGCATCCGCAGGGAGCAGGGCTTCGGTGCAGCATTTGAGGCCAGCGTCCACTACTTCAAAAACGGCGTCCGCCGCAACCTCAGTCTGCTGCCCCGCATGGCGATGTATGCCCTGCCCATCTGCGCACTGGCGCTGGGCGCGGCAGTGTTCCAATATGTCATCCACCAGCCTTATGCGCTGGCCGTCCGGGTCAACGGCGAAACCGTGGGCTATGTGGCGAATGAGGACGTCTTCAACACGGCCCGCGAGGACGTGATGGAGCGTATCAGCTACGCCGGCACCGACAAGACCGAGTGGACCATCGAGCCGAGCTACACCCTCGCCATTGCCCACCACATGATGGACGAAAACGAGATGGCAAACGCTATCATCCAGAGCGCCGGCGACCAGATCAGCGAAGGCACGGCTCTTTATCTGGACGGCGAGTTGACGGCGGTGTGCAGCGACGGCAACGCGCTGCGGGATTACCTCGCCGCCATGCTCGACCCCTACGAGAAAGAAGAGGACGGCCCCGATGTGAGCGTGGGCTTCAACAAGCAGGTCACGCTGGAAGACGGCCTCTACTTCAAGGAAGGCTTGCAGGATTTTGAGACCGTCCGGCAGGAGCTGGTGGGCGTGAAGCAGGCTCAGAAGGTCTACACCGTCAAGGCGGGCGACACCCTCTGGTCCATCGCACATAACAATGACCTGACCTTCCGTGAGCTGTGCGCCCTCAACCCGGAGTTCAAGGGTGAGCCGCTGAGCGAGACGTCCAGCATCCTTGAGGGCGACCACCTCGTCATCACCAAAGAAGAGGCTGGCCTTGAGGTGCGCATCACCCGCATCGAGACCCGTGAGGAAGAAATCGCATTCTCCACGGAGACGACAAGATCCAACGAATATACGAAGGGAACCACCAAGGTGCTCCAGGAGGGCGAGAACGGTCTGCGCCGCGTGACCCTCCAGAACGTCTACGACACCAAGAATATCCTTGTGGACCAGAGCGTGCTTTCCACCGAGGTCATCAAGGAGCCGGTGAACAAGAAGGTGGTCGAAGGCACCAAGAAGGTGACTTCCAGCACCAAGTACATCACCGGCAGCGGCCGGTTCATCTGGCCTGTGCCGAACTACCGCTACTGCTCGCGCTGGTACGGCGGACGCCACAAGGGCGTGGACATCTGCGCCTCGGCCGGTACGCCCATCTACGCCTCCGCAGGCGGTACCGTCACCAAGGCGGGTTACAACAAGGCCGGTGCAGGTACGGGCTATGGCTACTCGGTCATCATCAACCACGGCGGCGGATACAGCTCTGTGTATGCACACTGCCTGTCCCTGACCGTCAGCGCGGGCCAGACCGTCAAGCAGGGCCAGCTCATCGGCTATCTGGGCAGCACGGGCCGTTCCACCGGCAACCACTGCCACTTTGAGATACGTCTCAATGGTTCGTACATTCCCCCGCAGAACGTATTCCCGGGGAAGAAATAAACCTCTCCGTCACGCCTGCGGCGCGCCACCTCCCCTAAAAAAAAAGGGGGAGGCTTTGGCATGTCGGCTGACATTCAGCGGAATGAAAAAAGCTTTTGGGTAACGCAAGGCGGCGGACTCCGCTGCCTAGATAAAATTCATAAAAAGGAGATAATTATTATGGCTACTCCTCACATCAGCGCCGAAAAGGGCGATTTCGCAAAGACTGTCCTGATGCCGGGCGACCCCCTGCGCGCAAAGTTCATTGCTGACACCTTCCTGAAGGATGTCCGTCAGGTGACGGATGTCCGCGGGATGCTGGGCTTTACCGGCACCTACGAGGGCCGTCCCATCAGTGTGATGGGCAGCGGCATGGGGATGCCCTCCATCGGCATCTATTCCTACGAGCTGTTCAAGTTCTACGATGTGGACAACATCATCCGCATCGGCTCCGCCGGCAGCTACACTGCCGACGCCAAGCTGTTCGACACCGTGCTGGCTACCGGTGCGGTCAGTGAGTCCAACTATGCCCGCGTCCAGAGCGGCAACGACCACGACATCACCTTCCCCAGCGAGACTCTGAATGATAAGCTGCGCGCCTCCGCCAGGAAGCAGGGCATCAAGCTCATCGAGGGCAACATCCACTCCTCCGACGTTTTCTATCGTCAGCCCTCCGACGCAAAGCCCACCTACTGGGAGCTGCTGCGCGACGAGCGCGGCTGCCTCTGCGTGGAGATGGAGAGCTTTGCTCTGTTCGCCAACGCCGAGGTGCTGGGCAAGAACGCCGCCTGCCTGCTGACCATCTCCGACAGCTTCGTCTCCCCGGAGATCACCACCGCAGAGCAGCGCCAGAAGAGCTTCACCGATATGATGAAGGTCGCACTGGGCGCGGAGTACTAAGAGCTTTTTGGATCAAAGAGGGCCGCTGTGGTTGCAGCGGCCCTCTTTTTCGACGCAGAGGCGGCGGCTTTGCTTGCACTTCTGAAAAGAATGATTTATACTTAAATACACAACACAGAAGAATGTACGACACAGAAGGGAATGAGGCCGATGAACAGAGAAACGGTGAACATGGTGCGCAGTCCGATTTCTGTGGAGGGGAACATCCGGCTTGTTCCGTATTATCCGGCCTACGATACAGCACTTGCGTGGTATCAGGATGCACAGCTCTGCAAACAGGTAGATAACAGGGACTTCGTTTATGATTTGCCACTGCTGAAGCGGATGTATCATTATCTGGACACACACGGGGAACTGTTTTATATCGAGTATCGGGGTGTGCTTTGTGGTGACGTCAGCCTGCGGACGACCGGCGAGCTGGCCATCGTCATCTGCAAGGAGTACCAGAATAAACACATCGGGCGGAAGGTCATCGAAAAAATGCTGGAGCTGGCTCGGGAAAGGGGCTTGGCGGAGTGCTTCGCGCACATCTATTCCTTCAATACCCAGTCGCAGAAAATGTTTGAATCCATTGGCTTCGTCCCACAGGACGAAGAACGCTATATCTACAAATTGCAAAAAGGAGAACTGACCATGACAAAACTGACTCTGGAAGAAAAGCAGGAGCTCATCCGGATGGCCCTTGCGGCCAGGGAGAGGGCTTACACGCCTTACAGCGACTTTATGGTGGGCGCTGCCCTGCGCGCCGAGGATGGCCGCATCTTCACCGGCTGCAACGTGGAGAATGCCGCCTTTACCCCCACCAGCTGCGCCGAGCGGACGGCCCTGTTCAAGGCTGTGGCCGAGGGCGTGACCAGGTTCACCGACATCGCCGTGGTGGGTGCGCGCCGGGGCGAAGTCAACAAGCAGATCACCTCGCCCTGCGGCGTCTGCCGTCAGGCGCTGTTCGAGTTCGGCGGCCCGGAGCTGAATGTCATCATGGCAAAAAGCCCGGACGATTTCATCGAGCGCAGCATGGACGAGCTGCTGCCCTTCGGCTTCGGTCCCTCCAACGTGGCAGGCAACAAGGCCGTGGAAGACTGAACGCAGCTGCGCGAAAAAGGCCGGGCGGAGCGGATTTTCCGGGATAAGTATGATTTTTTTACAATTTTGATAAAATATTTGTAAATGTTTTGTAATCGGAAAAGGCTTGCATCTGCCGCTTCTTCCCGCTATACTTGAGCCAGTAAATGTGCAAGTGCGCACATTTCGTCAACAAAACGCGGTTAATTAAAATAAAAGGAGAGTTTTCATTATGATGATTTCTCGTCGTAACTTCCTGGCAGTGGCTGGCGCCGCTGCTGCTGCCGCTGCTCTGACTGCCTGCGGCGGTTCTTCCTCTTCCACTGCTTCCTCTGCAGCTGCCTCCACCAGCGCAGCCGCTTCCACCGCTGAGGGCGGCGAGAAGATCGTGAAGGTCGCTCTGACCTGCGACACCGGCACCATCGACGATGAGAGCTTCAACCAGGCCTGCTGGACTGCTGTTTCCGGCTACATGGGCGATGACTGCCAGTACTACATCCCCGAGGCTGACGCTTCCGATGAGGACCGCGAGACCATGATCCGTCAGGCTGTCAACGACGGCGCTGATGTCATCGTCTGCGTTGGCTACCTGTACGGCGCTTCTCTGGCATGGGCTGCTGACCAGTACCCCGATGTCAAGTTCATCGCCATCGACGTCACCCAGGGCGACATCGGCACCGACGCCATCCCTGCAAACTGCTACTGCATCACCTTCAAGGAGGAGCAGGCAGGTTATCTGGCCGGCTACGCTGTCGTTAAGGACGGCAAGACCAAGCTGGGCTTCCTCGGCGGCATGGCTGTCCCCGCTGTCATCCGTTACGGCTACGGCTATGTGCAGGGCGCTGACGCTGCTGCTCAGGAGCTGGGCACCAACATCGACATCAACTACTTCTACGGCGGCCAGTTCTACGGCGACGCAAACATCACCTCCCGTATGGAGGGCTGGTACTCCAACGGCACGCAGGTCGTCTTCGCCTGCGGCGGCGGCATCTACACCTCCGCTGTTGAGGCTGCTCTGAAGAACAACGGCTATGTCGTCGGCGTTGACGTTGACCAGAACTACATCGGTGTCAACGGCGTGGCAGACGGCTCCTTCGCTTACAACCCCTTCATCACTTCCGCTATGAAGGGCCTGACCGAGGCTGTCAACACCGCTCTGTCCGACATCGAGGCAGGCGATTGGAGCAACATCGCTGCTTCCAACGGCAATTTCGGTCTGGAGGACGGCGACTACGTCGGCCTGCCCACCGATGCTGACAGCTGGAACTTCAAGACCTTCACCACCGACGAGTACGAGGCTCTGAAGAACAAGATCAAGAGCGGCGAGATCACCGTGGACAACAGCTCTGACGACAGCACCAAGCCCACCGTCAGCGAGTTCACCACCATCAACTACATCCAGTAATCAGAAACTTCCCGGGCGGGGCGCTTTGCAAAGGGCGTCCCGCCTTTTTTGCGTGCTTTTTTCAAGACGATGAAGGAATGTCCGTCAAAATGCACAAAAGTAATACTTATGATATGGCAAAACATTAAATTTTCAAAAAGAAGTGTGCAAAACAGCAAAAATACGGTATAATGGGCACTAGAATAGTATAAGTGTCGTTTGGACACGAAAGGAGAGTGAGCAGATTGGCAGAGGATTTTGTGATCGAGATGCTCCATATCACCAAGGAGTTCCCGGGCATCAAGGCAAACGACGACATTACCCTGCAGCTGCGCAAAGGTGAGGTCCATGCCCTGTTGGGCGAGAACGGCGCAGGCAAAAGCACCCTGATGAGCGTGCTGTTCGGCCTGTATCAGCCGGAGGAGGGTAAGATCCTCAAAAACGGAAAGGGGGTCGCCATCCGCAACCCCAACGATGCAAATGCACTGGGCATCGGCATGGTCCACCAGCACTTCAAGCTGGTGGAGTGCTTCAGCGTGCTGGACAACATCATTCTGGGCGTGGAGCCCAACAAGCTGGGCTTTTTGCAGAAGGCCGAGGCCCGCAAGAAGGTCATGGCCCTGAGCGAGAAGTACGGCCTGCGTGTTGACCCCGATGCGCTCATCAGTGATATTTCGGTCGGTATGCAGCAGCGCGTGGAGATTTTGAAGATGCTCTACCGCGACAATGAGATCCTCATCTTCGACGAGCCCACCGCTGTGCTGACCCCGCAGGAGATCGACGAGCTGATGGAGATCATGCGCGGGTTCAAGAAGGAGGGTAAGTCCATCCTCTTTATTACCCACAAGCTCAACGAGATCATGGCGGTCGCCGACCGCTGCACCGTCCTGCGCAAGGGCAAGTATATGGGTACCGTGGACATCAAGGACACCACCAAGGAAGAGCTTTCCCGCATGATGGTCGGCCGTGACGTCCAGCTTCAGGTCGATAAAAAGCCCGCTCACCCGGGCGATGTCGTGCTGGACGTGGAGGGTGTCACCATCCACAACGACCAGCGCAAGAAGGACTCCGTCAAGGACGTCACCTTCCAGGTCCGCGCAGGCGAGATCGTCTGTCTGGCGGGCATCGAGGGCAACGGCCAGACCGAGTTCATTTACGGACTCACCGGTCTCGAAAAACTGTCGGGCGGCAAGATCACGCTGGACGGCAAGGACATCACCCGCGAGAGCATCCGCCAGCGCTCTAGGGACGGCATGAGCCACATCCCCGAAGACCGCCACAAGCACGGTCTGGTGCTGGATTACAGCCTCGAGAACAACATGGTGCTCCAGCGCTACTGGCAGCCCGAGTTCCAGAAGGGCGGCTTCATCCAGTCCGATAAAGTCCGCGAGTACTCCGATAAGCTCATCGCTCAGTACGACGTCCGCAGCGGTCAGGGCAGCTCCACCATCGTGCGCAGCATGTCCGGCGGCAACCAGCAGAAGGCCATCATCGCCCGCGAGATCGACAAAGACCCCAAGCTGCTGGTGGCTGTTCAGCCCACCCGCGGCCTGGATGTCGGCGCGATCGAATACATCCACAGCCAGATCGTCGCCGAGCGCGACAGGGGCAAAGCTGTCCTGCTGGTCAGCCTCGAGCTGGATGAGGTCATGAACCTGTCCGACCGCATCCTCGTCATGTACGAGGGCGAGATCGTGGGCGAGTTCGATCCCAAGACCACCACTGTGCAGGAGCTGGGCCTCTACATGGCCGGCGCACGCAAGCAGGGAAAGGAGAGCAAATAAATGAACAAGAAAAAACTTTCCCACAGCAACCTCAACAACTCCATCACCAGCGTGCTGGCCGCTCTGCTGTGCATCGTCATCGGCATGGCTGTGGGCTTCCTCGTGCTACTGGCCATCAACCCGGCTCACGCATGGGGCGACGGCTTTGTCCGCATCCTCAAGGGCGGCTTCCATGACGCTCCTTACGGCGTCGGCAAGGAGCTGGCCAACGCGGCGCCCCTCATCATGACCGGTCTGTCCGTGGCCTTCGCCTTCAAGACCGGCCTGTTCAACATCGGTGCTGCCGGTCAGTACACGCTGGGCGCTTACGGCGCACTCTACTGTGCCATCATGCTCAAGATGCCCTGGTATGTCTGCCTGATCGCCGCCACCATCCTCGGCGGCATCTGGGGCGCTATCCCCGGCTTCTTCAAGGCTTACTTCAACATCAACGAGGTCATCACCTCTATTATGTTCAACTGGATCGGTTTGTATCTGGTCAATGAGCTTATCTACCAGAACGGCACCGGCCCCATGTACGACGTGCGCAACACCCGTACCCTGAACCTCGGAAAGAGCGCCGAACTGTCTAAGGCCCTCATCCCGGACTTTGGCCTGAACAAGATGTTCCAGACCAACAGCACCACCATTGCGATCTTCCTCGCTGCGGCAGTCGCCATTCTGATCTGGGTCATCCTGAACAAGACCACCTTTGGCTATGAGCTGAAGGCCGTCGGCCTGAACAAGAGCGCCGCCCGCTACGCCGGCATCAACGAGAAGAAGAACATCATCCTCTCCATGGCCATTGCAGGCGCTCTGGCAGGCTTCGGCGCCGGACTCTACTACCTGTCCAATGTCTCTCAGTGGAACCCGCTGAACTCCACCAGCCTGCCGACCATGGGCTTCAACGGCATCTCTGTGGCCCTGCTGGCAAGCTCCAACCCCATCGGCACCATCTTCTCCGCGATCTTCATCTCCCACATCTCGGTCGGCGGCTCTTTCCTGTCCACCAAGTATTACCCCACCGAGATCTCCGACCTGATCAGCGGTATCATCATCTACCTGTGCGCATTCTCCATGCTGTTCCGTGGCAAGATCCACTCCATGCTGTTCAAGAATGCGGACAAGACCAACGTGAATGCAGAGCCTGCCCCTGCTAAGACCGAAACCAAGAAGGAGGGCAAGTAATATGCTGCTTCTCATCAAGTATACTCTGCTGTATGGCATCGTGCTGATGCTGGTCGCTCTGGGCGGTATGTTCAGTGAGCACTCCGGCATCATCAACATCGCACTGGAAGGCATCATGGTCATCGGCGGTGTGGCGGGTGTCCTCACCCTCACCATGCTGCCCGCGAGCATGCCGGCTTTCGCCACTGTGCTCATCGCGGTGCTGGTGGCGGCTATCGCCGGCATGGTCTACAGCCTGCTGCTGGCCTTCGCGTCCATCAACCTGAAAGCGGACCAGACCATCGGCGGCACGGCCCTGAACCTGCTGGCGACGGCGGTGGCTGTGGTCATCTCCAAGCACTTCAGCGACAGCGGCAGCGCCAAGCTGAACTACTCCAACAAGCCCTTCCTGTTCAGCATCGGCGGCCTGGAGCTGAGTATCTTTGTCCCGCTGGGCATCGCACTGCTCATCATCAGCTACATCGTGCTGTACAAGACCCGCTTCGGCCTGCGTCTGCGCGCCTGCGGCGAGCATCCTCAGGCTGCGGACTCTGTGGGCATCAACGTCTACAAGATGCGCTATGCCGGTGTCGTCATCTCGGGCGCTCTGGGTGCGATCGGCGGTCTGGCCTATATCGTGCCTCCCGTCCAGACCTGGAACTTCGAGGTCGGCGTGGCCGGTGCAGGCTTCCTTGCTCTGGCTGTTATGATCTTTGGTCAGTGGAAGCCCTTCCACATCTGCGGCGCAGCCATGTTCTTTGCCGTGTTCAAGAGTCTGGCCAACATCGCCGACTCCACCTTCCTCGCACAGCTCCACTGGTCCAGCAACATCTACAACATGATGCCCTTCGTGGCATCCATGGTCATTCTGGCCTTCACTTCCAAGAACAGCATGGCCCCCAAGGCCGAGGGCATCCCCTACGACAAGGGTTCCCGCTGATTCGAGCGTATTTTCCGGGCGCAGCTGCTTTTCCGGGCGGCTGCGCCCTTTTTGCTTCTTTTTCAACAGATTCCACAAAACGGCGCTTGCTTTTGCGGGAAAATTTGCTATAATTGAATTACAATGTCATACGATTGCCGGAGGCGGGGCGGCGCGGCCCGGGCCGTCGGCGGAGAATATTATTTAGGAGCGTGACCTTATGCGCATTTACGATTTGATCGCCAAGAAGCGGGACGGCGGCACCCACAGCCGCGAGGAGCTGGAAGCCATCGTCAACGGCTTCGTCAGCGGAGAGGTGGCCGATTACCAGATGGCGGCCTGGATGATGGCAGTTTATCTGCGCGGCATGACCGACGAGGAGACTGCCGAGCTGACCGATGTCATGGCCCACAGCGGCGTCATGGTGGACCTTTCGCCCATCCCGGGCATCAAGGTGGATAAGCACTCCACCGGCGGCGTGGGCGACAAGACCACGCTGGTCATCGCGCCCATCGTCGCGGCCTGCGGCGTCAAAATCGCCAAGATGAGCGGCCGCGGCCTCGGCCATACCGGCGGCACCATCGACAAGATGGAGAGCGTCCCCGGCACAAAGACCGCCCTCTCGCAGGACGAGTTCTTTGCACAGGTGAATAAGATCGGCCTGTCGGTCATCGGCCAGAGCGAGGGCATCGCCGTGGCAGATAAGAAGATGTACGCCCTCCGCGACGTCACCGCAACCGTCAGCTGCATCCCCCTCATCGCGTCCAGCATCATGTCCAAGAAGCTGGCCTCCGGCTCCGACGCCATCCTGCTGGACGTCACCACCGGCACCGGTGCGTTCATGAAGACCGTGAACCAGAGCATCGAGCTGGCCAAGCTGATGGTCTCCATCGGCACCCATCATGGCCGCCGCGTCGCTGCTATGATCACCGACATGGACACCCCGCTGGGCCACAACATCGGCAACAGCCTTGAGGTCATGGAGAGCATGGACGTGCTCAAGGGCCGCGGCCCCGCCGACCTGACCGAGGTGTGCCTGCAGCTGGCTGCGAATATGCTGGTGCTGGCCGATAAGGGGTCCCCCGCCGAGTGCCGCGCCATGGCCGAGGCAGTTATTGCAGACGGCTCTGCCCTTGCAAAGTGCAAGGAGATGTTCGCGGCTCAGGGCGGCGATACCCGCGTTCTGGACGACTACAGCCTCTTCGAGAAGCCCGCCGCCAGCTATGAGCTGCTGGCTGAAGAGGACGGCTACATCGTCACCAACGACGCCGAGAAGATCGGCTCTGCCAGCGTTCTGCTGGGCGCAGGCCGTCAGAAGAAGGGCGACCCGCTGGACTTCGCCGCCGGCATCACCCTCCACAAGAAGCGCGGCGACTACGTCCACAAGGGCGAGAGCCTCGCCACCTTCTACGGCGCGGCGGATAAGTTCGACGCTGCCGCCGCCGAGTACCGCAGCGGCCTCGTCTACGGCCCCGAAAAGCCCGAGGAAGCCCCGCTGGTCTACGCTCTCGTCACCAAGGACGGCGTGGAGCGGTACTGAAATACCTGAATCGCTGAGAACGGCCCCGGGATCTGTGTGTCCCGGGGCCGTTTTTCCGCCAAAACTGCGCTTTGTGGTGGATAAAGCCGACAGAAGGGCCGATTTTGTAGATGTTTTGCCCGAGATGTGGTATAATCTATCCAATAGCGCCCAGACGGCGCAGGAGAAGAGAAAGGGTTATTCTATGAAGATCGTTTTGGTGGGCGGCGGCAAGGTCGGCACAGCGCTGGCGCGGCAGCTCAGTGAAGAGGGTCACAACGTGACCGTTATCGATACGAACAAGGCCCGTGTGGAGCATATCGGGGAGTCCTACGATGTGATGAGCATTCTCGGCAACGGCTCGTCCATCACCACCCTGTCCGAGGCGGGCGTGGAGGAAGCGGACGTGTTCATCGCAGTCACCGGCTCGGACGAGCTGAACCTGCTGTGCTGCATGTTCGCCAAAAAGGCGGGCCACTGCCACGCCATCGCCCGCGTGCGCAACCCGTCTTACAGCCATGAGCTGGACTTTATCAAGAAGCAGATCGGCATCTCGGCCATCATCAACCCCGAAATGGCAGCGGCCAAGGAAATCTCTCACCTGCTGCGGTTCCCGGGCGCAAGCAAGATCGACACCTTCGCGGGCGGACGCGTGCGGCTCATCAAGTTTGCGCTGACCGAGCGGCAGGGGCTGGACGGCGTGGCGATCCACGAGATCCCCACCCGCCTCAAGAGCGACATTCTGGTCTGCGCGGTGGAGCGTGACGGCGGGGTCATCATCCCCAACGGTAACTTTGTGCTGCAGAACGGCGATCAGGTCACCTTCCTCGCCACGCAGGAGAAGGCCCACGAGTTCTTCCAGCGTATCAATATGCCGGTGCGGCCGGTGCGCAACGCCCTCATCGTGGGCGGCGGCGCCATCGCCTATTACCTGAGTCAGGAGCTGCTGGAAAATCACGTCCGCGTCCGCATCGTCGAGCGGGACCCGGCCCGCTGCAATGTTCTGGCCGAGTCCCTGCCTGAGGCACAGATCCTGAACGAGGACGGCTCCAACCGCGACTTCCTGCTCTCGGAAGGTCTGGAATCCACCGAAGCCTTCGTGGCTCTGACCAACATCGACGAAGAAAACGTGCTGCTGACCCTGTTTGCAAAAAAGCACTCCAAGGGCAAGCTGGTCACGAAGATCAACCGCCTCGAGTTCGACGATATTCTGGCCGGGCTCGATCTGGGCAGCATCGTCTACCCCAAGTACATGACCTGCGACTACATCGTGCAGTACGTCCGCGCCCTGCAGAACGAGGCCGGCAACAACATCAAGACCCTTTACCGCATCCTCGACGACCGCGTGGAAGCGCTGGAATTCACTGTCCATGAGGAGAGCCGGGCCACCGGCGTGCCGCTGAGCCAGCTGCATCTGAAAAAGAATCTGCTGCTCTGCTGCATCACCCGCGGCGACCATATCCTCATCCCCCGCGGCGGCGACCAGATCCAGGTGGGCGACAACGTCATCGTCGTCACGCTGGAACACGGCCTGCACGACCTGCGGGACATCGTGGAAGAGTAACGGGGGACAGGACGTATGAATTATGCGATCGTCTTTCGTCTGCTGGGCTACATCCTGATGATAGAGGGTACACTGCTGCTGCTCCCGGCGGTGACGAGCCTCATCTACGCCGAGTGGGCCGTCATGGGCGTGTTCCTGCTGACGGCGGCCATCAGTGGGGCGCTGGGCTTTGCCCTGCAGGCCATCAAGCCCCGCAGCAAGGTGTTCTATATGCGGGAGGGCTTTGCGGCCACCGCCCTGAGCTGGATCACCATCAGTATCATGGGTGCAGTGCCGTTCGTCCTCACCGGCTGCATCCCGAATCCCGTGGACGCCATGTTTGAGACCGTTTCGGGCTTCACCACCACCGGTGCCAGCATCCTGCCCGCCGTGGAGGGCCTGCCCAACGGCATCCTGCTCTGGCGCAGCTTCACCCATTGGATCGGCGGCATGGGCGTTCTGGTGTTCCTGCTCTCCCTGCTGCCCCTGACCGGCGGCTCCCACGTCAACCTGATGAAGGCGGAAAGCCCCGGCCCGCAGGTGGACAAGCTGGTGCCGAAGGTGCAGTCTACGGCCAAGATCCTGTACGGCATCTATTTCGCGCTCACGGTGGTGGAGCTCTGCTTCCTGCTGGCGGGCGGAATGAATGTGTTCGACTCTCTGCTCACGGCCTTTGGCACGGCGGGTACTGGCGGCTTCGGCTTCAGGAACGACAGCTTTGCCGGCTTCTCGCCCTACATCCAGTGGGTCGTGACCGTCTTTATGATCCTCTTCGGCGTCAACTTCAACGCGTATTTCCTGCTGCTGCTGCGCCGGTTCCGCCGCGCAGCGTCCAGCGAGGAGGTCCGCGCCTATTTTGCCATCATTCTGGCGGCGGTGGCCGTCATCACGGTGAACATCCGCAGCCTCTACGGCACCTTCGGCGAGGCGCTGCGCCATGCGGCCTTCCAGGTCGGCTCCATCATCACCACCACCGGCTTTTCCAGCTGTGATTTCGACCTCTGGCCCACGCTGGCAAAAGAGGTGCTGGTGCTGCTGATGTTCGTGGGTGCCTGCGCGGGCAGCACCGGCGGCGGCATCAAGGTGAGCCGCTTCCTCCTGCTGGGCAAGACGCTGGGCAAGGAGCTGAAGCAGGCTCTCCACCCGCAGGTGGTGGCCCCCGTCCGGATGGACGGCAAGCTGGTCAATCATGAGACCATCCGCACCACCAACGTCTTTCTGGCGGCCTACATCTTCATCTTTGCGGCGAGTTTCATGCTTGTCAGTCTGGACGGCTTTGACATGGTGACGAACTTCACCTCCGTCGCCGCCACCCTGAACAACATCGGCCCCGGCCTCAGTCAGGTGGGTCCCATGATGAACTTCGGGGCCTACTCCAACTTTGCAAAGCTGGTGCTCATCTTCGATATGCTGGCCGGTCGTCTGGAAATTTTCCCGATGCTGGTGCTCTTCCTGCCCGATGCGTGGAGAAGATTCTAAAAGTTTTATAACGAAAAAATCCCCCGGTCCAGCCGGGGGATTTTTGTCTGTATCAGAACGTCAGCTCGACCTTTTCCTGCGCACGGTATTGCAGAGCCTCGAGCAGCGAATCCTCGTCGAGGAGGCGCTTGCCGGAGAGGTCGGCAATGGTGCGGGCCACCCGGAGGATGCGGTCGTGGGCGCGGGCCGAAAGGCCCAGCGTCTCGTAGGAGGCCCGCAGGAGCTGTTCGGCAGCGGGGGTCATCCGGCAGATGCGCCGCACCTGCCCGGCGGTGAGCTGGGCGTTGCAGCGCACATCCTCGTAGCCGGGAGCAGCGTACCGCTGGGCCTGGATGGCCCGGGCGGCAAGGACCTGTTTCCGCAGCTCGGCGCTGCTCTCGGAAGGGGCAGCGCCATGCAGTTCATCGAAGGCCACCGGGTCCATCTCGACGCAGAGGTCGATGCGGTCCAGCAGCGGGCCGGACACCCGGCTGCGGTACTGCCGCACCGCGCTGGGCGAACAGGTGCAGGCCCGGGTAGGGTGGCCGTAGTAGCCGCATTTGCAGGGGTTCATGGCGGCGACGAGCTGGAAGCGGCTGGGATAAGTGGCGCTTCCGGCGGCCCGGCTGACCGTGATGCAGCCGTCCTCGAGGGGCTGGCGCAGCACTTCGAGGCTCTCGCGGGAGAACTCGGGCAGCTCGTCGAGGAAGAGGACGCCGCAGTTGGCCAGACTGCACTCGCCGGGGCGGAACTGCGCCCCGCCGCCCGCCAGCGCAGCCGAACTGGCCGAGTGGTGGGGGCTGCGGAAGGGCCGTGCCGTCACGAGGCCCCGGCCTGCGGGCATCTGCCCGGCGATGGAGTAAATTTTCGTCGTCTCCACGGCTTCTTCCCGGGTCAGGGGCGGCAGGATGCCGGGCAGGCGGCGGGCCAGCATGGATTTGCCGGTGCCGGGCGCACCCACGAGCAGGACGTTGTGTCCGCCCGCAGCCGCGATGACCATCGCCCGGCGGGCCAGCGGCTGGCCGCAGACGTCAGCGAAATCGGGAACCTGGCTCCACGCATCGGCAGGGTCGAAGGGGACAGGCATCGTAGGCAGGATGGGCTGGACGCCCCGCAGCGCATCCACGACCTGACGGGCCGTTGCGGCAGGGTAGACCTGCATCTCGCTGCCGCAGGCCTCAGCGGCTTCGGCCGCATTCTCGGCGGGGACATAGAGCGCCCGCACACCGCCGGCGGCAGCCTCCAGCGCCATGGGCAGGACGCCGGAAACCGGGCGGAGACTGCCGTCCAGTGCCAGCTCCCCCAGAAAGGCCGTGTCCTTCGGCGGCGGCTCCAGCTGCCCGGAAGCGGCCAGCACCGCCAGCAGCAGGGGCAGGTCATACACCGGGCCGGTCTTGCGGACGTCGGCGGGAGCGAGGTTGATGGTGATGCGGCGGTCAGGCCACTTGAAGCCCAGATTTTTCAGGGCTGCGTGGACGCGGTCGCCGCTCTCCCGGACGGCGGAGTCCGGCAGGCCGACGATGGAGAGGGCGGGCATCCCGCCCGAGATGTCGGCCTCGACTTCCACGGGAAAGCCGTTGAGGCCCTTGAGGCCGAAGCTCTTGAGGACTGCGTACATGGGCGCTCCTTTCTGCCCGATGGGGCGGCAGAAACCATCCATAAAAGGGGATGATGGAATTTTTTGCGGTATTTCGAAATTTCTTCTGAGATAACAGACAAAAGACATGGAATGGTCGGCTAAGAACTGACTAAGAAATGGCAAAGACAGGGCGCAGATGCCCAAGTTCGACACAATTTTCTGTTTGAATCTATTATATTAAAGGGCATGTGAGATGTCAACGAAACGCGAACCATCTGTAATTGGAGGAAGAATCTTATGGTTGCGAAAGAGTACTGCTGTTACACAAGGCCCTATTCCAGTATCGAAGGCTTTCAGCTTGCACACACGCTGTACTACAGCGCAAGCGTAGAGGAAGAGGGTGTTGTACTGGCAGTGCGGCGGCAGCAGGGAGAAGAGTGTGTCACGGAGCAGGTCATCTGCCCGGTGGGCGACTTCGGGCGGCTGATGTCCCTGATGCGGTATCTGTGCGAAAATGGAGTAGGGCTGGGCCACTGGCTGGATGTGCTGGACGACGCAGGGCAGGTGTACTGGCCCTGCACGGCTGCAAATGGGCAGCAGGAGCGCGGAAAGCCTGCACGATTTGTGGCATTTGCTGGTTTTGAGGGGGGAAACTTGGTACATAATCCTGAATTGACACAAAGCGTATAAAAGCTTATATTATAAGTAGACTTGGATGAATTTGTCCATTATGGTCAAAAATTATAAAGGTAAGGTGTGCAATATGTATCAGGATGAGTATAAGCGCTGGCTGGCAGCGGATCTGGAGGACGCAGATCTGAAGCCGGAGCTGGCCAAGGTCGAGGGAAACGACGACGAGATCAAGGACCGCTTTGCCGTTGCACTGAAATTCGGCACCGCCGGCCTGCGCGGCGTGCTGGGCGCTGGAACCAACCGCATGAACATCTACGTCGTGCGTCAGGCCACCCAGGGCCTGGCAAACTGGGTCAAGACCCAGGGCGGCAGCCAGACCGTGGCCATCAGCTACGACAGCCGCCTGAAGAGCGACGTCTTTGCCAAGACTGCCGCCGGCGTTCTGGCCGCAAACGGTATCAAGGTGCGCATTTATGATGCTCTGATGCCTGTCCCGGCCCTGAGCTTTGCCACCCGTTACTATGAGTGCAATGCGGGCATCATGGTCACCGCTTCTCATAACCCCGCCAAGTACAACGGCTACAAGGCCTACGGCCCCGACGGCTGCCAGATGACCGATGACGCCGCCGCCATCGTCTACGACGAGATCCAGAAGACCGATGTCCTGACCGGCGCAAAGTACATCTCCTTTGCCGAAGGCGTCGAGCAGGGCCTCATCCGCTTTGTGGGCGACGACTGCAAGAACGCCCTCTACGCCGCCATCGAGGCACGTCAGGTGCGCCCGGGCCTGTGCAAGACCGCCGGCCTGAAGCTGGTCTACAGCCCGCTGAACGGCTCCGGTCTGGTGCCGGTCACCCACGTCCTGAACGACATAGGCATCACCGACATCACCATCGTGCCGGAGCAGGAGTACCCCAACGGCTACTTCACCACCTGCTCCTACCCCAACCCCGAGATCTTCGAGGCTCTGAAGCTGGGCCTCGACCTCGCCACCAAGACCGGCGCCGACCTGATGCTGGCCACCGACCCCGACGCCGACCGCGTGGGTATCGCCATGAAGTGTCCGGACGGCAGCTATGAGCTGGTCTCCGGCAACGAGATGGGCGCTCTGCTGCTGGATTACATCTGCGCAGGCCGCATCGAGAAGGGGACCATGCCCAAGGACCCCGTCGCCGTCAAGTCCATCGTCTCCACCCCGCTGGCGGATGCCATCGCCGCCCACTACGGCGTGGAGATGCGCAGCGTGCTGACCGGCTTCAAGTGGATCGGCGACCAGATCGCAAATCTGGAAGCTGCCGGTGAAGTGGACCGCTTCATCTTCGGCTTCGAGGAGAGCTACGGCTATCTGGCCGGCCCCTATGTCCGTGACAAGGATGCCGTCATCGGCTCCATGCTCATCTGCGAGATGGCCGCTTACTACCGCAGCATCGGTTCCTCCATCAAGGAGCGTCTGGAAGAGATCTACAAGGAGTATGGCCGCTACCTGAACAAGGTGGACAGCTTCGAGTTCCCCGGCCTGACCGGCATGGAGAAGATGGCCTCCATCATGCAGAAGCTGCGTGACGAGCCCCTCACCGAGTTGGCCGGCCACAAGGTGGTCAAGGTCACCGACTACAAGAAGCCCGAAGAGACCGGCCTGCCCGCCGCAAACGTCCTCATCTACACTCTGGACAACGGCGCTGCCGTGGTCGTCCGTCCCTCCGGCACTGAGCCGAAGATCAAGACCTACTTCACCACTCTGGGCAAGGACCTGGCCGAGGCTCAGGCTCAGAAGGATGCTCTGGCCGCTGCCATCGAGCCCATCCTCGCATAACGCAGAAATTTCATAAAAAATTTATGCCCCCGTACAGCGCCAAAAGTGCTGCACGGGGGCATTTTTGATGGGCGAGGGCAGTTGCAGTTTGTGGGTGGATACGCTATAATATTCAATGAATAATAATACGCTCTGTGCAGTGCGGCACAGGGCAGGAATAAAATGGGGCAGGTGTAAGAAATTGGAATGTCGTGTGACGGCAGTCCTGGTGGCGGCTGGTTCTTCCACCCGGATGGGATTTGATAAACTGAGCTTCGATCTGGGCGGTGAGACCGTCCTGGAGCGGAGCGTCCGGGCCTTTGACGAGTGTCCGGAGGTGGACGAGCTGGTGATCGTGACCGGCGCGTCCGGTGAGAATGCCCAGCGGGCCGCTGCCCGCTGCAAAAAGCCGGTGCGGCTGGTGAAGGGCGGCTCGACCCGCGCCGAGAGCGCCCGAAGCGGCGTGGCCGCTGCCCACGGCAGACTGGTGGCCGTCCACGACGCGGCCCGGCCCTTCGTGAGCCAGAGCGTTATCGCCGATACGATAGCGGCCGCTGCCCGCTGCGGTGCCGCCGCCCCGGCGGTGCCGGTGAAGGACACCATCAAGCGGGCGAAGGGCGGCGACGGCAAGACTGTGCCGGAAGGCTGCATGGTGGAGAACACCCCCGCCCGCAGCACCCTTTATGCGGTGCAGACGCCCCAGTGCTTCGACCGGGCCGCCTATCTGGCGGCGCTGGATGAACTGGACGAGGCCAGCGCCCGCCTCGTCACCGACGACTGCAGCCTGTTCGAGCTGACGGGCCGCCCGGTGGAGCTGGTCCGGGGCGACTACGCAAACATCAAGATAACCACCCGGGAGGACCTGCCCCGGGCCGGGAACGGAGGAAAGAAAATGCGCATTGGTCATGGTTATGACGTCCACCGTCTGGTGGAGGGCCGCAAGCTCATCCTGGGCGGCGTGGAAGTGCCGTATGAAAAGGGCCTGCTGGGCCACTCGGACGCCGACGTGCTGGCCCACGCGGTCATGGACGCCGTGCTGGGCGCAGCGGCGCTGGGCGACATCGGCCAGCACTTCCCCGATACGGCGGAAGAGTACGCCGGGGCCGACAGCCTCATGCTGGCCCGCCGTGTGGCAGAGATCGTGACCGAGCACGGCTGGCGCATCGAGAACATCGACGCCACCATCCTCTGCCAGCGCCCGAAGCTGGCCCCCCACATCCCGGCCATGCGGGCAAAGCTGGCCGAGGCTTTCGGGATGCCGGCGGACGCCGTGAGCGTCAAAGCCACCACCGAGGAGCATCTGGGCTTTACCGGCGAGGGGCTGGGCATCGCGGCCCATGCCGTCGCCCTCATCGAAGCAGTGTGAACGGGAGAATGTGACCCATGACTCTGAACTCTATCGTAGCAAACTTCCAGACCTTCAAGCTGGTAGACCTGCTGGACATCCTCATCATCGCGTTCCTCATCTACCAGCTGCTGGGCTTCGTCAACCGCACCCGCGCCGGCCAGCTGGCCAAGGGCGCGCTCATCGTCATGGCGGTCTATCTGGTGGCCAACATCCTGAATATGCGCACCGTCACCTGGCTGCTCAACTCGCTGCTGCAAGTCGGTCTGCTGACGCTGGTGGTGCTGTTCCAGCCCGAGATACGGCGTGCGCTGGAGCGGATGGGCCAGACCGACCAGTGGGCCTATCGCTTCTTCAATAAAAACCGCTACAACGACACCAGCCTCAAGGGCGCGTGGCGCAGCGCCATCATCGCCATCTGCGACGCGGCAGAGCGCTTTTCGGAGACCAAGACCGGCGCGCTCATCGTGCTGGAACGGAACACCAACCTTTCTGAGATCGTCCGCACCGGCACGCCCGTGAACAGCGCGGTCAACCTCGAGGTGCTGGGTACCATCTTCTACGAGGGTACCCCCCTCCACGACGGCGCGGCCATCATCGAGAATGGCCGCATCAAGGCCGCAGGCTGTGTGCTGCCCCTTTCCAACAACCTGGACCTGGGCAAGGACATGGGCACCCGCCACCGCGCCTGCCTCGGCATCGCCGAGAACTCCGACGCCATCGCCATCGTGGTCAGCGAGGAGACAGGCATCATCTCGATGGCGAAAAACGGTGTTCTCATGCGCCACTTTGACCGTCAGACCCTTTACACCCGGCTGGTGGATGAGATGATACCCAAGGAGACCGCCAGCGAGAAGAGCGCTGCCGAGGGCTGGAAGGCACGGGGCAAGCGCCTGCTGAACTGGGTGAACAACAAGGAGGAGGATGAGCAGCAATGAGCACTGAGCAGAACAACGGCAAGCCTGCCGTACCCCCCAAGCGCAATCTGCTGAACGACCGCCGCATCCGGCTCCTGCTTTCTTTGCTGGGTGCGGTCATCGCGTGGATGGCTGTCACCATCGTCGTGCAGCCCGGCACCACCACCACCATCTATAATGTTCCGGTGGACTTTAGCTATGATTCGGCTGCCTACACTTCCCGGGGGCTGAGCATCGTCAATGCGGAGGAAAAAACGGTCAACCTGAAGCTTTCCGGCGACGGCTACACCATCGGCAGCCTGTCGGCCAACGACTTTGTCGTCTACCCCGACTGGTCCAGCGTCCGCGACAGCGGCGAAAAGAGCCTGCGCCTTCAGGTGCGGAGCCAGAGCACCCTGCTCACCGGTGTGTCCGTCTCCATCGACGGCGACAACACCGTGGACGTGGTGTTCGATGTGGTGGAAGAAAAGACCCTGCCCATCCAGGTGACGACGAATTACCTGAAGATAGCAGACGGCTATATCCTCTACGGCACCGACATCTCGAAGGAGACGGTGACGCTCTCCGGACCCAGCACCGAGCTGAGCAAGGTAGAGACCTGCACCGCCGAGGTGACCTACAACGGCGAGCTGACCAGTCCCGTCACTCTGGACACCAGCCTGCGTTTTTACACCCGCAGCGGCGGAGAGGTGAAATTTGAGTATACTACTCTGGAAACGGACAGCGTCGAGGTCACGCTGCAGGTGTATAAGCTGGCCACCCTGCCGGTGGAAGTCAGCTTTATCAACGCGCCCCGCGACTTTGACCCCTCGGTGCTGGTCTACTCCCTGAGCAAAAAGACCCTCAATGTGGCCGGCCCGGAGTCCCAGATCGACCGTCTGTCCGCCCTGTCGGTGGGTACCATCGACCTTTCCACCTTTGCACTGGATAAGGTGTACGAAATGCCCATCGAGCTGCCCAGCGGCATCCGTCTGCTGGACAACATCTCCAGCATCACGGTCAGCTTCGACAGCTCCCGTCTGGAAACCAAGACCATGAACCTGCCCGCCAGCTGTGTGCAGGTCATCAACCTGCCCTCCACCTACACCCTGACCGTGGAGACGGAGCGGCTGATGAACGTCACCCTCTGCGGCCCGGCCGGTTCGCTGGAAGCACTGAATCCGGAACAGGTGGTCATTGAGATCGACGCCGACGACTTCTATGTCGCCATCGGCCGGCAGAACATCGCCTGCCGCCTCTATGTGCCGGCCAACGACAAAATTTTTGCGCTGGGCAGCTATGTGGTGCAGTGCAAGATAGAAAGTAACTGAGTATATGATCCTGATCCATGATATTCGCCTGCCCCTCTCTGCCGGGGAGCCGCAGGCCTACGAAAAAGCCCTACCGCCTCGCCCGCATCCCCCGGGGAAAGGTGAGCCATCTGGGCATCGCCCGGCTCTCGGTGGACGCCCGCCACGGCCAGCCCAAGCTGGTGTACACCGTGGCTGTGACTCTGAAAGAGGAGGGGGAAGAGGCCGCCTGTGCGGGTGCTTCCCGCAGCGTCACCGTCCGGGGCAAGACCGATCTCTCGGTGCAGAACGGCACTCTGCCGCTGACGCACCGGCCTGTGGTCTGCGGCCTCGGCCCGGCGGGCCTCTTTGCGGCGCTGCTGCTGGCCCGTCAGGGCTACCGGCCCATCGTGCTGGAACGCGGCCCGGCGCTGGACGAGCGCGTCAAGGCCGTGGAGCATTTCTCCGCCACCGGTGAGCTAGACGAAAACGCCAACATCCAGTTCGGCGAGGGCGGCGCCGGAACCTTCTCGGACGGCAAGCTCACCACCCGCATCGGCGACGAGCTCTGCGGCTTCGTGACCGAAGTGTTCCTCGAGCACGGCGCGCCGAAGGAGATCGCCTGGCAGCAGAAGCCCCATGTCGGCACCGACCTGCTGCGGGGCGTCATCACTTCGATCCGAAAAGAGATCGAGTCGCTGGGCGGTGAGGTCCACTTCAACACAGCCCTCACCGGCTTCGAGCGGCGGGACGGCCGGCTCGTCGGCATCCAGACCACGGACGGTGCCTTCCCCTGTGAGGCGCTGGTGTTCGCGGTGGGCCACTCGGCCCGCGACACCTTCGGGATGCTGATGGACAGCGGCCTCGTGCTGGAGTGCAAGCCCTTCAGCGTCGGCTTCCGGGCAGAACATCTCCAATCGGAAATCGAAAAGAGCCTCTACCACGAGGCGGCGGGCCATCCGGCCCTGCCGCGCGGCGAATATCAGCTTTCGCAGCACGTTGAAAAACGGTGCGTTTATACCTTCTGTATGTGTCCGGGCGGCCAGGTGGTAGCTTCGGCCAGCGAAAAGGGCCGCGTCGTGACCAACGGCATGAGCTACCACGCCCGCAGCGGCAGGAACGCCAACGCGGCCGTGGTGGTCAGCGTGGGCGGTGAAGATTTCGGCAACGATCCCCGGAAGGCCATCGCCTTCCAGCGGGAGCTGGAAGCCCGGGCCTATGCGGCAGGCCGTCCCGGCGGAGAGTATGCCGCCCCGGCGGAGAACATCCAGAGCTTTTTGGAGGGCAGGGGCCGGCTGAACATTGGCCGCGTCCAGCCCACCTATGACCGGGGCGTCGTCGCTGCGGACCTCGGCGCACTGCTGCCGACCGAGCTGGCCGACACCCTGCGGGTCGGTCTGCGGGCTTACGAGCGGAAAATTGCGGGTTACACCGCCCCCGAGGCCATTCTGACCGGCCTCGAGACCCGTACCAGCAGCCCGGTGCGGCTGAAACGGGAAGAAAATTTTGAATGCGCCCAGCTGGCAGGATTGTATCCCTGCGGCGAGGGTGCCGGATATGCGGGCGGCATCATGAGTGCCGCCGTCGATGGCCTGCGGGTGGCCCGCGCCATCATCAGCCGGTACAGCCCGGCAGAAGGGTGAGAAGTTGAATGACTGATCGTGAAGACGATTTTGACCGCACGGCGAAGGACAGCGAAGGCCGTAAGGTGCAGCAGGAGCTGGAACGCCAGCTCCGCGAGCTGGGCAACACCATGTCCGACTCCTTCCGACACGGCTTTGAAGGCCGGGGCGAGGAGATCGGCGACCGTGTGTGGGATGTGGGCCGCGCCGCGGTGAACGCCGCCGGTTATGGCATCTCGGAGGCAGGCCGGGTCTTTCAGGCCGGAAAACAGGAGTACCAGAAGCGGGCCGGGGAGGCCGGAAGCAGCACCAGCGCCAGCGGGATGACCGACTGGGCGCGCAATTTCTTTGCGAAGAAGCCGGAACCGACGGCCATCGAGAATATCCGCGCCAGCGCCAAAAAGCGCCACGGCGCAGGCGTCGCCATGCTGGCGACCGGCATCACCTTCGCCGTCCTCTTCGGCATCACGGCCATCGCCTGCTTTGGCACGGCGGGGGCGTTCACGTCCGGCGGCGTGATGGTGGCGGCTGATATGACGGTCCTCAGTGCCATCGGCGATTTTGCACTGGGTGCTATCGCGGTGACGGGGTGGTGCTCTGCCGCTGTGACCGCTGTGTTCGGCTGGCTGACCGCAGCGGGCGCGTCCCGTATGAAGGCCGCCAAGACCCTGGAGCTCTACGCCGATACCGCCGAGGGCTTCGACTGGCACAAGGGCCTGTCCCTTTCCATGCTGGCCGACCTGACGCATAAAAAGAAGACCAAGGCGCTCAAGATGCTGCGGAAATTCATCCACAAGGGCTGGCTCAGTGCCTGGCTGGACGAGAAAAACGACAAGCTCTACCTGACGGCGGAGGACTACCGCGCCGCGCAGGAAGATCAGCCCCAGCCCGAACCGGAAAAAGCGCCGGAACAGGCCGGAGAAGTCCCCCTGAACCTCGAGACGACCCGCCGCTTTGCGCAGGTGCTCGAGAAGGAGCAGGAGCTCATGGAGGATGAGCGGGCTGTGGAGGAGCTGCAGCATATGCAGAAGACCACCGAGTCCATCTGTGCCTGGCTGGAAGCCCACCCCGAGAGCCTGCCCAAGGCCCGCCGCTTTGCGGAATACTATATCCCCACCACCCTCAAGCTCCTGCACACCTACAACGACGTGCAGAGCCAGCAGGGCGAGAACGCGGAGGCCATCCGCCGGGATATTGCGGGCATCCTGCACACCCTGAATCAGGCGTATGATAACCTCTACGATAAGCTTTTGTCGGACGTGGCGCTGGACGTTTCCAGCGAGATCGCTGCGCTGCAGGGGATGCTGGCGAACGATGGTCTGGCCGGGGAGGGATTGCGATGACCTACCGGGCCTGGAACACCAAGACCGTTGACCGCGCCGCCCTGAAAGAGCTGATAGCGGCCATCGCCCAGCAGAACACCGAAGAGCTGGAATACCAGAACATGGACGAGGAGTGGAGCGAGGAAAAGTACCGCTCTGTCCTCGCGGCCCAGCAGAAAGAAGCCGGCCTGCTGGCCGGCATCCTCGCTGCCCGGGGCATCACCGACCCCGCCGAGGCGCTGACCCTTCTGGCGGGCGAAGAAGAGCTGAGCGACCCCATGCTCCTGACCGACATGGACAAAGCCTGTGAGCGCATCCTGCGGGCCATCGACGGGGGGGAGACCATCGTCGTCTTCGGCGACTACGACGTGGACGGTGTGACCGCCACGGCCCTGCTCTATCAGCACCTGAAAGGGATGGGCGCCGCCGTCAAGTGTATGCTGCCCAGCCGGGAGGGCGACGGCTACGGCCTCTCGAAGAACGCCATCCAGTCGATCTACGATAAGGGCTGCCGCCTCATCGTCACGGTGGACAACGGCATCTCTGCCGTAGAGGAAGCCGCATTCGCGGCCAGCCTCGGCATCGACCTCATCATCACAGACCACCATCTGCCCCACGACACCCTGCCCCAGGCAGCGGCCATCGTGGACCCCCGCCGTGCCGACGACCACAGCCCCTTCAAGGGCCTGTGCGGCGCGGGCGTGGCCTTCAAGCTCTGCGCCGCGCTGGATGGCTGCCCGCCGGAAGAGATGCTGGAATACTGCGGCGACCTCGCCGCTGTTGGCACCGTGGCCGACGTCATGCCCCTGACAGGGGAGAACCGCACCATCGTCAAAGCAGGTCTGCGCCAGCTGCAAAATACGGACAGACCCGGCTTCTGCGCCCTTTTGGAAGAAGTGGGCCTTGCAGGCAAGCCGGTGACGGCAGAGAACATCAGCTACGCCATCGCGCCCCGCATCAATGCGCGGGCCGGATGGACAGCGCTGTCACCGCTTTGCAGCTGGTGCTCTGTGAGGACGAAGACCGGGCGGTCGAACTGGCTCATAAGCTGAGCGACATCAACATCCAGCGGCAGGAGACGGAGATGGAGATCGTCAAAGCCGCGCAGGAGCTGCTGGACGCTGAGCCGGAACGCCTCGAAGACCGGGTCATCCTGCTCTGGGGCAGAGACTGGCACCCCGGCGTCATCGGCATCGTGGCCTCCCGCCTTGTGGAAAAGACCGGACGCCCGGTCATCGTGGTGTCGGTGGATGAGCACGGCGAGGGCAAGGGCAGCGGCCGCAGCGTGCAGGGCTTCAACCTGCACGAGTGCATCGCCTCCTGCGCCGACATCCTGCTCCGCTTCGGCGGCCACGCCATGGCAGCGGGCCTCTCGGTGCGGGAAGAGGATCTGCAGACGCTCCGCCAGCGGCTCAACGACTGGGCGGCCCGGGAGTGTCCCGTGCTGCGCACCCCGCCGCTGGAGTGTGATCTGTCCGTCCACCTCGACCGCCTGACGGTGGAGAGCGTCCGCCGCCTCGACCAGCTGGCACCCTACGGTGCCGACAACCCCAGCCCGGTCTTCGTGCTGGAAATGGCTGTCGTGGAGGGGGTCTATGCCGTCTCGGAGGGCAAGCACTGCCGCCTGCGTCTGCGGCAGGGCAATTCCAGCATCTACGCCGTCTGGTTCGGGATGCACCCGGAACAGGTGCCTTACTCGACGGGCGACGTCGTGGACGCAGCCATCAGCCTTTCGGTCTACGATTCGCCCCGGGGCGCACAGCTGTCGGGCCGCATCATCGAGCTGCACCCGGCGGGCCTCGGAAACACAGCTGCGGAGCAGGCCGCGCTGGTGCAGGCGCTGCGCCGGGGTACGCCCCTGACGCCGGAGCAGAAGGAGAGCATCGCCCCGGAGCGCAGCCATATCATCACCGTTTATCGGGAGCTGCAGGCGCGGCGCTGGCACGCCGAAGACCTGCAGCCCCTGTTTGCAAAACTCGGCGAGGAGAACACCGGCCGGACGCTGGTGGCCGTCGCCGCGCTGGAACAGGTCGGCCTCATCACAGCGGCTGACCGGGGCGGGGCAAAGTTCTGGGAACTCGTGCCTGCCACCGGAAAGAAGAACCTTGCCGATGCGCCCATCCTGAAATGTCTGGAGGAACGATAAAGATGCCTGAGGGAAAGAAACCTGTCGTCCCCGCGCCCGCGGCACCGGCTGCGGCGAAAGAGGACAGCTACTCTGCAAAGACCCATCTCCACCAGCCCGTGCCGGTGACGGAGATGGCTACCGTGGCCGCAACGGCCCTGCCGGCCAACGCCCCTGAGGGGACCCTTCCCTCGGAGGTGCGGCCCGAGATCGTGACCTGGGAGAAGCTGGTGGAGGCCATCAAGGCCAGCGGCAAGGCCTACAACATGGCCATGATCGAAAAAAGCCTACAATATGGCCAACGACGCCCACAAGGGGGTCTGCCGCCGCAGCGGTGAGCCCTATATCTGCCACCCGCTGGCCGTGGCCCGCCTCGTGCTGGACCTCGGCATGGACAGCGAGAGCATCGCTGCCGCCCTGCTCCACGACGTGGTGGAGGACACCCCCACCACGCTGGCCGACCTGACCGCCGCTTTCGGCGAAGAGGTGGCTGCGCTGGTGGACGGCGTCACCAAGCTGACCAAGATCCAATTTTCCAATATCGAAGAGCTGCAGGCCGAGAATCTGCGCAAGATGCTGCTGGCCATGAGCCGTGACGTCCGCGTCATGATCATCAAGCTCTGTGACCGCCTGCACAATATGCGCACCGGCGACGCATGGCCGGAGCAGAAGCGCCGCGACAAGGCCCGGGAGACCATGGAGGTCTACGCCCCCATCGCCAACCGTCTGGGCATCCTGAACGTCAAGGAGGAGCTGGAAGACCGCAGCCTCCACTACCTCGACCCCGTGGGCTACGAGGAGATCAACAAGATGCTCAGCGAGCGCGCGGGCGACGAGTTTCTGGCCAGCGTGTCGGGCGTCATCAAAAGCCGCCTCGAGGAGAGCGGCATCGAGGGCGCGACCATCAAGCGGAGAGTCAAGAGCATCTACGGCATCTACCGCAAGACCATCATGCAGAACAAGTCCTTTGATGAAATTTACGACATCTACGCGGTGCGTATCATCCTGGACACCCTGGCTGAGTGCTACAGCACCCTGGGCCTCATCCACGATATGTACCACCCGCTGCCCAACCGCTTCAAGGACTATATCTCTACCCCCAAGCCCAACGGCTACCAGAGCCTCCACACCACCGTCATCGGCCACGAGGGCATCCCCTTTGAGGTGCAGATACGCACCCGCACCATGGACGAGCAGGCCGAGTACGGCGTTGCCGCCCACTGGAAGTATAAAGAGGGCCTCGAGGGCCACGATAAGCTGGACGAGCGTCTGGCCTGGGTCAGTCAGCTGCTGGAAAACCAGCGCGTCAGCGAGGATTCCGGCAACCTGCTCCATGATTTGAAGAGCGACCTGCTGCCGGAGGAGGTCTTTGCCTTCACCCCGAAGGGCGACGTCATCAACCTGCCTGCGGGCGCAAACTGCATCGACTTTGCCTACGCCATCCACTCTGCCGTCGGCAACCGGATGGTGGGCTGTAAGGTCAACAACCGCATCGTCCCCATCGACCATGTCGTGGCGACGGGCGAGATCATTGAAGTCATCCTCGGCCCGGCGGACAAAGGCCCCAGCCGCGACTGGCTCAAGATCGTGCGCACCAGCGAGGCCAAGAGCAAGATACGCAACTGGTTCAAGAAGATGCGCCGCGAAGAGAACATCCAGCAGGGCCGCGACGCGCTGGCCAAAGAGCTGCGCCGGGAGATGATCTTCATCCCCGACGACCAGCTGGACGAGTTCGTGGGCAGCTGCAGCCGCCGTCTGCGCCAGAACAACGCGGAGGAAATTTACGCCGCCATCGGCTACGGCGGCATGACCATCGCCAACTGCCTGCCCAAGCTCAAAGAGGAGTGGCAGAAGCTCAAGGCCGCCGAGGCTGCTGAGAACAAGTCGATGGAGGACCTGCCGAAGGTCGATCTGAGCCGCGTCCACGCCACCGACGGCGTGGTGGTGGAGGGCTTCGACAACACCCCCATCAAGTTTGCAAAGTGCTGCTCGCCCCTGCCCGGCGACCCCATCGTGGGCTTCATCACCCGGGGCTTCGGCGTCTCCATCCACAAGCAGAGCTGCGCCAACGCGGTGTCCAGCATGAAAGACCCCTCCAACGCCCCCCGCTGGGTCAAGGCGTACTGGGCCGACAGCGTCAAGGACAGCTACAAGGCCGGTCTGGAGCTCATCGCCCTCAACCGCAACGAGCTGCTGTCCGATGTGCTGGCCGCGCTGGCTGACATCCGCGTCCCCATCTACGCCATGAACGCCCGTCAGGTGGAGAACAACTGTGCCGTCATCAGCCTGACCATCGGCATCAACAATACAGAGCACCTCAACCGGGTCGTGGCCCGTTTGTCCAAAGTCAAGGACGTGCTCAAGGTAACAAGGAGCTAATATGCGTGCAGTCATTCAGGCCGTATCCTCGGCCAGCGTCCGGGTCAACGGCGGCGAGCCGCGCCCCATCGGTCCCGGCCTCGTCATCCTGCTGGGCGTCAAGGACACCGATACCCTCGACATCGTGCCGAAGCTGGCTGAAAAATGCGCGGGCCTGCGCATTTTCAAAGACGAAAACGACAAGCTGAACCTCAGCGCAAAGGACCTCGGGTACTCTGCACTGGTGGTGAGTCAGTTCACCCTCTACGGCGACACGAAGAAGGGCTTCCGCCCCAGCTTCATCAAGGCGGCACGACCGCCGCTGGCTGTGGACGCCTACGAGCTGTTCCTCGCCGAGATGAACAGGCAGGGCCTCAAGGATGTCCAGCACGGCGAGTTCGGCGCGGATATGCAGGTGTCGCTGGTCAACGAAGGCCCCTGCACCATCGTCATCGACACCGACGAGTGGAATAAAGGAGAAAAATAAACCATGAAGGCATTTCATCTGGTCGGCCCTGCGCCGTTTTACACCAACAGCTTCCTGCTCATCTCGGACGCAGGCAACGCGGTGGTCATCGACCCCGCCGCCGAGGTGCAGGAGTACGATAAGATCTTAAAGGAGCACGGCGGCAGGCTGAGCCTCATCCTCTGCACCCACGGCCACTACGACCATGTGGGCAGTGCGGGGGTCCTGAGCCGCGAGTGGGGCGCAAAGCTCTACTGTGAGCCCGCCGACTGTCGGGGGACCCAGCTGCTGCCCCTCAAGGGCTCGGACAGCGGCTACGAAGAGGGCGAGGTCATCCCCCTCGACGAGCTGCGCTTCACCGTCTGGCACACCCCCGGCCACACCGAGGGCAGCGTGGTGCTGCTGTGCGGGAGCTATCTCTTCGTGGGCGACACCGTCTTTCAGGGCAGCATCGGCCGCACCGACCTCGAGGGCGGCGACAGCCGGAAGATGGACGAGAGCCTGCGCAAGTTCGCGGCCCTGCCCGTCCCGGCCGAGGCGCAGGTGCTGCCCGGCCACGGCGATTTCTCCACCTTCGGGCAGGAGGCCGCCACCAACTTCTATATCAAAAATGCGCTGAGAAACGCATAAAAAGGCGGGATTTCACATGAATATCTATATCACGGGCCTCGGCTCGGGCTACGAGGTGGAGCACCTCGTCCGCCTGTTCTACCCAATGGCCCCGCTCACCCTCACCCCGCCCGAGGACGGCGCAGACTGCGTCTGGGCCGAGAAGCGGCCTGACAAGCTCTGGGCCATGGTGCGGCAGGGCGGCAAGAGCCGGACCGTCGAAGCACCTCTGCCCATTCCCGTGGAAGAGGGCGGCGAGACGCCGGAATTTGCGCTGGCCAGCCTGACCTATGACCTGCTGCGCAGCTGGACGGGCATCCGCCCGCCCTGGGGCAAGATGACCGGCGTCCGCCCGGTGCGCCTCGTCCACGACAAGCGGGCCGCAGGCTGGACGGAAGAGGAGATCGACGATTTCTTTTTGAAGCGCTTCGACTGCTCGCCCGAAAAATACGGCATGGCCAAGGCCATCGCGGACTTGCAGGAGCCTATCCTGAAAGCAGGCAGTGCGCCCAAGACCTACAGCCTCTATATCGGCATCCCGTTCTGCCCCTCCCGGTGCAGCTATTGCAGCTTCGTCAGCTGCAACCTCGACCGTGACCGCAAGCTGGTGCAGCCCTATGTGGACTGCCTGTGCAAAGAGGTCGAGGCCATCCGGGACGAGGCCGACAAGGCCGGGCTGAGGCTCTGCAGCATCTACATCGGCGGCGGCACCCCCACCAGCCTCTCGGCAGCGCAGCTGCGCCAGCTCATGGGGACGGTGCGGGACTGCTTCGACCTTTCCGCCATCGTGGAATACACGGTGGAAGCCGGACGCCCCGACTGCACCGACGCCGAAAAGCTGGCCGTCATCCGAGAATACGGCGCGACCCGCATCTCCATCAATCCGCAGACCTTCTCGGATGAAGTATTGGCGAACATTGGCCGCAGGCACTCGGCTCAGGACATCCTCGACTGCTATGCCGAGGCCCGGGCCGCAGGCCACGACGACATCAACATGGACCTCATCGCTGGCCTGCCCGGCGACACGGTGGAAGGGTTCGAGAAGAGTCTGCGTCAGGCCATCGCCCTCGACCCTGAGAACATCACCGTCCACACCCTGACCCTCAAGCGGGCCTCCCGCATCGTCATCGAGGACCAGAAGGAGAACGACTACGCCGATGTGGCCGCCATGCTGGAAAGGTGCCATCTGCTGGCCGAGGCGGGCTATCGGCCCTACTACCTCTATCGTCAGAAAAATACCCTCCAAAACCTGGAAAACGTGGGCTGGTGCAAGCCGGGCCACGAGGGGTATTATAATATCTATATCATGGAAGAAGTCCAGACCATCCTCTCGGCCGGCGCAGGCGGCAGCACCAAGCTGGTGGCCGACGGCGGCAAGCGGATGCAGCGCATCTTCAATTTCAAGTATCCGACAGAATACATCCAGCGTTTTGACGAAGTGCTGGAACGGAAAAAGGAGTGGCGGTTTTTATGATCACGATTTGGGTACCGAAACGTCTGGTTGAGATAGACCTGTACAACGTCGCCGCCCAGAGCCCGGCGGCGCTGGCGGAGATGAGCGAGAAGAGCTACCGCCAGCGGGTGGCCTATGCTGCCCAGAAGATCAGGGACTCCCGCGCCAAGATCGTCATGCTCACCGGCCCGTCGGCCAGCGGCAAGACGACTTCGGCTCATAAGGTGGCCGAGGCTCTGGAAGCCTCCGGCACCCCGGCCCATGTCATCAGTCTGGATAACTTCTTCAAGGGCGCTCAGTATTACCCCCGCCTGCCCGACGGTACGCTGGACTACGAGAACCCCGACACGCTGGATATGTCCCTCATCCGCCAGTGCCTCAGCGATCTGAGCACCACCGGCAAGACCGTGCTGCCCATCTACGACTTCACCGCCGAGTCCCGCTCCTCCGAGACGGAGACGCTGGACCTCAAGGGCGGCGTCTGCATCGTGGAGGGCATCCACGCCCTCAACCCCGAGCTGACGGGCCTCGTGAAGGGCGACGACGTCTACCGCATTTACGCCGGCCTGCGGGAGGAATACTGCATCGATGGCCGCCGTGTCATCAACACCCAGGATATCCGCCTCTGCCGCCGCACCCTGCGGGATGCCGCCGCCCGGGGCCGCAGCCCCGCCAAGACCCTCGCCATGTGGGACAGAGTCCTCGACGGCGAGACCCGGTATATCAAGGGCTTCAAGACTACGGCAGACTTTTTGCTGGACACCTCCTTCACCTACGAGCTGGGCCTCATCGCAAAGCTCCTGCGCCCGGTGAGCCAGCGCTTCACGCTGGAAGGCCACAATGCGGAGCTCTGGGACGAGACGGCCCGCCGCTTCGAGCATGTGGCCCCGGTGGAGCTGGAGCTTCTGCCCGCCGACAGCATGCTGCGCGAGTTCTACGCAGGTGAGGTTTGAGAAGCCGTTTTCCTAAGCATTGCACACAGCCCGAAACGGTCTTTTTGCCCGCATACTGCGTTGCTTTCCCTTGCAATCCGTCAGGATTGCTGCGGAAAATCGCCTTGTCTGCGGGCAAAAATCCTCGCCGTTCGGCGCACCCTGCTTACGAAAACAGCTTCTAAACGACATCAGAACGCGGAAAGCGTGCAAATTGCGAAAAAAATGTTTCCAAATCCGCACGATTCTGTAAAACTTGGGTGGGATTCGTTGCATTCCCCCCGGGAGTGCGCTATAATAAAAATAATCTCCGGCGGCACAGGGACAGCCTGAGCAGAAAACGCAGAGGAGTGCTGCCCACCCCGGGCATAGACAAGTGAGGTGTCTTTTATGGACTTCAATAAGATCAAGGAAATGGGCCTCGAGTATGCCGAGAAAGGCAGGAATGCCGCGCTGGATCTGGCCGAAAAGGGCCGCACCCAGGCAAAGATCGTGAACGCGCAGAGCAAGCTGTACAAGGCGCAGCGCCAGCTGGGCGCTCTGGTGTATAGTCTGGCCAAGGGCAACGAGGAGAACCAGCCCCTTGTGGACAAATACATCGAGATGATCGCCAACATCGAGCAGGAGCTCTCCGACCTGAAAGCCTCTCTCGAGCCGGATACCGTCATTGAGACGACTTTCGAGGATACGGAAGAGGCCGCCGCCGACGTGACGGCTGACGCTGCCGCAGAGCCCGCCGAGGAAAAGCCCGAGGACGACAAGGCCAAGACCTGCCCCCAGTGCGGCGCGCCCGTCTCGGACGACGCGCTGTTCTGCAACAAGTGCGGCGCACAGCTGTAAGCGAAAAAGCCCACGCAGGGCGGTGTCCTCCGGGGGATGCCGCCTTTTGTTGTGAATGAAATGAAAATTTTGCCGCAAAAAGCCGGAAAATGCGCTTGTACCCTTGCATTTCGGCAGATTCTGAGGTACAATTTGAATCTGTTCGCAGATGTTTTCGGAATGCGGAAAGGAGACGCCCCATGCAGGACTGGACGCCGAGGGAACACTATACGGCGGAAGACCTCGTGGAGATCATCCGCATCCTGAGAGACAGGGAGAACGGCTGTCCGTGGGACAAAGTCCAGACCCACGCTTCCATCCGGAAAAACTTTCTGGAAGAAACGTGCGAGGCGCTGGAAGCCATCGACGCCGACGACCCTGTCATGATGCAGGAAGAGCTGGGCGACGTCCTGATGCAGGTGGTGTTCCACACCGTCATCGAGGAGGAGCGGGGCCGTTTCGACATGGAAAAGGTCTGCCGCGAGGTGTGCGAGAAGCTGGTCTTCCGCCACCCGAACATCTTTGCTTCCTCGGCGGCGGAAAATGCTGGTATAAACAGCTGGGATGCGCTCAAAAATAAGGAAAAGGGCCGCACGACTCTGGCCGATGAGCTGGACACCGTCCCGGCCACCCTGCCCGCCCTGATGCGCGCCCAGAAGCTCCAGAAGCGGGCCGCGCGGTTCGGCTGCGGGCCGGAGGATGCTGCCGGTGCGGCCAGAACTCTGGACAGCGCCAGGGCCGCGTGGGACGCACAGCAGACGGCAGAGAACGCCGGTGAGCTGCTGCTGGCCGCCGCCGATGCCATGCGTCTGGCCGGTGTGGACGCCGAAGAGGCCCTGACCTTCGCGGCCAGGCGCTTTACCCGGAGGCTGGAAGCGGACGAAACGTAAACGGGTACCAGACGGTCAGACCGTCTGCTCGAATAGAAAATGTTGAGAATATTGTGGAGGTTTTTATTATGACCAAGACCGATCTGATCGCACAGGTTGCGGCAAACACTGAGATGAGCAAGAAGAGCGCCGAGATGGCTGTCAACGCTGCATTCGAGGCACTGGGCAAGGCCATGGCCGAGGGTGAGAAGATCTCCATCTCCGGCTTCGGCACCTTCGAGGTGCGTGAGCGCGCTGAGCGTCAGGGCATCAACCCCCGCACCCGCGAGCCCATCACCATCGCTGCTTCCAAGAGCATCGTGTTCAAGCCGGGCAAGGCTCTGAAGGATATCCTGTAAGAGAAAACCCATCGCCGCCGGAACCTTTAGGCCCGGCGGCTTTTTTTGTAGCCCTCTCAGGCGCTTGCGCGCCAGCTCCCCCAAGGGGGAGCCACTGGCGTGCCGGTCAGGTCTGAGCGGGATGAGAGACGCTTTTTGGACCGGAAGCGGTAGTGCCCTGCGACAGAGGGCAGGCGATGCAGGACGGAGAGGTCATGCTTTAAGAAACAGGAGGAAATAGTATGAGACTGGACAAATATCTGAAAGTTTCGCGGCTCATCAAGCGCCGCACGGTGGCAAACGAGGTGGCCGACGCGGGCCGCATCCTCATCAACGGCAAGACCGCCAAGGCCAGCCAGGCCGTCAAGGCCGGCGACATCATCGAGGTCACCTTCGGCAACCGGCCCATCAAGGTGAAGGTCCTCTCCGACGTGGAGCCCCGTACCAAGGACGTGGCCCGCGAGATGTACGAGATCATCGAGCAGGACAACGTGCTGGCAGCCGCCCACGACGCCCCGAAGGCCGAGTAAATCCGGCATGACCCCGCCCCGCCCTGCATAAGATGGCAGAAAAGGGGAGGGGAATGTCATGAAACAACAGGACGCAAAGCCGGAGCAGGCTCTGCCTCACGACCTCATCCTGGAGGGGCGGAACAAGCTGACCGTCACCGGTGTGCGGCGGGTCATCCGCTGCGACGCCGAGGGAGCGGCGATGCTCACCTCGAAAGGGACACTGGAACTCACCGGGGCCGAGCTGAGCGTCACCAGCCTCGACCTCGACAAGGGCGAAGTCAAGCTTACAGGCCGGGTGGACACGCTGGAATACACCGCAGAGCATACGCCGGGCGGCTTTCTGCGCCGTCTCGTCCGGTGATGGGCCCGGCGCTTTCGCCCGGGGCGGTGGGGCAGGAGATGGCGGCCTGCGCGGTGCTGGGCGGTGTGCTGGGCGCGGCGCGGGCCGTTCTGCCCACCCGGGGCAGGGCCGCGTTCCTGCCGGATATGCTTTTTGTGGGAGCCGTGCTGATGGCATTGCAGAGCTACGCCGTCTCCCAGAGTCAGGCCGGGCAGCTGCGGGGCTATATGGCGCTGGCGGCGTTCTGCGCCGCCGGGGCGGTGCAGGCAGCGCTGCGGCCTCTGTTCGCTGCTGCCGAAGCCTTTGCGGGGAAACTGCTGCTGGGGCCGGTGCGGCTCGCCGCCCGGTGCATCGCCCCGTGGAAAGCCGCCCGCGCCGCCGCCAAAGTACGGCGGAACGAAAAAAGACTTGCAAAAAAACAGAAAAAGAGCTTGCCAACACCACGGCGTATGTTGTATAATTCAAACGTATCAAAGTGAGAGTACAGGCGCATCGGGCCTGCTGTCCGAAAACGGGAGGCACTGTGTTATGGCAAATCCGAGCCGGAAAAAGCGGAAGAGAAAGGCGTCCGTGGTGGGCGCTGTGCTGAAACTGCTCTTCCTTCTGCTTTTGCTGAGTATGCTGGCGGCATACATCGCAAATCAGGTGGCGCTCAGCTCCAAGAAAGCGGAGCTGGACACCCTGCAGGAGCAGATCGACCAGCAGAAGACCCAGAACGAGGAGATGCAGCGCAATCCTACAGCGGCGACTCGGACGATGTGACCGAGTGGGTCGCGCGGGACTCTTACAATTATGCGGCGGCCAACGAGCGCATCTTCGTGGATGTGACGGGCAACTGATGCCGCGCCCCGGGCGGCTTGCGGCCGGCGGGAAACATATTAGTCAACAAGGAGTATTGAGTTTTGGCGATTGAGGTAGGGAATATTTTTGAAGGCCGTGTCACCGGCGTAAAACCGTTTGGCGCATTCGTTGCGCTACCGGAGGGCCGCGTGGGCATGGTCCACATTTCTGAGGTGTCCAACGAGTATGTGCAGGACATTGCAGCCGTGCTGCATGACGGCGACACCGTGAAGGTGCAGGTCATCAACGTGGCACCGGACGGCAAGATCGCGCTGTCCATCAAGCGGCTGCTGCCGCCGGCACCCCGCGCTCCGCGTGAAGGCCGCGGCCCCCGCCCCAACAACAACGGCCCGCGGGAAGGCGGCTTCCGCCGCAACGGTCAGGGCGGCCGTCCCCAGGGCGGACGCGGCCCGGCACGGGACGCAGCGCCCCGCGTCTGGCAGCCCAAGGCCCCGGCCAAGAGCGACAACCTGAGCTTTGAGGACATGATGAGCCGCTTCAAGAGCCAGAGCGAAGAGAAGATGGCCGACCTCGACCACGAGACCAACAACCGCCGGGGCGGCGGCTACGCACCCCGGGGACGCCGCGGCAGCCGCTGAGCTGCCCGCACAAGACGAAGAAGCTTTGGGCCTGCCCCCAGCGGGGCGGGCCTGTTTTTTGGTGCGGCACGCCGCACCCGACAGGAAAGGAAACCAGAATGCCTGCAAAATTTGAACTCATCGCCCCCTGCTTTTTCGGGTGCGAGTCCACGGCCAACTTTGAGCTGCGCCGCATCGGCGCCGAGGACATCCGGGTCAGCGACGGCCGTCTGACCTTCAGGGGCGGCGCGGATATGATCGCCGCCGCCAACCTCAACCTCCGCACCGTGGAGCGCGTGATGCTGCTCCTGAACACCTACACGGCCGCCACCTTCGACGAGCTGTTCGACGGCGTCTACTCCATCCACTGGGAAGAGCTGCTGCCCGCCGACGCTGCCTTCCCGGTCACCGGCTCTTCGCTGAACAGCCAGCTGTCCAGCGTGCCGGCCTGCCAGAGCATCATCAAGAAGGCCGTGGTCAAGCGCCTGATGCAGGGCCACCGCACCACCAGCCTGCCCGAGACCGGCGCGGAGTATAAGATCCGCTTCATGCTCCGCAAGAACGTCTGCGAGATCATGCTGGACACCACCGGCGACGGCCTGCACAAGCGCGGCTACCGCCGCAACTCCATGGAAGCCCCCATCCGTGAGACACTGGCCGCTACCATCGCCGATCTGGGCCGCGTCCGCCGCGACAGCCTCGTGGAGGACCCCTTCTGCGGCAGCGGCACCCTCCTCATCGAGGCCGCTCAGAAGGCCATGAACATCGCCCCCGGCCTCAAGCGCCGCTTTGCCGCCGAGCGCTACAGCTTCGTGCCTGCCGCCATCTGGGCCGAGCAGCGCCAGAAGGCTCTGGCCGACTCCAAGCTGGACGTGGGCTTTGAGGCCTTCGGCTACGACATCGACCCCGCCGCCGTGGCTCTGGCCAACGCCAACGCCAAGCTGGCCGGGGTGGAGAAGCGCTGCCACTTCGAGGTGGCCGACGTGGCCGATTTCGCCGCCAAAAGCGAGGCCATCGTCCTGACCAACCCCCCGTACGGCGAGCGCATGAGCACCATCGAGGGCGCCGCCAAGCTGGCCCGCACCCTCGGCCAGCAGATGGAGGCCCACCCCTGCGCCGGTGTCTACGCCATCACTGCCGATATGGACTTTGAGCACCACTACGGCAAGCGGGCCAACAAGCGCCGCAAGATGTACAACGGCATGATCCCCTGCCAGCTGTATATGTACTACAACGCCCCCAGGTTCGAGGACCGCCCCGCAAAGCCCATGCCCAAGAGCGGCTTTGACGGCAAGCGCACCCAGCCCGGCCACACGGGCCGTTTCGAAAAGAAATAAGATGCACTAGAAGACCGCACTGAAATCGATTCCAGTGCGGTCTTTTCTAATTAAATTTACAAAAGAACGGTTGAACGCTGACGAAAAATAGATTATACTAGTCTACAGCTGTGGGGAAGCGGTCTTCCCCTGCAAGAAAGGCTGCGCCCGGCGCGGCCCGCGAAAGGAATGAACAGAATGAAGGGACGTATGCGGCCCTATCTGCCGGAGCTGACCATCCGGGATTACAACACCTATCAGTGGTATCAGCGCGGCGTCCGCCGCCAGCTCTACACCACCTATGGGCTGTATTCCTGCTATGGTCTGCGCTACAACGGCGTCCTGTTCGCAGTACTGGCCGACAGTCTGGCAGGACGTCCGGCCACCTGTAAGCAGATGCGGGAGCCGGGTACGCTGGTCTGGCGGCAGATGATGTGTCAGACCAAGGGCATCCGGCTGGCCGCACAGGTGGAAGTCCTGCTGAGCTGGCACCGCATCCAGGATGCCCAGTGGGCCGATCTGCCCTTCTATAAAAAGGTACGGCGGGTGGTGGACACCGTCCTGCTGCGGCAAGCCTACCGGAAGGCCGCCGCCGAGAACCCGGCACTGGAGCGCATCTTCGTGCAGGAGCGGGACCAGGCTAACGTCCAGATGACCCTGAACGCCAAGAACTATCTGCTGGCCGCAGAGCCGAAGGGCAACCTCTACGGCGCGCTCTACTCGGTGCTGGCCACCGACGACCCCAATCAGCGCAAAAGTATGCACTACATCGGCAGCTGCATCGGCCGGGCCGCTTATCTGCTGGACAAAGCGGAGAGCTTTTCCCGGGACAAAGATAAGGGCCGCTACAACGTCTTCCTCCTCAACGGCATCAACGACAGGAACGCCGCCCGGGAAAACGCCCGGCGGCAGGCCCTCGCTGCGGTCAACGACCTCGTCCGCGCCTACGGGATGCTGGACGTCAAGCTGAACCGCACCCTGCTGGACAACATCATGATCTTGGGCCTCCGCCACGCCATCGAGCCGCTGGACGCTGAGAGCCAGCCGGTACACTGGGAGCTGCCATGAAGGGACGCAGAAGTAAAAGCTGGGCCATGGCCTACTGCGGCATGGCCGCAGCGCTCAGCGTGGCCCTGATGCTGCTGGGGGCTGTGTTTCCCATTGCGATGTTCATCGCTCCGGCGATGGCCGGCTTCCTCATCGCCACAGTCTGCGTGGAGTGCGGGAAGACCATGGCTCTGACGGCCTATGGCGCGGTGAGCCTGCTGAGTCTGCTCTTCGTGCCGGACAAGGAAGTGGCCCTCACCTTTGTGTTCCTGCTGGGGTACTATCCGTTGGCAAAGCCTTATTTCGAGCGGATACGCCCGGCCCTGCTGCGGGCTGTCTGCAAGCTGCTGCTCTGCAACGGCGGGATCCTGGCAATGTACGGGCTGGTGCTGCTGCTGGTCCCGGCGGGCAGCATCGCCGAAGAGCTGCGCACTACGGCGCTGGCCGTCTCGCTGGTGACGCTGGCCATGGGCAATGCAGCCTTCCTGCTCTATGACCGGGCGCTCCACAATATGCTGATGCTCTATAAAGTGGTCTGGCAGCCGAGGCTCCACAAAATGCTGGGCGTCCATTGACGGATGTGGGACTTTGTGATACAATACCGCTGACCTTTTCCGTCGGCGTCTGACAGCTCCGAAAGGAGCTGTTTTTGGTTTCAGGAAAGCGGCGGAAAGAGCAGAAAGAGGGGATAGACCACTTCAGTTGACGAAAAAGCGCCGGGCCACGCGGGTGACAGCCGTGAGGGTGACGAGGAGAGGGATCATCGAAAGTTTCGGCGGGTGTTCCTCCGGTTGAAACGGGAGCAAAAGCTCCTAAGGCTTATACCAGCCGCAGAGAAGGGCAAAAAACGGCAGCAATACCGCAACAGAACCCTTTCAAAGAAAGCCATACAAGAACATAGACTGATTATAAGAGGCTGACAGCTGCCGTGTGCGTCCGCGCCGGGCTGTCGGCATGGAGGTGTTTTGTATGTGTGGCATCGTAGGTTATTCGGGTAAGCGCAGCGCCCAGGAAGTGCTGCTGAACGGTCTGGAAAAGCTGGAATACCGCGGCTATGACTCCGCCGGCGTCGCGCTGGCGCTGGAAGGCGGCATCCACGTCGTCAAGAGCAAGGGGCGGCTGGAAGTGCTCCGCCGCAAGCTGGAGGCAGAAAACCTGCCCGAGAGCTTCTGCGGCATCGGACACACCCGCTGGGCCACCCACGGCGAGCCCAGCGACGTCAACAGCCATCCCCACTCCACCCCCCGCGTGAGCATCGTCCACAACGGCATCATCGAGAACTACGGCCCTTTGAAGGCCGACCTGCTGGCCAAGGGCGTCACCTTTGAGAGCGAGACGGACACCGAGGTGCTGGTCAAGCTCATCGACTACTTCTGCTGCGCCCAGCCCAAGCAGAGTCCTCTGGAAGCCCTGCGGGAGGCGCTGGCGATGGTGCGGGGCAGCTATGCGCTGGGCGTGCTGTTCCGGGAAGAGCCGGACACCATCTACGCCGTCAAGAAGGAGAGCCCCCTCATCGTGGGCTGGGGCGAGGGCGAGAACTTCGTGGCCTCCGATATTCCGGCCCTGCTCAAGTACACCCGCCGCTACAGCGTCCTCGAGGAGGGCGACATGGCGGTGGTCAAGGCCGACGGCATCCGGTTCTACGACGCCTTCGGCAAGCCGGTGGAGCGGGAAGTGCTGACCGCCGACTGGGACGAAGAAGCCGCTGAGAAGGGCGGCTACCCCCACTTCATGCTGAAAGAGATCCATGAGCAGCCTGCCGCCATCACGGCCACCGTCAGCCCCCGCGTGGAGGACGGTATGCCCGACCTCCGCATCCCGGAGCTGAGCGATGAGAAGCTGCGCAGCATCAGGAACATCCACCTCGTGGCCTGCGGCACGGCCATGCACGCCGGTATGGTGGGCAAGACTGCCATCGAGCGGCTGGCCCGGGTCCCTGCCGAGGTGGACATCGCCAGCGAGTTCCGCTATCGTGACCCCATCCTCGACCCCGACGACCTCGTCATCATCATCAGCCAGTCGGGCGAGACCAGCGACACGCTGGCCGCCCTCCGCCTCGCCAAGAGCAGGGGCGTGCCGGTGCTGGCTGTCGTCAATGTGGTGGGCAGTTCCATCGCCCGCGCAGCGGACTACGTCCTCTACACCTACGCCGGCCCGGAGATCGCCGTGGCGTCCACCAAAGCCTATATGGTGCAGCTCTGCACCCTCTACCTCTTCGCGTTCCGTCTGGCCTACGCCAGAGGCCGTCTGAGCGAGGCAGAGACCCGCCGCCTGACCGCCGAGCTGCTCCGCGCCGGTGAGGTCATCCAGCCCCGTCTGGCCGACTGTGAGCAGATAAAGTACCTCGCCAGCCGCTTCGTCAACACCCCAGAGCTGCTTCTTCATCGGGCGCGGCTTCGACTACGCCCTCTCGCTGGAAGGCAGCCTGAAGCTCAAGGAGATCAGCTACGTCCACTCGGACGCCTACGCTGCCGGTGAGCTCAAGCACGGTACCATCAGCCTCATCACCGACGGTGTGCCGGTCATCGCGCTGGCCACCCAGAAGCAGGTGTACGAGAAGACCATCTCCAACGCCAAGGAGACCAAGAGCCGCGGTGCGCGGGTCATCCTCTTCACGACGAAGGACGTTGTCGTCCCGGAGGGCGTGGCGGACTATGTGGTGCGTCTGGACGACTACGACGAGCTGCTGATGCCCCTGCAGCTCATCGTGCCGCTGCAGCTGTTCGCCTACTATATGGCCGTCCTGCGCGGCTGTGACGTCGATAAGCCCCGCAATCTGGCCAAGAGCGTGACGGTGGAGTAAATAGCCCTCTCAGCCGCTGACGCGACAGCTCCCCCAGAGGGGGAGCCCTTGGCAAGCCGGGTCACTTTCGCCTAGTCTGCTGGAAGTTTTCAATAACCACAAAAAATAGTGCCCTGCTACAGAGGGCAGCAGCTTCGGGACAATATCCCTTGTCAAGCTGTTGTTTGCCTCTGTAGCAGGGCACTACTGTTTATAATAAAATTAAAACTTTCATCGTCCAGTGCAAACCAGACCGATACGCCAGAGGCTCCCCCTTTGGGGGAGCTGTCACGCCTGCGGCGTGACTGAGAGGGCTATTACCAGAACCAATAGCGTTTCTTGATGACGATGTAGGCGATGATGATGCCCACGATGACCACAAGGCCCGCGATGAAGAAGGTCATGTCCACATGGACGAAGCGGAGATTCTGGGTGGTCAGCAGGTATTCGCCCGCCGTGTCCGCCTCGAGGACATGGTCCTTGTAGCTGTTGAGGAACTGCCACTTGCCCTTGAGGGCATTGTGCAGGTAGACGCGGGTGTAGGCGGCGTTGTCGCCGGTCATCTCGACCTGAACGACGCCCGGCAGAGCCTCGCCGCCGTTGAGGGTGAAGGTGACACCGTACTCAGAGGGGGCAAAGCTCAGGGCTGTGCTCACCTGCGCGGAGGTGTTCTTCACATCGCGGCCCGCGATGCGGATGGTGTAGTTATCGGCCTCGACCACGAGGGTCTTGCCGTTCAGACGGAGGGCATTCAGCATCTCGCCGGTGATGGTGGGGAGCTCCCGCTGTGCGAAGGTCACTTCGTCGGTGCCGTCGGCCTCGATGGCCTCCACGACGGGGTCGGTGACGACCTCACCGTTGCTGTCGTCGGTGCTGCCGCCGCCGTTGCCGGAGCTGGAAGCGTTCCGGTTGACGATGACCGTCACCGAGGCGGACGCCGTGCCGTTGGAGACGACCACAGAGGTCGCGCCCGTACCCACGGCGGTGATGACGCCCTTGGCGCTCACAGTGGCCACCTTGGTGTCATTGGACTTGAAGGTGAGGGACTGGGAGGCGGAAGAGGGGGTCACTTTGCCGGTGATGGTGCGGCTGGCGCCCGGCTTGAGGACGACATAGCTCGTGTTCAGGTCGATGGACTGACGGTCTGCGCCGCTGTTGACGACCTTGACCGTGGCCGATGCGCTCACATCACCGCAGGTGGCGGTGATGGTGGCGGTGCCGGGGGCCACACCGGTGACTTTGCCGAAGTTGTTGACGGTAGCCACAGCGGGATCGGAGGAGCTGAGGCTCACGTTGGCGTAGTTCGACGCGCTGGAAGGCAGCACGCCCAGCGACAGGGAAGTGGTCTCGCCGACAGCGATGGTGCCGGAGGCCAGCGTGATGTCCATCTCCTTGACGATCATGGATTCGTCCAGCTCGGTGGTGATGGTATAGACGCAGCTCACGCCGTCTGCGCTGGCGATGACCTGCGCCGTGCCGACGCCCACCGCCTGGGCCACGCCCTCAGACGTCACGTTCACGATGGTGCTGTCGTTGGAGATAAAAGTTACCGTGGCTTTGCGTGCGGCCTTGGCGGGCAGAATGATCGGCGAGAGCTGCTGCTGCGTCCCCACCGTCATGGTGGAGGCGTAAGTGCCGGTCTCGACGCTCTCCACAGCCACAGCGGACCAGGGCAGAGAGAGGGCAGCGGCCGCGTTCAGGGGACCGGCTGCAGAGGCCGGAAGCGCAGCGCCGGCGGCCAGCAGGCCCAGCAGAGCGGCGCTCACGGCCAGCATTTTCAGGTTCAGTTTCATTCTTTCGTACCTCTTTGGGCGTTGATGTGAGCGCTTAGCGGAACAGAACGCCCAGAGCTTCCATCGCGTATTCGAAATAGGTCAGCTTGTCGTACTCCACGCGGGCGGTGACGCTCATACCGTTGGACAGATCGACCTTGTCGCCGCTGTTGCTGATGACGTAGGTGCTGTCCGGGGTGATGGTCATTTTGTAGTAGGAGCCGGAGGAGCTGGCGGTCACATCGCTGTCGATGGAGGTCACGGTGCCGGTCAGGGTGCCGTAGGAATACTCCGACAGGCCGGTGATGGCGATCTTGCAGGGGTCGCCCACATGGAGCAGCGGCCGGTCATTGAGGGTGACGTAAGCCACCACCTCGAGGTCGCTGTTCTCGCTGGCGACGGTGGCCAGCGGGGTGCCGGCGCTGAGCACCATGCCCACCTTATAGGGCGTGTCCATGTGGATGACGCCGGAGGTGGGGGCATAGATGTAGTAGTCGTTGGCGCCGGTGCTCAGGGCGTCCATCTGGCTCTGCAGATTGTCGATGTTGCTCTGCACACTGGTCAGGCTGGAGGAGATGGACTGCAGGGTGGAGTAATACAGGGCCTCCACCTCGCTCTGGTTCTGCTCCATCAGGGCCTTGATCTGCTCGTCGGAGTAGCCCGCGGCCTGATAGGGCGAGGCGTCGAAGGCCTTCTGGGCAACCTGACTCTTGTAGGTCTCGTACTGGTAGTAGTAGGGCTGGTCGTCGATGTCCGTCTCGCTGAAGTAGTTCTTGTCGTCCTGAATGGACTTGACCAGCTTCTCGTACTGGCTCTTCTGCTTTTTGTAGATGTCCAGCTGGCTCTGGATGCTGTCCTGCTGCATGTCGAGGTCGGTGCTCTTGATGTGAGCGATGAGGTCGCCCTCGTTGACGTAGGCACCCTCGGCGATGTTCAGCTCGGTGATGGAGCCGGAGTAGCTGGACATGATGTAGGTCTTGTTGGCGGCCTGCACCGAGCCGCTGGACTGGCTGACGTAGGTGCGGTAGTTTTTGGTGCTCCACACCACGAGGAAGAGGATGAGGGCAGCCGTCAGGAGAATGAGCGCGTAGCCGAAAGGCGGCAGCTTTTTCTCCATCATGATGCGGCGGTCCTGCAGCTCGTTGATGTCGCGGATGGTCGTCGTCATATTACTTCGTCTCCATAAAGGTATCCACAACGCCCTCGTCATCATCCTGATTGACAAAGATGGTGTAGACAGTGCCGGTCAGCTCGAGCTCGTGCTCAAAGGCCAGGATGTTCAGCTTCTGGGAGGCGAGGCCGCTCTGGCTCATGGGGCCGACGTAGTGGGCGTACAGGCAGTTGCGCACGCGGAGCACAGCGTCCATGGAGTAGCCGGCCTCCATGCGGGGGATGAGCTGGGTGGCCTGCTGCATCATATAGACTTCGGGCTGGGGGTTGGGGCCGGCGGGCAGTTTGATGCACTGCACGAGGGGGCCGAGGGGCTGTGCGCCGTTGCTCTTGATAAAGTTGTGCATCTGGGTCAGCACGATCTGCATATTGTTGAACTCTTCGGGCTGGATGCGGCGGCTGACCACGTTGGTCAGCTTGAGGGTCTTGTTTTCTGCGGTCTGGATCTCTCTCATGATTTTATACCACCTGTTCTTGGTTTCATTGCTTGTAATAGGCAATAACAAAACGTGAAGTTAGAGGCTGAAGCCTGACCTTCTCGCAAAGCCTCTCCCAAAGGGGGAGCCTTTGCAGAGGGTAAGCTTCATATTTTGTTATCACCTATTACCCATCCCATGATGAATATAGGCATCAATTTATTATAACGGTTTGGCGGTGCGGAATAAAGAGCCAAACTGTAAATTTTATAAAAAAATAAGGTATGCCCGGAGGCATCTGCCTCCGGGCATACCATTACGAGGCATTATCATCCGGCGGCCCGAGAGCCGCCGGACGAAATACACTTCAGATTCTAGGGGTTACTGATTACAGCTTGCCGTTGATGCCGTAAACGCCATCGTTGAAGCCGACCTTGGCATCGGTGGTGCCCAGGGTGTAGCCGACAGCAGCCATGCCCAGGACCTGCATGACCTTGTTGCCGAAGGTCATGTCGTCGGTACGATTCTTGTGATCCGCGTCCCACAGGCCGAAGACGTTCTGGTTCAGAGAGCCCTCCTCGCCGAAGATATGATCGTTGTCCTTGCCCCAGTTGCCGCCGAACATCACACCCAGGGTGTTGCTGACGGTCTTCTGGAAGAAGGAGTTGCTGATCAGGGTGATCAGGTTGGTGTTGAACTTCTTGACGTTAGCAGCGTTCCAGACAGGAGCGGTGGTGTCAGCCAGGATGGTGAACAGGTCAGCGCCGCCGTAGACGACCTCAGAGTTAACAGCAGTAAAGTTTGCAGGCATCATCATAATGAATTACTCCCTTCAAATGATTGAAAAACAAATTTAGTCGGCCCAGATCCCAGATGCGCATCCGGGAAAAAAGCCATTTATGTAACCGCGTGCGCACGCGGCTGCAACGAATTAGTAGGTGATGGACTCGCCATCGTCCTCGTCCTCCACCACCTTGGCGGCGGAAACGGGGGCTGCGGGCTTCTCCCCGCGCTTCTTATCGCGGAAGATGCCCTGCTGCAGGCTCCAGAGCTCATAATACTTGCCCTGCTTTTCCAGCAGCTCTTCGTGGGTGCCGCGCTCTACGATCTCGCCGTGGTCCATGACCAGAATGAGGTCACAATCCCGGATGGTGGAGAGGCGGTGGGCGACGATCAGCATCGAGCGGTCTGCAAGCTGGTTGTAGATCATATCAAAGATGGTATTCTCTGTGCCAAAGTCCAGACTGCTGGTGGATTCGTCCAGGATATAGAGGTTCGCATCCTTCAGGAAGGCCCGGGCCAGTGCAAGGCGCTGCTTCTCACCGCCCGAGAGGCCGTTGCCGGCTTCCTCCAGATAGGTGTTGTACTGCAGCGGCAGCTTGCGGATGAACTCGTGGGCGTCTGCCTTCTTGGCAGCGGCCTTGACCTCATCGAGGCTGGCTTCCGGTCGGGAAATGCGGATGTTGTCGTAGATGGTCTTGCTGAACAGCTCGACGTTCTGGGGGACATAGGCGATGGCACGGCGGACGGAGGCATTGCTGTACTCGTCCAGCTCGACGCCGCCTACGCTGATGGTACCGCTTTCCGGCTCATAATACTTGAGCAGGAGCTTGGTGATGGTGGATTTGCCGCTGCCGCTGCTGCCCACGAGGGCCACCTTCTTGCCGTAGGGGATGGTGAAGGAGACGTGGCTCAGGGCCGGGGAACGGCTGCCGTAGCGGAAGGAGACATCCTTGAACTCAATGTCACCGTCGATTTTTTCCATCTCGGTGTATTCGCGGGTCTCGTCCTGCTCGGACTCGTAATCCATGATCTCGGTCAGACGCTTGATGGAGATCTGGGCCTGCTGGATGGACATCTGCAGGCCGACCAGCTCGCTGACCGGGTTCGTAAAGTAAGAGGAAAGGGTGCTGAAGGCCATATAGCCGCCCAGCGTCATCTCACCGTTCAGCACCTGCATGATGCCCACATAAGAGGTGACCATGCCGAGGATGGTGGTGATGAGGGTGGAGATCAGGGACTGCACCGTGCTGATCTTGCTGGAGCGCAGGCTGATCTTCAGGCTCTTGATGTATTCCCGCTCCAGAGCTTCCAGCTCACGGTCCTCTTCGGCGTTGCACTTGACGGTCTCGATGCCCCGGAGGCTCTCGATCATCTGGCTGTTGAGGACAGCAGACTGCTGCATGGTCTCTTCGTTGATCCGCTTGAAGGGCTGCTTGAAGATGAACACCAGCAGGATGCTCAGCAGGGTGGTGAAGATCGAAATGGAGAAGAGGGTGGCATTCATCCGGAAGAGGATGACGCCGGTGGCGCAGGCCATCACAATATCCATCACGACGCTCAGCGCGATGCTGGTGAACACCGATTTGATGGTGCTGGCGTCGGAGTAGCGGGTGGTGATCTCGCCGGTCTTGCGGGTGGCGAAGAACTTCATGGGCAGTTTGAAAACATGCCCGAAGTAGCCCAGCATCAGGGGAATATCGACCTTGATGGACAGATAGATGAGCACCCACTGCCGCACCATGCTGATGAGTGCGCTGGTGACATTGACGATGCTGAACACCAGAATGACAGCCACCAGCAGGCTCTTCAGCCCGTAGGGAAGGATCTCATCCATCAGGATCTTGTTGTACATCGAGGACGCGATCCCGATGATGGTCAGGATGACCGAGCTGAGGATGGCGTAGAAGAAGAGCTTCTTCTGGGGCCACAGCAGGTCGAGGAAACGCTTGACCATGCTGCCCTGCTTCTGCTTGCCTGTCTTGAACTCCGAGGTCGGGGTCATCAGGAGCAGAACGCCGGTAAAGTTCTTGTAGAACTCATCGAGGGAGATCTTTTTCAGCTCTTTTGCCGGGTCGCCGATGATGACGTAGTCGCGGCATCGGAACTTCTTTCCTTCGTCAGCGCGCTTCTTCCGCTCCTCTTCCTGCCGAACCATGTGCCGACGCCGCTCGCCGTCGTCCTTGATGGTGGTCTTCTTGAAGACCGTCACAAAGTGGGCCAGACCCTCGTCGGTGATGACCTGTGCGATACAGGGAGTGGTGAATTCGCTGAGGAAGTTTTCCCGGTCTACCCGGACGGCGGCGGTGCTGAAGCCCAGCTCCTGCGCCGCCTTTTCCATACCGGTCAGGTTTGTGCCTTTTAAGTCGGTACCCATCATGTCCCGCAGGCGGGTGATGGTGATCTCCTTTTTGTAATGGAGGCACACCATTGCGAGACAGGCGGCAGCGCAGTCTGTGGTGTCGTGCTGCCGGACGTAGGTATAACGCATAGATGCTTCCTTTGTGGTTTCTATTTCAAAACGCCCGCCTTGCGGCTGAGGACGATTTGGCGAAGAAGAAAGGGCTTCCATTCCTGACGCCCCACTCGCTTCTCCAATAAAGCAGCATACAGCTCTCTGCCTCGCCCCGCCCTGCGGCCGGACGGAGCAGAGAGCAGCTGCTATCAAAAGAAGGGAGCGCCTACCCTTTGATCATTTTGACCGGCCCGGAGAAGGGATTTTGACGTACCGTCTCCTAAACCTTGGGCATAGTATAACACATTCTGTCGGCTTGTTCAAGAGGACAATTTTTAATAAACCCTTAAATCTTGAAAAAAATGTGAAAAAAGTCTCAGTTTGGTTACAGGAAGGCAGCAAAAAGAGCGGCGAATCTTTCGATTCGCCGCTCTTTCAATAGCCCTTTGGGGGAAGTCTCAGATAATGAGATTAGCCGACCCAGCCACTGCCGCCGTTGTTGGGCAGATCACCCCAGACCTGGCCGTTGCTGTTGGTGACCTTCTTGGCGGTAAGGACAGCAGCGTCCTTCATGCCCAGAGTGTAGACAACAGAAGCCAGACCCAGAGTGGTCATGATCTTGTTGCCGAAGGTCTGGCTGTCACCAGTGGGAACACGGCCGACCTTGTACAGAGCGGTGAGGCTGCCGTCGTCGCCGAACAGCGTCACGCCGTCGCTGCCCCAGTTGCCGCTGAACATGGTGCCCAGGGTAGCCTTCAGCAGATGGCCGGTGAAGCTGTTGCTGACCAGAGTGATAATGTTGCTGTTGAAACGCTTGACGCTCTCAGCAGTCCATGCGCTGGGCAGGTAGTCAGCCACAGCGCCGCCGTAGACGACCTCTGCGTTCACAGCAGAGAAGTTTGCAGGCATCATCATAATGAATTACTCCCTTCAAATGAATAAAACGAATATAATCGGTCCCCTCCCGGTTGCGCAACC
>ENA-OQJN01000039-OQJN01000039.1-human-gut-metagenome-genome-assembly--contig:-NODE-39-length-63975-cov-4.653474_pt1 | contig 63975 bp, 67 predicted proteins | sample MGYA00242610_ERZ504777 | MGnify/ENA primary metagenome ERZ504777 (study PRJEB26092, sample SAMD00036350) | human gut metagenome | host: Homo sapiens | study: EMG produced TPA metagenomics assembly of... | reverse complement strand
CAACGAAATTTTCGTATGATAACTAAATGGTTATAACAGTGGCAAAATTTAGTATTGCTATTGCGTTTGTGATGCATAAATTAGTGTGATGTGAACCTTATTGTATGTATAGAAGATATTAATGTAATAAAAACACATTGTTGTTATTCGTTATTTGTTAAATTGTTATCTTCATACAATTCTCATATTTGTTTATAATAAAACAATTTATCATCTTTTTGTTTATTTGCTATTGACAGAACAGTAGTCTTTGTGATAAAATACTTTATAAGATAACCGAACGGTTATAAACGACAAAGAGAAGTAAAAGTATTTTCTTGTTTTCTCGTTCGATGTTTATATAATGTTGATTATCAAATTCAATTTCGGTGTATTATTGGTTGAAAATGCACTGTTCTAAGGAGAGATTTTGGTATGGCAAAAAAACTTATTAGTATTGCGACATTGTTTGTTCTTATGGCAGTAAGCGTATTCAGCGCTTTTGCGGTTGAGGATGAAACAAAAAATGCTCTTGTTTACGGTGATGTGAACATTGACGGCGATATTACCGTAATCGATGCTACCGATATTCAGAAGTACATTGTCGGTCTTGAAGAACTTACAGCAGACAGTAAGTCAGTTGCAGATGTTGATAGTGACGGCGCTATTTCTGTTATGGATGCGACTTCAATTCAAAAGTATATTGTAGGTCTTAACGGTTGCGGAAAAGTCGGTCAGCAATTTGTTACTGAATGATTTTAAATCATAATCACAGTAATAATAATTAAGTCCCGAGGTATTGTGTGTACTTCGGGACTTTATTATGCATTGAATTTGTATTATTAATAGGGCTTTAACCACCATAAGGCATGACAATTGGATATAAATAAAAATCAGTCGGGAAGACATTGTTTTGCATTATGCAAACTGTCTTCCCGACATCCATTTTACATTTTCAATTTTTAAATTTCAATTTGTAAACTTCCGCTCGGGAAGTATAAGTTTCGCATTAATAAAACTATCTGCACGAACTACGCACCGAGGTACTCGGTTTACATGCTTTCGGGACAAGAGATGTTGAACATTGTAAGAACATTTTTGATAACGGCTCTTACGCAGTTGCAAAGTGCAAGTCTTGCTTGCATAAGACCTTCTTCTTCGCCCTTAACACGGCAAGCGTTGTAGAATTTGTGGAAAAAGTGTTGCAAGCTGTGTTACATAGCGTGTAACCTTGGTCGGATCGTAATCCTTTGCCGCACTGATGATTTCGTTGGTGTATGATGCAAGATGATTGATGAGTTCCTTTTCTTCGGGAGCTGTGAGGAGTGCAAGCTCTGAGTCTGTACATTCTCTCGGAGAAATGCCCTCTTTTGCAAGTGACTTGAAGATACTGCAAATTCTTGCGTGTGCGTATTGAACATAATAAACAGGGTTCTGATTGTCCTGACTTACTGCAAGGTCAAGGTCAAAGTCCATCTGTGTGTTAGCCTCTTTGGTGTTAAAGAGGAACCTTGCACTGTCAACAGGCACTTCGTCAAGCAAATCGCCAAGCTGAATAGCCTTGCCGGTACGCTTGCTCATTCTTACAAGCTCACCGTCCTTAACAAGCTTAACAAGCTGCATAAGAACAACATTGAGCTTGTCACCGTCATAGCCGATAGCGTCCATTGCGCCTTTCATTCTCATAACATGACCGTGATGGTCTGCTCCCCAAACATCAATAAGAGTTGTGAATCCACGGTCAAATTTGTTCTTGTGGTATGCGATGTCGGCTGTAAAATATGTCGGGTTGCCGTTCTGACGAATGAGAACATCGTCCTTTAATTCAAGGTTGTCAATGTATTTCTGTGACTTGCCCTCTTTGAGAAGCTTCTGTGTGAGCACCTCTTTGTTCTTGTACCAAACGGCACCCTCCTTTTCGTAGGTAAGTCCTTTTTCGTGAGAAGGTCAACAACAGCCTTAACAGCACCGCTCTTGTGAAGCTCGCTTTCAAAGAACCATTTGTCATAGAAAATCTTGTATTTTTCCATATCAGCCTGCATCTTCTTGATGTTCTTAGGAAGTGCATAGTCAACAAGAGCCTTTTTGCGTTCTTCTGCGCTTACATTAACAAGACTGTCGCCGTTTAGGTCTGCATATTCTTTTGCAAGGTCTTTGATGTCCTCACCCTGATAGCCGTCCTCGGGAAACTCTATCTCATCGCCCTTGAAAATCTGAAGATATCTTGCTTCAAGTGAACAGCCGAATTTTTCAATCTGATTGCCGGCGTCGTTTACATAAAATTCACGCCATGCGTTGTAGCCCGCTTTGTCAAGAACAGCGGCAAGACAGTCACCGAGAGCGCCGCCTCTTGCGTTGCCCATGTGCATAGGACCTGTCGGGTTGGCTGATACAAACTCAACCATAACCTTTTCATCTCTGCCGTATTCACTTCTGCCGTATGCCTCGGGATTGGCAAGGATTTCTCTGATTACAGCCGAATAAAATTCAGTGCCGAGGAAGAAGTTGATGAATCCCGGACCTGCTGTTTCAAAGCGGTCAAACATTGTACCCTCAAGGTCAAGGTTTGATGTGATAGCCTGTGCAATTTTGAAAGGCGGCATACGGAATGCCTTTGCACCTGCCATTGCCGCATTTGTTGCAAAGTCGCCGTGGCTTCTGTCTGCGGGTGTTTCAATGATGAACGGAGCGGCTTCCGCCTGCGGAAGTTCACCGTTTGTTATTGCCTTTTCAATAGCGTTTTCAATTGCTTTTTTTAGCTGTTGTACAGCAAGTGCGTATGTATCCATATCAATCTACCTCATTTTCAAACTTTTCTTTTTCTTCAACCGTAATTTTAAACTTGTTTTCGCTCACAAGGTCATTGTTGAAATCAAGCGTGTAACTGACCTCAAGCGTTCCGCCGTTTTTGGTGAGGGAGTTGTTCATTGTTTTTGTGAAAACTCCTATCATAAGGTCGCCTGCAGGCGTCTGATACAGGCATTGATGCCGTCTGCCTTTTTCAAGCATAAGCTGTGAACGCATGGGACCTTTGCGTGTAATTGTCACCGTATTGTCCTGAACTTTGATGAGATTGTCGTAAAAGCTCTGCGGTGCATCCTCGTCATATTCTTTGTAGCCTATGTAACAATGGTCTTTTTTCATCAGAAAATTTCCCTCTGTGAGAACCTCAATTCTGTCGCTTTCATCGTCAAGAATCTGTTCGCCCAGAATGGAAATCATATATTTGCATTTTTTCTTTTCCTTATCTGTCATATCTTCCCTCGTTAATACTGTTCAATGTCAATTTGTGTAACAGTATGCTCCATATTTCTGCCGAGAAACAGTCCTGCAACGCTTTTAAATCCGTCGGGAGTGTCGCTTACATAAAATTCGGGAGTCTGATGCACGCCGTCTGTGTTGAGCAGATTGTTTTCTCTGAGAATTTTTGAGCAATAGATTGCAGTTTCATATCCCGAATCAACAAGCGTAACGCCGTCACCCATAAAGTCAGCAATTGCGTCACGCAAAAGCGGATAGTGAGTGCAGCCGAGAATGAGGGTGTCAACGCCTGTTTCCTTGAGTTCGGAAAGATATCTTCTGATGACAAGCCGTACAATCTGATCGTCATGACAGATGAAACCGTTTTCAACAAGCGGAACAAAAAGCGGACACGCCTGCTCATAAACCCTGTATTTCGGATTAAGCTTTTCAAGACGGAGCTTGTAGCTGTGGCTCGAAATGGTTGCGGCAGTGCCGATAATTCCGATTTTACCGTTCTTTGTTTTTCGGTCGGCAATGAATGCGGTCGGGTTTACAACACCCGTGTACGGAACGGAAAGCTTTTCTTCAAGCATATCGCCTGCAACCGAGCTTACCGTACCGCAGGCTGCAACAACTGTTTTAACATTGTGTTTCAACAGAAAATTTGCGTCCTGAAGGGCATACTTTGAAATTGTTTCACGACTTCTGTTGCCGTAGGGTACTCTTCCCGTATCTCCAAAGTATATTATTTTCTCGTTTGGCAGCACATGCAAAAACTCTTTTACAGCGCTGAGTCCGCCTAATCCGGAGTCAAAAACTCCGATAGCATCTTGACAAGACATAATAAAACCTTCTTTTACATTAATATACAGCTTAAATAATAACACAATAATGTGCGTCTTGCAAGTCAAAACCTTTGACAAATCTGTTATTTGATTGTATAATGAATTCTGACAGACTAATCCGAGAGGAAGATTAAGTTGGAATTTAAAAAAGCTTTTGATTATATCGTCGGCAAGGTTGAAGAAGAACTTGTAAAACAGAATTATACAAAACAGAAGGTTGTTGCCGAAAACGACAACGAGCTTGTTTCGCTTTTTACAAGTGCATCACTTGCATATTCGGTAGTATATTATAAGGATAAGGAACAGATGGTACTCCGTTCCTGCACAATGACCGATGAAGGTCCCGACAACGAATGGAAAACACTTGCAACATGGCTTTACGATGAAACAGTCGGCACACAGAAGGACGCCGACAGTATCGCAAATGACTTTATCGAAGGCGTTTCGGGTACACTTGCAATCAAAAGGGCAAAGCAGGTTAAGCAGAAAAAGAAAAAGGATGACGACGGAACCGCCGATCCGAAGTTTCTCGCAAAGCGTTTTGTAACATATTTCCCCGAGCTTCGTGAGGAAATTAAAAACGAGGAGGATTGCTACTTCCCGTTCAGAGGCGCAACATTCGCAAAAGAGCATATTGCTCCGAAGATTCCCATGTATATTAAGCGTGCAAATAAGAATGAAATCGAGAAGTTTGCAAATGTGTTCAATGTTCAGTACAACAACGGTGATGTTGACACAAGGGCAATCATCACGATCGTTTTGCTCAATTCACTTGATGACGCTGAGTATAATGCACTTTATGAGCATTTCAACGACGAACTCAAGGTTGCCGCTTTAAATGCAAGGGCTTTTAAGGGCAAAACTGTAAAGCCTGAAAAAGTTAAGAAAGTTAAGGCAAAGGCAAACACTCTTACAAAGAACTGATTTAATTGAAATTCACCGTAAAATCCCGTCTTGACGGGCGGGTTTTACGGAATATCGCAGAAAACACAGAATTTCTGCGGATAAATTGCAAAAAAGGCTTGACTAAAGCCTTTATATATGGTAGAATAACCTTACCTCTGAAAGGGGCTTATTTTTTGTGCCCTATTGAGGGAGGCTAAAATATTCCGAAAAAACCGGGAGGTGCCGTTATGAGAGTAAAAATCACATTGGCCTGCACAGAGTGCAAACAGCGTAATTACAACACAATGAAGAACAAGAAGAACAGTCCTGACAGACTTGAAATGAACAAGTACTGCCGTTTCTGTAAAAAACACACTCTTCACAAGGAAACAAAATAACGGAGGTACATCATGGCTGAGAAAAAGTCTGAAAATGCAAAAGCAGCTGCTAAAAAAGACTGCTAAAAAAGCCTAATGTTTTCAAAAGGCTCGCAAACCGTACTCGGCTCCTGTAAGAGTGAAATTAAAAAGATCACATGGCCCACAGCGAAGCAGACAACAAAGAATTTTGGTATTGTCATTGCTATGGTAGCTATTGTAGGTGTATTTATCTTTGCCCTTGATCAGGGCTTGTACGCTCTCGTTGGTCTTTTTTATGAACACAACCGCCTGATTCGTATCTGACATTGCTTGAATCACGAAAGGAAGAAAGTTGTTATGGCAGAATCAGAAGCAAGATGGTATGTTGTTCATACCTATTCGGGTTATGAAAATAAGGTTGCAACAGATCTTATGACCACAGCCGAAAACAGAAATCTTCAGGATATGATTATTGATGTCAAAGTTCCTGTTGAAATCGTAACCGAAACAGTCGGAGATAAAACCAAAGAGGTTGAAAACAAACTGTTTCCGGGCTATGTTTTCGTTAAGATGGTCTATACAGACGAAACCTGGTATGTTGTGCGCAACATCAGAGGCTGTACAGGATTTGTGGGACCCGGATCAAAGCCCGTACCACTTACAGATGCGGAAGTTTACAGAATGGGTGTTGAAACACGAAGCGTTAAGCTTAACTATTCTGTCGGCGATTCAGTTCGCATTATAGACGGTCCGCTTGAGGATTTTGTCGGTGTTGTTGAAGAAATTGATGCTGACAAAGATTATGTCCGTGTAGTTGTTTCTATGTTCGGACGAGAAACTCCGGTTGAACTTGAGCTTGCTCAGGCTGAACCGATAGAAGATTAATCAAATAATAATCAGCCGATTGGCTTTTTATTGGGAGTGTAACGCTCCCTGTGGGAGGGACCCTACACAGTGGCGTCCCGCAATTTACCACGAATTTTGGAGGTGCAAACACAATGGCTCAGAAGGTTGTAGGCTTAATTAAGCTGCAGATTCCCGCCGGAAAGGCTACTCCGGCACCACCTGTTGGTCCGGCTCTCGGTCAGCACGGTGTAAACATTGTTGCGTTCACAAAGGATTTTAATGAGCGTACAAAGAATGATATCGGTCTTATCATTCCGGTAGTAATTACTGTATATGCAGACCGTTCATTCACTTTCATTACAAAGACTCCGCCTGCTGCGGTTCTTCTTAAGAAGGCTTGCGGTATCGACAGCGGTTCAGGCGTACCTAATAAGACAAAGGTAGCTCAGATCACTCGTGAGCAGATCACAAAGATTGCAGAGCAGAAGATGCCTGACCTCAACGCAGGTTCACTTGATGCTGCTATCAGCATGATTTCCGGTACAGCAAGAAGCATGGGTATTACAGTAGTTGACTAATTATTTCCGGGTGGGAGGATAATTCCGATTGACCACCTAACAATGGAGGAAGACTGATGAAACACGGTAAGAAATATGTTGACGCTGCTAAGCTCGTTGACAGAACTAAATTATATGATACAAACGAGGCACTTGACACAGTTATCAAGACTGCAGTTGCTAAGTTTGACGAAACAGTTGAGCTTCATGTAAAGCTCGGCGTTGACAGCCGTCATGCTGACCAGCAGGTTAGAGGTGCGGTTGTTCTTCCTAACGGTACAGGTAAAAAGGTTAGAGTTCTTGCAATTTGTAAGGGCGCTAACGAAGAGCTTGCCAAGGAAGCCGGTGCTGACTTTGTCGGTGCTGAGGATATGACACAGAAGATTCAGCAGGAGAACTGGATGGACTTTGATGTTCTTATTACAACTCCCGATTGCATGGGTCTTGTAGGTCGTCTTGGTAGAATCCTCGGTCCCCGCGGTCTTATGCCAAACCCAAAGGCAGGTACTGTAACTCCTGACATTGCCAAGGCTGTTAAAGAAGCTAAGGCAGGTAAGATTGAGTACCGTCTTGACAAAACAAACATCATTCACTGCCCAATCGGTAAGGCAAGCTTTGGCGCTGAGAAGCTCGGTGAAAACCTTGACACTCTCATGGGCGCTATCGTAAAGGCTAAGCCTGCTGCAGCTAAGGGTCAGTACATCCGCTCAGTTGCCATTACTTCAACAATGGGTCCGAGCGTTCGCATCAACCCTGCTAAGTTTGGTGCTTAATTTCAGTTATTTACACAATAGTGTGAATATATAAAATTCGCTGTTCTAAAGACAGCAGGTGCGTAAGCGTAAAGGTTTTTCCTGCCTGCCGAGGAAGATGCAAATTACATTGTTTTGTGTTTTTGCAGCCGTCCGAGGTAAAACGGACGGCTGTTTTTTATGAACTGCGTTACAAATATTTTGGAGGTGAATTTATCTTGCCAAGTCAAAGTGTTTTAGAGCAGAAGAAAGCAATTGTTGCAGAGCTTTCAGAAAGACTCAAAAGCTCAATCACAGGTGTGGTTGTCAGCTACGAGGGTATCAACACAGAGGACGATACAAAGCTCAGAAAAGAGCTTCGTGAGAACGATGTTAAGTACACAGTAGTAAAGAACACACTTCTTTCCCGTGCTTGCGAGGAAGCAGGTCTTGATGACATTAAGCCTGTTCTCGAGGGTACAACAGCTATTGCTACAAGCGACAGCGAGTACGCTGCTGCTGCAAGAATCCTTTGCAACTATGCTAAGGATCATGACAACTTTAAGGTTAAGTCAGCTTATCTTGACGGTGCCGTAATTGATATGGACACAATCGTTGCCCTTTCAAAGCTCCCAACAAGAGAAGTTCTTCTTGCAAATGTTCTTGGTGCATTCCAGGCACCTATCGCATCCTTTGCACGTGCCGTACAGGCTATCGTTGACAAGGGCGGCGTTGAAGCTTGTGCTGCTGAGGCAGCAGAAGAGGCTCCTGCTGAGGCAGAAGCTCCTGCAGCAGAATAATCGGCTGCAATTAATTAAAATTTTACTAATTATCATATTGGAGGTAAATTACAATGGCATCAGAGAAAATTACTGCTATTATTGAAGAATTAAAAGGCCTCACAGTTCTTGAGCTTTCAGAGCTCGTTCACGCTGTAGAGGATGAGTTTGGTGTATCAGCTGCTGCTGCAGTTGCAGTTGCTGGTCCTGCTGCTGACGGTGGCGCTGCTGCTGCTGAGCAGACAGAGTTTGATGTAGTTCTTAAGGCTGCAGGCGGCAACAAGATTGCTGTTATCAAGGTTGTTCGTGAAGTAACAGGTCTTGGCCTTAAGGAAGCAAAGGCACTCGTTGACGGTGCTCCTAAGGCTCTCAAGGAAGGCGTTTCTAAGGAAGACGCTGAAGCTATTAAGACTAAGCTCGAAGAGGCCGGTGCTGAAGTAGAACTTAAGTAATTTTACTTATAGCTTGCATTTTAAGTCCGACAGATTTCTGTCGGACTTTTTTGCGTTTATTGTTAAAATTTGTCATTTTTGCTTTAGCATAAATTCAATTTTTTATCTTACAATAAAAGAGTATGGACAATATAATCACAATGTCTGTTTTAACTGCTTTTGATTACTGTTTTGCTTGACGTGCCGATTCTTTTGTGATAAACTATTAACGAACATAGGGTGTTGGATATTAACGCTGACAAGGGGTATTTGTCGCAATTCCACTATCTATGTGAATTCAGAAAACATAGAAAGGTTGATACTGAAATGGCAAAGATTGATTTAACAAAGTACGGTATTACAGGTACCACTGAAATCGTTCACAATCCTTCTTATGAAGAGCTTTTCAAAGAAGAAACAAGACCCGAACTCGAGGGTTATGAAGTTGGTCAGGAAACTGAGCTTGGCGCAGTTAATGTTATGACCGGCGTTTACACAGGTCGTTCACCTAAGGACAAGTTCATCGTTATGGACGAGAACTCAAAGGACACTGTTTGGTGGACTTCTGACGAGTACAAGAACGACAACCATCCTGCATCTGAGGAAACTTGGAAGGCAGTTAAGGAAATCGCAAAGAAAGAGCTTTCTAACAAGAAGCTTTATGTTGTAGATGCTTTCTGCGGTGCTAACAAGGACACAAGAATGGCTGTTCGTTTCATCGTTGAGGTTGCTTGGCAGGCTCACTTTGTAACAAATATGTTCATCACTCCTTCAGCTGAAGAGCTTGAAAACTTTGAGCCTGATTTCGTTGTTTACAACGCATCAAAGGCTAAGGTTGAAAACTACAAGGAGCTCGGTCTTAACTCAGAAACAGCTGTTGTATTCAACATCACAAGCCGTGAGCAGGTTATCATCAACACATGGTACGGCGGTGAGATGAAGAAGGGTATGTTCTCAATGATGAACTACTACCTCCCGCTCAAGGGCATCGCTTCAATGCACTGCTCAGCCAACACAGATAAGAACGGCGAGAACACAGCTATCTTCTTCGGCCTTTCAGGTACAGGTAAGACTACACTTTCAACAGATCCTAAGAGACTCCTCATCGGTGATGACGAGCACGGCTGGGACGACAACGGCGTATTCAACTTTGAAGGCGGCTGCTATGCTAAGGTTATCAACCTTGACAAAGAGTCAGAGCCTGACATCTACAACGCTATCAGAAGAGACGCTCTTCTTGAAAATGTTACTGTTGACAAGGAAGGCAAGATTGACTTTAACGACAAGACTGTAACAGAGAACACTCGTGTATCATATCCGATTGATCACATCGACAACATTGTTCGCCCTGTTTCTTCAGCTCCTGCTGCAAAGAATGTAATCTTCCTTTCAGCTGATGCTTTCGGCGTACTTCCGCCTGTTTCAATCCTCACACCTGAGCAGACAAAGTACTACTTCCTCTCAGGCTTCACAGCTAAGCTTGCAGGTACAGAGCGTGGCATCACAGAGCCAACTCCAACATTCTCAGCTTGCTTCGGTCAGGCATTCCTCGAGCTTCATCCTACAAAGTATGCTGAAGAGCTCGTTAAGAAGATGGAAATGAGCGGTGCTAAGGCATACCTCGTAAACACAGGTTGGAACGGCTCAGGCAAGCGTATCTCTATTAAGGATACTCGTGGTATCATCGACGCTATCCTTGACGGTTCTATCACAAAGGCTCCTACAAAGACAATTCCACACTTCAACTTTGAAGTTCCTACAGAGCTCCCCGGCGTTGATTCAGGCATCCTCGATCCTCGTGACACATATGCAAATGTTGCTGATTGGGAAGAGAAGGCTAAGGATCTTGCAAGCCGTTTTGTTAAGAACTTTGCTAAGTACGAAGGCAACGATGCCGGTAAGGCTCTCGTTGAAGCAGGTCCTAAGGCTTAATTTGCCCGACTGCGCTTAACGCATCATAATTGGTGCAACCTTTATCTAAATAAAAATTTCACCCGAAAGGTTTTTGAAAAAATTCCTTTCGGGTGTTTTTTATTGAGATTATACTTACAAAAATGCAGACATTTCTTTTATGTTTTCTTCTTCGGTTTCTAACATTCTTTTGGCGAGGAGGCTGACATGGGGGTCATTGCCGTTATATTCTCGGATTTTGCGTGACATTTTATTCACTCCCATTGTGTTGCCTTTTATCATCATTTCGGCAATGTGCGAAGATGATGAGTCACGCTTTAAATCCCTTTGTGCGGCATAGCGTGTCATTGCTTTTGTCATATTACTCACTCTGTGTGGCTCTGCACCACGATTTTGCAACATTTTATTTGCACAATGATACAGCTTTCCGTATTTAATAAGATGTTCGCACAAAACACCGTCAACCTTGCTGTCCTTCAAACTTTTCCTCACGCTCGTAATTCCCTGACAGCCCATTTCGGCATTCTGCAAAACGCAGTTGAGCATTTCAATATCGTTAGTCATAACAAATCACCTCTGTAGATATTATTTACGGGAATTTTTGTATTTATGCAACCGTAAAAAATTAGGTTGCAACACAGCCGTTTTTATGGTTTAATATCTATTAGATAATAAAAAACAGGTGATTTTATGGCTGACGCAAAGTTACATACAATAAAACTTCCGTATCCCGACAAGGGTGACAGAAATGTTTGGGTTTATGTTCCGTCACATTCCGACGGCGAAAAACTGCCCGTTGTCTATATGACAGACGGACAGAATCTTTTTGACGATAATTCAACTCCGCACGGTTCGTGGGAGGTTGTAAAAGCTGTTGAAAATGAGCGGAAAAGCGGTGTAGGCAACGCTGTAATCGTAGGTGTTGACAACGGTAATGCTTGGCGTGACAGCGAGCTTACACCGAAATCAATCGGTGTGGTTCAGCACCTTGAAATGTTCTGCGAGGATTTCAAACCCGAGGGCGAAATCTTTGACAATTTTCTTATGAATACCGTCATTCCGTATGTTGAAAATAATTTCCCCGTATGCACCGACAGACAGAATGTTGCCGTCTGCGGAAGCTCATCGGGCGGACTTATGTCATTTTTTTCGGCTTTTGAACACCCGGAAAAATTCGGTTATGCAGGTGTGTTTTCTCCTGCATTTCTCTGTTACACAAGAGAGGATTGGGCGAAATATCTTTCGACAAAAATTGTTGAAAATATGCCGTACCTCTACATCTATACGGGTAACGGTGACGAGCTTGAAGAGATGATTTTTGAAAGCACCGAAATGCTCTACGAACTTTTGGAAGAAAGCTTCTACCCGTATGACAGAATGAACGAGGTCATTCTTTTTGAAAACGCACACAATGAAAAATCTTGGCGAGAAATTTTCCCCGATTTTCTCCACACATTTTTGAGCAGACTTTGATAATATGAACAGCAAAATTGATATAAAAATATGCACCATTGATATGCTGACGGACCTGCAATATCTTTGCAGAACAACTTTTTACGAAACTTTCTCCGATTCAACCGATGAGGAGGATATGCGAAAATTTCTTGCAGAAACCTATTCAGCGGAAAAGCTGTCAGCAGAACTTGCAAACTCCGAAAGTGTAACCTTTATAGCGTACAAAAACGGTACTCCTCTCGGATATTTAAAACTGAATATCGGCAATGTGCAGACTGAAAAATGCCTTGACAATGCGCTTGAAATTCAGCGCATCTATATTCTGAAAAGTGCCAAAGGACAGGGCATAGGCTCAGCCTTTATGCAGATTGCGGAGAATTTTGCAAGTGAGAAAAAACTTTCAACAATATGGCTCGGTGTATGGGAACATAACGAGCCTGCAAAGAAATTCTACAAATCAAAAGGATATGAAAAATTTTCACATCACACATTTGTCATTGGTGACGATATGCAAACCGATTTCCTTTTGAAAAAAGGAAATGAAAGGGTAAAATCAAAATGATTAAATGTAAAATTGATGTTGGTGAAGAGGAAAATAAAGTAATAAAAGAAATTTCATTAGATTGTCTGGGGAATAAAAAGAAAAGATTAATTATTAGAATAGGTCTTTTACTTATCGCAGTAATTACTGTACTTCAAACTATTTTTGACCCCCCAATGAATGGTGGTTCAATTGATATCATGGCATTTATTTTTGTAGCTCTGGATATTTTGTTAGCAATCTTTGCAAGAAAAATACATGAATTGATTTTCTATATAAGGTCAAGTAAAGCAGATCCTTCTGAAAAACAGGGGGTTAGAGAATATATGTTTTTTGAAGATGGTATTCAGATAATTTCACCGTGGGTAAAAGGAATGAACCAATGGAATATGTTTTATTTTTGGGGCAATTATAAAAATTATATCTACATTATCCATCGCTCAAACCATGTATTGTTGGTTGATCTCAGGAAGCTTTCCGTGAATGAAATAAATGATTTGACAAATCTTCTGAACAGACATCTCAGCTTTTGTCCCAACTGACTTGATTTTGGCAAAACAAAAGGACAGCCTTTAAGACTGTCCCAAAAATGTGATTTGGTTTAAATCGAAATTATGCGATGATTTCGCCGTCAACCGTACCGCCAAGACCTGCGGCATTTGATTCGTCTGTATCAATGTGCATTGCAGGAGCGTAGTTTGCGTTTACTCTGATTACAACATCACCGAATGTTGTTGCCCTGCCTGTATTTTCGCCAACCTTAACCGAAACGAGCTGTTTGTCTTTAAGACCAAACTCCTCTGCAGTTTTCGGATCAAGGTGAATGTGTCTTTTAGCGGCAATTACACCGCATTCGATTTCAACTTCGCCCTCGGGACCGACAAGCTTGCAACCGGGTGTGCCTGCAATATCGCCTGATTCTCTGACAGGAGCGGCAATGCCGAGCTTACGAGCGTCTGTAAGAGAGATTTCAACCTGATCTGCACTTCTTTCGGGACCGAGAATTGACATTTTCATTTCACTTTTCGGACCTACAACAGTTACCTTTTCAACACAGGCAAACTGTCCGGGCTGTGAAAGATTCTTTTTGTTTGTAAGAGTTGCGCCCTTGCCAAAGAGAGCCTCGAGAGTTTCTTTGGTAACATGAACATGATGCGCTGATGTTTCAACCATTACTTTCATTTTGTGTACCACCATTCAATTAGAATTCGCCGTACGGCTTCGTGTTTATTTTACTACTTTATTCTTGGAATTTCAACATTTTTGATAAATTTAAATCTTTATTTTGGGAGAGAAAATTATGTATAATACCTGGGAAGAATTAAAATCGGCTTGTGAAAACTGTCACAGGTGTGAACTCTGCGAAACTCGCACAAATGTTGTTGTGGGCGTCGGCAACGAAAATGCAGAGGTTATGTTCATCGGTGAAGGTCCGGGCGAAAACGAGGATCTTCAAGGCGAACCGTTTGTCGGCAGAGCAGGCAAACTGCTTGACAAAATGCTTGTGGCTGTTGACCTTGACAGAAACAAGAATATTTACATTGCCAATATGGTAAAGTGCCGTCCGCCGAAGAACCGTGATCCAAAGCCCGAAGAACAGGAAATGTGCATTGAGTGGCTCAGAACACAGGTGAGAATGATCAAGCCGAAAATCATTGTCTGTCTCGGCAGAATTGCGGCGGCAAGGCTTATTAAATCGGATATCAAAATCACAAAGGAACACGGTCAGTGGATTGAGAAAAACGGTGTGCTTATGATGGCAATGCTTCATCCTGCGGCAATTTTGCGTGATCCACGCAGAAAGCCCGACGCTTTTGACGATTTCTTAAAGCTCCGTGATAAAATCAACGAGGTCTGTAATCATACATATGAATAATTTTTTGCAGCGGAGGTTTAGTGTGACCTCTGCTGTTTTTATATGTATAATTTCAAAATATTGTACATACAGATGACGAATAAGGTAAGATTTCTGTTGATATTGCGGTATTAATTTGGTATAATTAGTATGCAAAGCACAGTGATTTTTTCTGTAAGAAACATATGAAAAGGGTGATTTTATGAGTCTTGTAGAATTTAATAATGTTTACAAAAGATACAAAACGGGTGAGATTGTCATCAATGCGGTTGACGGCATTTCGTTCAAGGTTGAGGAGGGCGAGTTTGCAATTGTAGTCGGTGCGTCCGGTGCAGGCAAAACAACCGTTCTGAATATTCTCGGCGGAATGGACAGCTGTTCCGAGGGCGAAATCATTGTCGGCGGAAAGGATATAAGCAAATTTAAAGACAAACAGCTTATTGAGTACAGACGGCATGACATAGGCTTTGTGTTCCAGTTCTACAACCTTGTTCATAACCTAACGGCAAAGGAAAATGTTGAGCTTGCCGCTCAGATTTGCAGCAACCCTCTTGACAGCGAAACTGCTCTTGACAGCGTGGGCTTGCTTGAAAGGGCAAACAATTTCCCTGCACAGCTTTCGGGCGGTGAACAGCAGAGAGTTTCAATCGCAAGAGCACTTGCCAAAAGACCGAAGCTTTTGCTTTGTGACGAACCGACAGGTGCGCTTGACTACAACACAGGCAGACAGATTCTGAAATTGTTGCAGGAAACCTGCCGTAAAGACAAAATGACCGTTGTTCTCATCACTCACAACGGAGCAATAACACCGATGGCGGATCACATTATAAGAATGAAAAGCGGAAAAATTGTTGAAGATATTTACAATGAAAATCCGAAAAATGTTGAAGAAATTGAGTGGTAAAAAATGAAAAGGAGGTGTCACAATGACTAAATCCTTGATAAAAAACACATTCAGAGAAATTAAAAATACAAAAGCAAGATTCATCTCAATTATGGCGATTATCGCCCTCGGAGTGGGATTTTTTGCAGGAATAAAGGCAACGGTTCCGTCAATGTACAATCTTGCAAGAACCTACACGGACGAGCAGGAGCTTATGGATTACCGACTTGTGTCAACGGTTGGATTTGATGAGGACGACATAAAGGCGGTAAAAAATACGGACGGAGTAACCTCTGTTATGCCGTCATATTTCTGCGATGTTCAGACCGATGCCGACAGCGGCGGCAGGACTATGAGAGTCATTGCGCGTCCCGAAAAATACGGTGATAATTCCGTTCAGAACAAGCTTGTTTTGACGGAAGGCAGACTTCCCGAAAAGTCGGGTGAAATTGCAGCCGATTCAAGCTCGTTCACGGCAGAGGGTTATAAAATCGGCGACAAAATCAGATTTGCAAAACAGACGGGCGATACAGATACTTCAACCGAACTTAAAACCCTTGAATACACTGTGGTCGGTCTTGTGCAGTCACCTCTTTACATAGCATATCAGCGAGGAACTACGACGGTCGGCAACGGAAAAATCTCGGATTATTTCTACATTTGCCCCGAAGATTTCGCCTTTGAACGCTACACGGAGCTTTATGTAAAAACCGATATTTCGGATAAATTCTTGGCATACACGGACGATTATGATAATGCCATAGAGGATAAAGCCGCCGATTTTGAAAAGGTGGGAGAGAACAGGAGCAAGAGCTTTACGGTTGAGGTTATCGACAAGGCTAAGAGCGACCTTGCAGATGCAAAACAGGAGTATTCGGACAATAAAGAAAAAACCGAAAAGAAGCTTGCCGATGCAAAGACGGCGATTGATGACGGGAAAAAAGAGCTGAAAACCAAGACCGATGATGCACAGAAAAAACTTGATTCGGCAAAACAGCAGATTGAGGACGGCAAGACACAGCTTGAAAATTCACGCAATGAATATAACACAAAAATTGCTGACGCACAGGCTCAGATTGCCGAAAAGGAAAGTCAGCTTAATTCTGCCGAAAAACAATATAATTTTTCAAAAGCAGAATTTGATAAAGAAATTTCAAAATCACAGGCTGAAATAGAAAATGCGGAATATCAGCTGCAGTCGGCAAAGGATACATTTCAAACCGAACAGGAACCACAGCTTTTGGCAGGAATAAGTCAGGCTGAGGACGCTGTTTCGGCTTTGCAGTATCAAATCAGTCAGACAACCGATGAAGAAACGCTTGCTGTTTTGAATGCACAGCTTGAACAGGCTCAGCAGACGCTTGATGAACTCAACGCAACATATGATTCCGCAAAGGCTCAGCTTGAAGAAAGCGAAAGCCGACTTTTTGAAAGCAAGGCACTTTTTGAACAGAAAAAAAGTGAGGGACAGGCTCAGCTTGACTACGCATATTCACAGATTTCAAGCGGAAGAACACAGCTTGATGCCGCAAAAGCAGAACTTGCACAACAGTCGGCAGACGGTCAGGCTCAGCTTGATTCGGCAGAAAGCAAGCTGAATGACGCTCAGAGCGAGTACGACAGCGGTGTTGCAAAGCTTGCCGAGGAAAAGAAAAACGGCGAGAAAAAACTCTCCGATGCACAGACAGAATACGATGACGGCGTTAAAAAAGCCGATGAAGAATTTAAAAAAGCAGAGGATAAAATCAAAGACGCAGAGGAAGAAATCAATTCTCTTACAGAACCAAAGTGGTATGTCTTCGACAGAAGCGACAACCCGGGTTACTCAACATTTTCTTCAAATGCTGACAGACTCGGCGCTGTTGCAACGGTATTTCCAGTATTCTTCCTGCTCGTAGCGGTGCTTGTCTGCGTAAACCACAATGACAAGACTTATTGAGGAAAAGCGTACCGAAATCGGAACGCTGAAAGCACTCGGCTACAGCAACACAAGCATTGTAATGAAGTTTGTAATCTACTCATTGCTTGCGGCTGTTATCGGAAGTGTAATCGGTATTTTAATCGGCATTTTCACTTTGCCGTTTGTAATTTATGATGCTTACAAAATTATGTACTACATCGGCGATATAACGCTGATACCCGACTATACAAGCATAATTTTCGGAATTGTTGCCGCAGTTGTCTGCACGGTTGTTGTGTCGGTTGTAGTGTGTGCAAAATCTCTGCACGAAAAGCCTGCGGCTGTTATGCGGCCGAAAGCACCAAAGGCGGGCAAGAGAATTTTGCTTGAACGCATAAAACCGTTGTGGTCACATATGAGCTTTAACTCAAAGCTGACCGCAAGAAATCTGTTCAGATACAAGGTAAGACTTTGTATGACTGTTATCGGTGTGGCAGGCTGTACGGCTCTGATTGTTGCCGCATTCGGTTTGCTCAACAGCTTTGAACCGATGACACACGATCAGTTTGAAACAATCTATAAATACGACGCCGTTGTTGTTCCGAAAGACAGCGGAAGTGCCGACAATCTTTCGTTTTTGACAGATACACTTGATAAAAACAGCAATGTCAAACACTCAATGCTTGTTTCACAGCAGGAATGTACGGTAACACACGGCAGTAAGGTTAAGGACAGCGACACAAATCTTGTTGTACCGCAGAATCCCGAAAAGTTTGACGAAATTGTTTCTCTGCATACAAGAAAAGGCAAAGAAGAACTCAAGCTTTCGGACAGCGGAGTAATGCTCAGTGAAAAAATGTGCAGTGAGCTTGGAATAAAAACGGGCGACAAAATCACACTGAATGTTGACGGCAAAAAGGCAGAGGTCAAGGTCAGCGGAATTTTTGAACAGTACCTTTACAATTTTGTCTATATGACGCCAACCGCCTATAAGAGCTTGTTCGGCAGTGACTGCACCTATAATATGGCTGATGTCGCACTCAAAGATACCTCGGATTCCGCCTGCGACAAATTCGGCTCACAGGTTTTATCAGATGATAAAATTGCGGCGGTAAGCTACATTGCATCAAGCTTGAACGAATTTAAAAATATGCTCAACTCTCTTGATATGGTTGTTACGGTTATGATAATCTGCGCAGCGGCACTTGCCTTTGTTGTACTCTACAACCTGACAAATATCAACATTGCCGAGCGTGTCCGTGAAATTGCAACCTTTAAGGTTCTCGGATTCTACAATCGTGAAACCTCATCATTCATTTACAAAGAGAACATAATTCTGACCCTCCTCGGAATTATCGTAGGTCTGTTCCTCGGAAACCTTTTGACGGGCTTTATTATTCAGACGGTTGAGGTTGACAACGTTATGTTCGGAAGAGATATTTATTTCACTTCATACCTCTATGCGGCAGGGCTGACATTCCTGTTTTCAATTCTTGTAAATGCGGTTATGAGCTTTAAGATTAAAGCCGTTAATATGGTTGAAAGTCTTAAAAGCGTTGAATAACGGAATATTTTGCCGTATGCTTAAAAAATCTTTTGTAAAATATTGATTGAATACAGCAATTGTGTTATAATACAGAGGAATAGGCTAAATAAATAGGCTGACAGGCAAAATATCTGTGAAAGGATAGTTACAGTAATGATAAAAGCTAATGAATACCGCACAGTCACCTGCGGTGAGTTAAGAGAAGAAAATATCGGACAGCAGGTCAGAGTTGCGGGCTGGGTTGAAAATATCCGTGACCACGGCGGTGTAATGTTCCTTGATATCCGTGATCAGTACGGTGTGCTTCAGGTTGTTGTTCACAACGATGAACTCCTTAAAGATATCAACAAGGAATGTACAGTAACTCTCAGTGGTACTGTTGTTAAGCGTGACGAAGAAACAATCAACAAGAAGATTGCAACAGGTTTCGTTGAAGTTCACACGGAGGACATCAAGGTTCTCGGCAAGTGTAAGAATGTTCTTCCGTTTGAGGTTGCAACCTCTACAAATACCAACGAAGAAGTAAGACTTAAATATCGTTTTCTTGACCTCCGTAACCCGAAGGTTCACAATAATATTATGATTCGTTCGCAGATTATCACATTTCTGCGCAACAAGATGAACGAAATGGGCTTTATGGAGATTCAGACTCCTATCCTTTCAACTTCATCTCCGGAGGGTGCTCGTGACTACCTTATCCCGAGCAGAAAGCACAAGGGCAGATTCTATGCTCTCCCACAGGCTCCTCAGATTTTTAAACAGCTCCTTATGGTGTCAGGCTTTGACAGGTATTTCCAGATTGCACCTTGCTTCCGTGATGAGGACGCCCGTGCAGACCGTTCACCGGGTGAGTTCTATCAGCTTGATTTTGAAATGGCTTTTGCAACACAGGAAGATGTATTTGCTGTTGCTGAAGAGGTTCTTTACGAAACATTCAAGAAGTTTTCAAATAAAGAGGTTTCAAAGCCTCCGTTTGCCCGTATTCCGTATGCAGAGAGTATGCTAAAGTACGGTACAGACAAGCCTGACCTCCGCAATCCGCTCGTAATTGTTGAAATCAGCGATATGTTTGAGGAAACAGACTTTGCTCCGTTCCGCAAAAAGACAGTTCGTTCAATCAATGTTCCGAACGCCGCAGGTCAGTCAAAGAAATGGTTCAAGAAGATGGAGGAGTTCGCTCTTTCAATCGGAATGAAGGGTCTTGGCTATGTTAAGGTTAGAGATGACCTCACATTTGACGGTCCGATTGACAAGTTTCTTAAAGAGGGCGACCGTGAAGAACTTATCAGCCGTAACGGTTCAAAAGCAGGCGATGTAATCTACTTTATCGCCGATACTGCTCAGGAAGCTCCAAAGCTTGCGGGTCAGATCAGAACAGAGGTTGCAAAGCGTCTTGACCTTATCGATACAAGCCGTTTTGAAATGTGCTTTATCGTTGACTTCCCGATGTTTGAGAGAGATGAAGAAACAAATCAAATTATCTTCACACACAATCCTTTCTCAATGCCGCAGGGCGGTCTTGACAGCCTTCTTAACAAGGATCCCGAAGAGGTTCTTGCTTATCAGTACGATATCGTTTGCAACGGTGTAGAGCTTTCATCAGGCGCTGTTCGTAACCACGATATTGAAATTATGAAGAAAGCGTTCGAGCTTGCAGGCTACAGCGAGGATGACCTCAAGGCTAAGTTCTCTGCACTCTACAACGCATTCCAGTACGGTGCTCCGCCGCACGCAGGTATGGCTCCGGGTGTTGACCGTATGATTATGCTCCTTACAGAGGAAGAGAACATCAGAGAAGTTATTGCATTTCCGATGAACTCCAATGCTCAGGATCTTCTCCTCGGTTCACCGGGTGAGGTAACAGAACAGCAGCTCCGTGAGGTTCATATTAAATTAAGATAAAAACTGCATTTGCAGTCATATATTCAAACTCAAAGGGCGAGTTATATATTATATGACTTGCCCTATTTTCTTTAAAAAGGACGGTTTTTATGGTAACAAGAGAAGATGTTGAAAACATTGCGTTGCTTTCAAAGCTTTTTGTTCCCGAAGAGGAGCTTGACGGCCTTACAAAGTCAATGCAGGAAATCATAGATTTTGCCGACACAATCAATAACGCTCCGACAGACGGCGAGGAGTTTGACGATATTAACAATCTGTCAAATGTTTTTCGTGAGGATGAGGTTGTTGAGTCCTACGATACAAAGGAAATTCTTTCAAATGCTCCCGAGCAGGCAGAGGATCACTTCCTTGTAAGAAACAGAGAGTAAGGCGGTGTAAAAATGGGTTCTATTGAAAAAATTCATGAAATGCTTGTGTCAAAAGAGTGTTCATGTACCGAGCTTACAAAAAGCTATCTTGACGAAATCGAAAAGGCTGATGGCGAGCTTAACGCATATGTTAATGTAACAGGCGAGGAGGCTCTGAAAACTGCCGAGGCTGTTGACAGAAAAATTGCCTCCGGCGAGAAAATCGGTATGCTCGAGGGTGTTCCGATGACGCTCAAGGACAATATTTCAACAAAGGGAATTGAAACAACCTGTTGTTCAAAAATTCTCACAGGCTATAAGCCGATTTATAACGCAACCGTTTGGGAAACTCTTGCAGGCGAAAACGCAGTTATGCTCGGCAAGACGAATATGGACGAGTTCGCAATGGGCTCTTCATGCGAAACATCATACTTTGGCGGTGCAATGAATCCGTTTGATTCAAACTATGTTTCAGGCGGTTCATCAGGCGGTGTTGCAAGTGCGGTAGGCGCAAACATTGCCGCTTACGGTCTTGGCTCTGATACAGGCGGATCAATCCGTCAGCCGGCATCATTCTGCGGTATTGTAGGTCTTAAACCTACTTACGGTGCGGTTTCCCGTTACGGACTTATCGCATATGCGAGTTCACTTGACCAGATTGGACCGATTACAAAGTCTGTTGAGGACGCTGCAATTGTCTTTGACGCAATTTCAAAGAGAGATGAAAAAGATTCAACCTCAAAGGGCTTTGTCGGTGACACTTATTCAAAACTCAACAATGACATCAAGGGTATGAAAATCGGTATTGCAAAGGAATATCTTGAGGGTGTCCGTGACGATGTAAAAGAGGCTGTCTTAAAGGCTGCCGATATCTACAAGTCAATGGGCGCAGAGATTGTTTACTTTGACCTGCCCGAACTCAAATTTGCTCTTCCTGTTTACTATATCATCGCCTGTGCCGAGGCATCTTCAAACCTTGGCAGATATGACGGTATCCGTTTCGGTTACAAAACCGAGCATTACAACGGCACTCACGATATGGTTTGCCGTACCCGTTCGGAGGGATTCGGCGAAGAGGTAAAACGCAGAATCCTCCTCGGTACTTATGTGCTTTCCGCAGGTTACTATGACGCTTATTACAAAAAGGCTCAGAATCTTCGCGGCACTATCGTTAAGGCATTCAACAACGCATTTGAAAAGTGCGATGTAATCCTTGCTCCGACAGTTCCTATGACAGCATTTGAAAAGGGACATGCTGTAAGCGATCCGATTGAAACCTATCTTACGGATATCTGCACTGTACCTGTCAATATTGCAGGTCTGCCGGGCGTTTCGGTTCCGTGCGGATTCAACGCAAAGGGTATGCCGATTGGTATGCAGCTTATCGGCAAGAGCTTTGGTGAGGCTGAAATTCTTAATGCGGCATACAAATATCAGCAGGCTGCTGCTGAAAACTTTAAGGATACAAAGTGGGGTGTTAAGCTGTGAGTTACGAATTAGTTGCGGGTTTTGAAACCCATATTGAGCTTGCCACAAAGACAAAAATCTTCTGCGGCTGTACTACAAAATTCGGCGGTGCGCCAAACAGCCATTGCTGTCCCGTGTGTATCGGTCTGCCGGGAACACTTCCAAAGCTTAACCGTGAGGTAGTTCGCTATGCAATCCGTGCAGGTCTTGCAGTTCACGGTGAAATCGCAGAGATTTCAAAAATGGACAGAAAGAACTATTGCTACCCCGACCTTTCAAAGGCTTATCAGATCAGCCAGCTTTATGCTCCGCTCATTATAGGTGGTTATGTTGAGCTTTCAAACGGCAGAAAAATCCGTCTGCACCACATTCACATCGAAGAGGACGCAGGAAAGCTCATTCATCAGCACGGCGACACATATGTTGACTATAACCGTGGCGGTGTTCCTCTTATCGAAATCGTTTCAGAACCTGACATTCGTTCAATTGACGAGGCAAGAGAGTATGTTGAAAAGCTTCAGCAGGTTATGCGTTACATCGGAATTTCCGACTGTAAGATGCAGGAAGGCTCAATGCGTTGCGATGTAAACATTTCGGTTCGTCCAAAGGGCAGCGAAAAGCTTGGTACAAGAACCGAAATTAAAAATATGAACTCAATTAACAACATAGCAAAGGCTATGGAGTATGAGTTTGAAAGACAGGTTGACCTTATTGAAAACGGCGGAAGTGTTGTTCAGGAAACTCTCCGTTATGACGACGCAACCAACACAACATCTTCAATGAGAAGTAAAGAGGACGCTCACGATTACCGTTATTTCCGTGATCCTGACCTTGTTACTATTCATGTTCCGAAAGATGTTGTTGAAGAAATCAAGGCTGCAATGCCTGAGCTTCCTGCCGACAAGTGCAGAAGATATATTGACGAACTTGCAATTCCCGAAAAGGATGCACAGCTTCTTACAAAGTACCGCAAAATCAGCGAATATTTTGACAAGGCTTGCGAGGGCGTTAAGTCACCAAAGACAGTTTCAAACTTCATTATCGGTCAGATTTTCCGCAGAACGGAAACTGAGGCTGACAAGGAAATCTTTGATGTTGCGGTTACTCCGGAACAGCTTAACAAGCTTGTAAAACTTCTTGACAGCGGTAAAATCCGCAACAACCTTGCGAAGGCAACACTTGAAAAAATGCTTGACAGCGGCAAGGGTGCTCTTGAATTTATCAGCGAAAGCGATATGGGCGGTCTTGACGAAAACGCACTCAACGATTTGTGCAAGCAGGCTGTTGAGAGCAATCCAAAGGCTGTTGAGGACTATAAGAACGGCAAGGAAAAGGCGATTAAGTCGCTTGTCGGAAATGTTATGAAGAACAGCAGAGGTAAGGCAGATCCTGCTCTTGCAGAGTCAAAAATCAAGGAACTTATCGGCTGATAACTTAAACCTTCACGGGGGTGTGTCTTATGAAAGAAAAAATCAAAGTAACGGCAGTTGTAATGTTTCTCGGAGTTATATTTTCTGGAATTTTGGTTGCATACAAGCTGGTTAATACGATTATCCCGTCATTTGACGGCGGATCGGCATCGGTATTCGACTATATGCTAATCGTGACTGTCACCGTTTCAATGGTGCTGAAGCTCGCAGTAGGTTCAATGGGACTGAGAGCCGTTTCAAAAAAGACATCACCGTCGGATATGCAAAAAATGTTGAAAACTTCGGGCAAACTCGCAGTAGTGCTTGTGCTTATCGGAGTGCTTAACATCATATTTAATGTTGTCAACGGACAGGTTGTTTTTGTGATTGAAGTGTTCGACATAGCAACCGATATTCTCCTCGGTTTTGTGTATATACTTGCCTCCGCAAGCGTTCGTGCCGGCAGAGAATAAGTTCGGACTTTAGATTACCAAATAAAAAATTAACGGTTGGATTTACGAAAAAGTAATCCAACCGTTTTTGTTTTTGTAATTTTTCTTTTAGAACCGTATGGGCGGACAATATCCGCCTACACGGCGAGTCGCCGTTCCCAGTTCGTGAAGACAGTTTTAATTAAATGTAAAATTGAAAATGGAAAATGGAAAATTAATGTCGGGAAGACAGTTTGTAATGTAAAAAAACATATTATGCCCGAGCGTAACATTGCAACCGTTCGCACAATTCCGTAGGGGCGTTCATTGGACGCCCGCCAAGTAATGACAGAAAATTTATGATGAAAATAAACTGTATAAATGAGATACAGTTACCGAAATAATGTAGGGGAGAACAGTGTTCGCCAATCGTTTTGGTTGCAAAACCAAAACGAATAAAACACACTGACTTGTTATTTAAATGAAGAAAACTGTGCATCAAATATTGCACTCATTGCGTATAATAGTTAAAAGTTTAAAATGTAGGTTCGTGCCTTTTTAGTTGTGCCGTCAAAGTTTGTTACGGTAGTATATCCGGTAGGTACAAATCCATTTTTAATCATAACTTTTCCCGAGTTTACATTCTCAACAGCGTGGCAACCGTAAATCTTTGTTTGCTTTAAAGCGTTCTTTGCAAAATTAAGAATTACTGCGGCTATTTCAGTTGTAAAGCCTTTGTGCCAATAATCAAACATACAGTTGTAACCGATTTCGTACATCTGTTCATCATCATTCCATACAAGACCGCCACTGCCGAAAAGAGTACCCGCTTTTTTGTCAATAAATCCCCAGTCGTATTGCTTGTCAGAATTTTCTGCATATTCAACCATTTTAAGCCATTCAATTGTATCATCAAGGCTTGTGTGAGAATTATACCGCATATACTTTGTAACTCGATTATCACTTGTCCAGTTGTTAAATGCCGTTTTAGCATCGTTAACGGTTAATGGGCGTAAAATGACTCGTTCACTTTCAAGAACAGGTGTTTTCAAAAAATCATCTCCTATAACAAAGAGGTCAGCGATTACTGACCTCTTTTCTTTTTTTATATTCCGATAAATATTAATATAGTGTTAGTTCGTAAATTGACAACCAAGCTACGCTCGGGTGACAAAAGTTTGAATATAACAAACTGTCTTCACGAACCGGGTGCGAGACACTCGCATTAGTCAACCTTTGGCAAGCCGTCAAAGCCCTGCTGGAGGTCGGCGTCTGTCGGAATGTAGTCGCTCATTTCGCCGTCATTATACTTCTGATAAGCAACCATATCAAAGTAACCTGTACCTGTAAGACCGAAGAGAATTGTCTTTTCTTCGCCTGTTTCTTTGCACTTGAGAGCCTCGTCAATTGCAACTCTGATTGCGTGACTGCTTTCGGGAGCAGGAAGAATACCCTCAACTCTTGCAAACTGCTCTGCTGCTGCAAATACGCTTGTCTGCTCAACTGCTCTTGCCTCCATAAGACCGTCATGATACAGCTGAGAAAGTGTTGAACTCATACCATGGAAACGAAGTCCGCCTGCGTGGTTGGCTGACGGAATAAATCCGCTGCCGAGCGTGTACATCTTTGCGAGAGGACAAATCATACCAGTGTCGCAGAAGTCATATGCAAACTTACCTCTTGTAAGGCTTGGGCATGATGCCGGCTCAACAGCGATAAACTTGTAGTCATTTTCGCCACGGAGCTTTTCTCCCATAAACGGAGAGATAAGACCGCCGAGGTTTGAACCGCCGCCTGCACAGCCGATGATAATGTCAGGCTTTACATTGTACTTTTCGAGAGCGGCTTTTGCCTCAAGACCGATAACCGACTGATGAAGAAGTACCTGATTAAGCACACTTCCGAGTACATAACGGTAGCCGTCTGTATGAGTTGCAACCTCAACAGCCTCAGAAATAGCACAGCCAAGGCTTCCTGTTGTACCGGGGTGAGCCTCAAGAATCTTTCTGCCGACTTCCGTTGTTGTTGACGGTGACGGAGTAACGCTTGCACCGTAGGTTCTCATAACCTCTCTTCTGAAAGGCTTTTGCTCGTATGAAACCTTTACCATAAATACCTTGCAGTCAAGGCCGAAATATGAACAAGCCATTGAAAGGGCAGTGCCCCACTGACCTGCGCCTGTTTCGGTTGTAACACCTTTAAGTCCCTGCTTTTTAGCGTAGTAAGCCTGAGCAATTGCGCTGTTGAGCTTGTGGCTTCCGCTTGTGTTGTTGCCCTCGAATTTGTAGTAAATCTTTGCGGGAGTGTCAAGAGCCTTTTCAAGAAAATATGCTCTTATAAGCGGAGATGGACGGTACATTTTATAGAAGTTCTGAATTTCTTCCGGAATGTCAATGTATGCATCTGTATCGTCAAGCTCCTGGTCAATAAGCTCATCACAGAACACGGGAGCAAGGTCTGCGTGTGTCATAGGCTTGAGTGTTGCAGGGTTTAAAAGCGGTGCAGGCTTGTTCTTCATATCTGCACGAACATTGTACCATTTTGTCGGGATTTCGCTTTCGTCAAGGTATATTTTGTATGGAATTTTGTTTTCAGCCACTAAAATGACCTCCTTGGAATAATATTTCTCTGTAAACAGAATGTAATCTCACTTTGAAAATTTGCAGGAATTATTTTACATCCTGCACACTTCTGTAATATTGTACCACAAATAAAAGGCTTTGTCACGCAAATTTGTAAAAATTTATTTCAGCATACAAAACCTATATTTTTATTTACACTTTTTTTACAATTGACAAACAGCGTATTTTACAAAACAGTCATAGACTGATGTTGTACGAAAGAGGTACACAAATGATATGAATTTAAGGAGAAAATTCAAATGAAATCTATGACTAAAAAAATTACGGCAACAGCATTATTCGGTGTTCTTGCAGTTTCTGCATTTGCAGGCTGCGGCGGTGCAGGCTCTTCATCAAACGGTTCATCCGACGCAGGTTCGGACGCAGCAAAGTTTGACGCATCAAAAACAATCTCTGTTGTAACAAGAGAAGAAGGTTCAGGCACAAGAGACGCATTCACAGAGCTTACAGGTGTTCTTGTAAAGGACGGCGACAACAAGACAGACAACACAACTACTTCGGCTGTAACAATCAACAGCACAGAGGCTGTTATCACAAATGTTAAGGATAACGAGGCAGCAATCGGTTACATTTCACTCGGTTCACTCAACGATACGGTAAAGGCTCTTAAAATCGGCGGTGTTGAGGCAACAGCCGATAATGTAAAGTCAGGCGACTATGCAGTAAGCCGTCCGTTCAACATTGCTTACAAGGGCGAACTCAGCGATGTTGCTCAGGATTTTGTCGATTACATAATGAGCTCAGACGGTCAGAAGATTGTTTCAGACAACGGTTATGTAACAGTTTCGGAAAATGCCGCATACAGCGGTAAGAAGCCGTCAGGCAAAATCAGCGTAGCAGGTTCATCTTCGGTATCACCTGTAATGGAAAAGCTTGCCGAGGCTTATCAGAAGGTAAACACAAACGCTAAGGTTGAAATCCAGACATCCGACTCATCGGCAGGTATGCAGTCAGCTATGGGCGGCACATGTGATATCGGTATGGCGTCCCGTGACCTTAAAGATGAGGAAAAGAGCGCACTCAAGGTTGAAACAATCGCAAAAGATGGTATCGCAGTAATCGTAAACAATGCAAACACATGTGATGATCTCACACTTGATCAGGTAAAATCAATTTACACAGGTGAAACAACTGTTTGGAGTGACATAATTAAATGAGATTAAACAGATTTCGTGAAAAGGCAATGCAGGGAGTTTTCTTCCTCACAGCTGTAACAAGTATAGCGGCGGTTGTCATAATCTGTATATTCTTATTCTGTAACGGTGTTCCTGCAATGGCAGAAATAGGCTTCTTTGATTTCGTAGGCGGACAGAAATGGGCGCCTACGAATGTGCCTGCATCATATGGAATTTTTGATATGATTATCGCAAGCATATATGTTACTGCGGGAGCAATCATAATCGGTGTTCCGATAGGAATTCTCACAGCAGTATTTCTTGCAAGATTTTGCCCTGCACCGCTTTACAAGGTGCTTAAACCGGCAACAGAGCTTTTGGCAGGCATCCCGTCAATTGTTTACGGCTTCTTCGGACTTACGGTAGTTGTACCGTTCATCCGTGATAACTTCGGCGGTGACGGTTCAAGCTGGCTTGCGGCGTCAATCGTACTCGGAGTTATGATTCTTCCGACAATCATCGGTGTGTCGGAGTCGGCAATCAAGGCAGTTCCCGAAAGCTACTACGAAGGTGCTCTGGCACTTGGAGCAACAAAGGAAAGAAGTGTGTTCAAAACAATTCTTCCGGCATCAAAATCAGGCGTTCTTGCAGGAGTTGTTCTCGGCATAGGCAGAGCGTTGGGCGAAACAATGGCAGTTGTACTCATTGCAGGCAATAAGGTTCAGATTCCGCACAGCGTTACGGACGGACTTCGCACCCTGACCGCAAACATTGTTCTTGAAATGGGTTATTCAACAGGCTTGCACCGTCAGGCACTTATTGCAACGGGTGTTGTTCTGTTCGTATTTGTTCTGCTCATCACACTTTCAATGCAGGCTATAAAGAGTAGGAGTGAAAAGCGTGGCTAACAGCGATAACATAAAAACGATGCCGCTTTGGTTGATGTGTCACAGATTAAGGCAATCAACAAAGTATCGTTTAAACAGAGAATGAAAGCCTACAAAAGGAAGCCCCTTTCACTTGTACTGCTCATTCTTGTAGGTCTTGCGGCGGCACTTTCAGCGGCGGCTCTCATATTTATCATTGTCTATGTTCTTGTGCGAGGTGTTCCGAACCTTACCCCCGAGCTGTTCTCACTTGAGTACAACAGCGACAATGTATCGTGTATGCCGTCAATTATCAACACAATTGTTCTTACGCTTGTAACCCTTATAATTTCCGTACCGTTCGGTGTGGGAGCGGCAATCTATCTTGCCGAGTACGCAAAGCGTGGCAACAAGCTTGTTAAGGTAATCAGAACAATGGCAGAAACCCTTGCCGGTATTCCGTCAATTGTTTACGGCCTTTTCGGTATGCTTTTCTTTGTGTATGCCCTTAACTGGGGTTATTCACTTCTTGCCGGTGCATTTACGCTTGCAATTATGGTACTTCCCACAATTATGCGTACAACCGAGGAGGCACTTCTCACAGTTCCCGATTCATACCGTGAGGGCAGTTACGGACTCGGTTCGGGCAAGCTCAGAACAATTATGAGAATTATTCTTCCGAGTGCGATGCCCGGTATTCTTGCCGGAATCATTCTTGCTGTCGGCAGAATAGTAGGCGAAACAGCCGCACTTATTTATACTTACGGTTCGGCAACAGGCTATGCGGCAGGCCCTCTCAATTCGGGACGATCACTTGCCGTTCATATGTATGTACTTACCAACGAAGGACTTCATACAGATCAGGCATGGGGTACCGCAGTTGTACTTCTTGTACTTGTTTTTGCAATCAATACACTCTCGGCATTTGTTGCAAAGAAACTTGGAAACAACAAGAAGTAACAGGAAAGGATAACTATTTTACAATGGATAAATTTACCATAGAAAACATGAATCTTTACTACGGAAAATTTCATGCGTTAAAGGATGTAAATATCCGTATGAAGAAAAACAGAATCACAGCCTTCATCGGTCCGTCAGGCTGCGGTAAGTCAACTCTTTTAAAGTCGCTCAACCGAATGAACGACCTTGTTGAGGGTTGTAAGATAACAGGCGACATTCGCCTTGACAACGAGGATATTTACGGAGATATGGATGTAAATATCCTCCGCAAAAGGGTTGGTATGGTGTTCCAGAAAGCCAATCCGTTCCCGATGAGCATTTACGATAACATCGCTTTCGGTCCTCGCACACACGGAATCAAAAGCAAGAAAGAACTTGACAGGATTGTTGAAGAATCCTTGCGTGACGCCGCAATCTGGGATGAGCTTAAAGACAGGCTCAAAAAGAGCGCTCTCGGTCTTTCGGGCGGTCAGCAACAAAGACTTTGTATTGCAAGAGCACTTGCCATAAAACCCGAAGTTCTGCTTATGGACGAGGCAACCTCTGCACTTGATCCTATTTCAACGGGTAAAATTGAGGAGCTTTGCCTTAAACTGAAAAACGATTATACAATCGTTATGGTAACACATAATATGCAGCAGGCTTTGCGTATTTCAGATGAAACAGCGTTCTTTTTACTCGGTGAAATGGTTGAATGTAATTCAACCGACGCAATTTTCTCAAATCCGCAGGATAAGCGTACCGAAGAATACATTACGGGAAGGTTTGGCTAATGAGAGAATATTTTGATAAAGAGCTTACACAGCTTAACGACAGCCTTATTGAAATGGGCGGTCTTGTTGAACAGGCAATCAAAAATACAATGAAGATGATTGTTGACGGCGAAGATTTGCTTGATATCGCAAGAGAACATGAAAATCGTATTAACGAGGCGGAAAAATCCATTCAAAGCAGATGTTTGCACCTTCTTCTTCATCAGGCACCGGTTGCACACGACCTCAGATATGTTTCCGCCGCACTCAAAATGATTACCGACCTTGAGAGAATCGGCGATCAGGCAGTTGATATTGCTGAAATGTCTGTTTACATCAAGGACAAAAAGCAGGTGTTCAATCTTACTCACATTTTGGAAATGGCAGACAATGCCTCAAAAATGGTAACGGAGGCTATTGACGCTTTTGTTAAGAGCGATATTGAGGTTGCCAAAAAGGTAGCCCGTCAGGATGATATCGTTGACGAACTTTTCAACCGTTCAAAGAATGAAACGGTTGAACTCATTCATAAGAATAAGGAACTCGGCTCAGAGGCTCTCGATATCGTTATGATTGCAAAGTATCTTGAAAGAATTGCAGACCATGCGGTTAATGTTGCAGAGTGGGTTGCTTTTTCAATTACAGGCAGCTGCGATTTGTCCGACTGATATATTTTGCTTAACAAACGGGAGCATAGCTGTATGCTCCTGATTTTTGTTTTATTAAACTTTACATTTTTGCAAAAAAAGTCTATAATTATGGTGGATGTTTCGATTTTAATTTAAGTGCAGACGCCCCTTTGCGGTGCATTTAAATACACATTTGTTGAGGGAGAGTATTAGATGTTAATTTACATTGTTGAAGATGATACCGATATCAGAGAGCTTGAATCTTATGCTATGAAAAGCAGCGGATATGAGGTTCAGAGCTTTGGTGAAAGCAAAAGCTTTTTTAAGGCTTGTACAGCCGAAATTCCTCAGCTTGTAATTCTTGATGTTATGTTACCCGATTTTGACGGACTTTCCGTGCTTGAAAAAATGCGCAGGGACGCCGTGACAAAAAATGTTCCCGTTATCCTTGTTACTGCAAAGGGAAGTGAAATGGATAAGGTCAAAGGTCTTGACATGGGTGCCGATGACTATATTACAAAACCTTTTTCAGTCCTTGAGCTTATTTCAAGAGTCCGTGCAATCCTCCGCAGATGTTCTGTTGATGACAGACAGGATGTAATAAAGCTCGGTCAGATTGTTTTTGACGATTCCAAGCACATTGTAACAAGCTGCGGTGAGGAATGTAACCTCACCTTCAAAGAATACGAACTTTTAAAGTATCTTCTCAAAAATAAAGGTATGGCGCTTACCCGTGAAAATATCATTCTCAATGTGTGGGGATATGATTTTGAGGGCGAGAGCAGAACGGTTGATATGCACATTACAACCCTCAGGCAAAAACTCGGCAGCTGCGGAAACCTTATCAAAACCGTGAGAAATGTCGGATATAAGGCGGGGGAATAAAGTGAAACTGAGTAAAAAGCTTTTAAAAAACTTTTCGGTTATCGCTGTGGTGTCCATTCTTCTGACGGCTGTTTTTTCAACAGCCGCTTTCTGGTTTGTGTTTTCCGATGAACAGGAGGCAGAGGTTCGGCAATATACCGATAAAATCATCAGCGTTTATAATTCCGACAGCGAAATCGACCTTTCAAAATATTACGGAATAGGCGATTTTCGTGTTACTCTCATAAAAAGTGACGGTTCGGTTGTATCCGACAGCGTTGACACAGATGTTAATTCTATGCCGAATCACAGCGACCGCCCCGAATTTGAACAGGCAATCAAGGACGGCAACGGTTCAAGCCACAGAATGTCGGAAACTTTGAATAAAATAACATACTACTATGCAGAAAAAACCGCAGACGGTTCTGTAATCCGTGTTGCAAAGACAATTGACAGTATTTACGGAATTTTTCTTTTTGTTATTCCGTCGATTCTTATAATTATGATAGGTGTATTTGTCGTATGCACAATTCTGGCAAAGCGTTCCACAAAGAAAATCGTTGAACCGATTAAGGAAATGGCGGACAACGGCGACGGCTCGCCGTATGATGAGCTTTTGCCGCTCTCACAGAAAATTGCAAGCCAGCAAAGACAAATCAAGCGTCAGATGCGCAGACTGCAGTTTGAAAAGGATAAAATTTCAACGCTTATCGAAAATATGGCGGAGGGCTTTATTCTTATTGATGTTGACAAAAAGGTGCTTATGAGCAATTATTCGGCGTCAAAGCTTCTCGGTGCCGATGATGACGGTGTTACTGACAAAACTTTGATTGCATTTTCACGCAATGAGGTTCTCAACGATTGCGTTGACAAGGCTCTTTCGGGCGAAAGTAAAAACGGCGATACAACCGTAAAAGGAAGAGCATTGCAGATTATCACCAATCCTGTTTATTCTAACGGTGAAAAAAACGGTGCAATCTGTCTTATTATTGATGTTTCGGCTAAGAAAAAGGCTGAAAAGATGCGCCGTGAATTCACGGCAAATGTAACGCATGAGCTGAAAACTCCGTTGACTTCAATTTCGGGTTATGCAGAAATCATTGCAAGCGGTCTTGTAAAGCCCGATGATATCCCGAATTTTGCAAATAAAATTCACAAGGAATCGGGCAGACTTCTCTCTCTTATAAGCGATATCATGGAGCTTTCACAGCTTGACGAAAAATTCAGTGATGAAGAATTTGCCCCTGTTGACCTTGCAGGGGTTGCAGCCGAGGTTGCTGAGGATCTCCGTTCAAATGCCGAAAAGCACGGAATTACAATCACTGTTGATACAAAAACTGCCGTCATAAACGGAAACCGTAATCAAATTTACGAACTTATCTACAATCTTTGTGACAATGCAATCCGTTACAATCGTGAAAACGGTTCGGTAAAAATCATAACAGGTGATGACAATGAACATCCGTTTGTTAAAGTTGCCGACACGGGAATCGGTATCCCCGAAAAGCACCACAAGCGTGTGTTTGAACGCTTTTACCGTGTTGACAAGAGCCGTTCAAAGGAAACAGGCGGCACGGGTCTTGGACTTGCAATTGTCAAGCACATTACCGAAAGACACGGCGGAGAGATTTCTCTTGAAAGCAGTGAACAGGGAACAACATTTACCGCAAGGTTCTGATGTAAATATTTTTACAATCCTTTGCAGAGAAAATAAATTTCAAGCGGTGCTGTGCATACTATATTGTGCAGTACCGCTTTTTTATTGCCCAAGCAATGTACTTTTACAAATCTCACATAAAAAATACTCCGTTTTGACAAATTTCAAAGATATTCACCAAGCTTTCAGACTTTACAAATTCTTTACAATTCATTGACAATCCTATGACTTTAGTTTAATATTATTGATGATAAAGGAGAGTATGTATTTATGGATTTGTTTATGGTTTTACAACTGCTCTGCGGTCTGGCGCTCTTTTTGTTCGGTATGAATTCAATGGGCGATGGTCTTGAGAGCCTTTCCGGCGGTAAGCTTGAAAAAACTCTGGAAAAAATGACTAACAGCACCATGAAAGGATTCATTCTCGGTGCGGCTGTTACTGCGGTGATTCAGTCCTCTTCGGCAACAACCGTTATGGTTGTCGGCTTTGTAAACTCGGGAATTATGAAACTCCGCCAGGCAATCGGTATTATTATGGGTGCCAATGTCGGCACAACAATCACTTCTTGGATTCTCAGCCTTTCGGGTATTGAGGGCGACAGCTTGGTTATGCAGCTTTTAAAGCCGTCGTCTTTCTCTGCCGTGTTTGCCTTTGTAGGAATTATTCTTCTTATGTTCTGCAATTCGGAAAAGAAGAAGCATCTCGGCACAATTTTCCTCGGATTCGGTATTCTTATGGTTGGTATGGATCAGATGAGTGCGGCTGTTGAACCGCTTTCGGATGATCCGACATTCACAGGCTTCCTTACACTCTTTAACAACCCTGTATTCGGTATTCTTGCCGGCGCATTGCTGACCGCAATTATACAAAGCTCAAGCGCCTCTGTCGGTATTTTGCAGGCATTGTCCAAAACAGGCGCAATCAGCTATTCGATGGCAATCCCGATTGTTATGGGACAGAATATAGGCACTTGCGTAACTGCACTTATTTCCTGTATCGGTGCAAAGAAAAACGCAAAGCGTGCCGCATTTGTACATCTTTACTTCAATATTATCGGCACACTCGTAATTTGTGCATTGTTCTACGGTTCTAACCTCTTTATCAACTACGGTTTCCTTAATGATATCGTAGGTCCCGAGAACATTGCGGTTATCCACACAGCATTCAATTTGCTTGCAACTGCAATTCTTCTTCCGTTCAACAAGTATCTTGAAAAGCTTGCCTGCCTTACAATCAAGGATAAGGAAGAGGATTCGGATGTTCCGTTCCTTGATGAGCGTTTTCTCAACACTCCCTCTGTTGCAACAGAGCGTGCAAAGTCACTTGCTGAAAAAATGGCTCGTCTTTCTGAGGGTACGCTCCTCGGCGCACTTGAACTTGTTGACCATTATGACGAAAAGGTTGCGGAAACAATTCATGAAAACGAAGATATGATTGATTCCTATGAGGATGTTATTTCAACATATCTTGTAAAGCTCAGTTCCAAACAGCTTTCGGCTGACGACAGTAAAACTATTCAGCTCATTCTTCACACAATCGGTGATTTTGAGCGTATCAGCGATCATGCGGTAAGCATTGTAAAGGTTGCTCAGGAAATTCACGAAAAGAACATTTCGTTCTCAAAAGAGGCGAAAGCAGGACTTGCCGTTATGATTGACGCACTTCGTGAAATTATCAACAACGCTACTGTTGCTTTTGTTGATAATGACCTTGCACTTGCCTCAAAGGTTGAACCGCTTGAACAGGTTATCGACCGTTTGCGTGACAAGCTTAAAGACGCCCATGTTAAGCGTCTTACTAACGGTACCTGTACAATCGAACTCGGTTTTGTATTCTCTGATCTTATCACAAATATTGAGAGAGTTTCCGACCATTGCTCAAACATTGCAATCGGTGTTATTGAAATCAACCGCAACGGCTACGACGCACACGAATATCTTCACGAACTCAAAAATTCCGATGATATTCAGTACAACGCAGATTACAAGGCTTACAAGCAGAAGTACACACTTCCAAAGGAAGCTCTGTCTGTACGAGAGGTTTCCGTAGGCGTTCCCGTAAACTAAACAAATCTTTTTATAAAATTTAGGGCTACAGAAAAACGAAAGGTTTTTCTGTAGCCCATTTTTTTTGCGTGTGAAAGATTTACCTGCGGATTTTTATGCGGTCAGCTTTCGCTTTCGTTAAATACGAAAAAATCCGAGAAGAATTGCAAAGTAGTGAAACACACTTCCTGCAACCGTGAATAAGTGCCATATCGAGTGAAAATATTTTACCTTTTTAATTGCGTAAAATATAATCCCAACCGTGTAGAATATTCCGCCTATTATGAGGAAGATTCCCGAAATTGACGGCATATGTTCCATAAGCGGTTTTATTGCAAAGATTATTACCCAACCCATTCCTATGTAGCAGAATATTGACGGAATCCTTGCTTTTTCAAGGTTGATTGAGTTCATAACTATTCCGAAAATTGCCGATGCCCACACAATTCCGAACAGAATCCAACCTGTCGCACCGTTGAGGTAGTAAAGAGTAATCGGTGTGTATGTTCCTGCAATCAGCAGAAAAATTGTGTTGTGGTCCATTATTCGGAAAAATGCTTTTACCTTTTCATTTGTGAAAGAATGATACAGAGTTGACATTGTGTAGAGTATGATGAGCGATGCACCGTAAATGCAAGAGCTGACAACACCCCACGCATTTGTGTGGATTGCCGCCGTAACGATAAGCACAACCGTTCCCGCAATCGACAGACCTGCACCGATTCCGTGTGATACAGAGTTGAAAATTTCTTCCCCGAGTGTATATTTTCTTTTGAACTTTGCCAAGATGAACCTCCAAAAAATAATCTGTACTAATATTATAAATCATTCCTGCATATATTCAAGATGATTCGTAATGCAAAATATTCCAACGGACTTTATATTTCGTCAAAAATGGTTTCTGTTATCCAAAATTCGCAGATTTATTGGTTTGTAATTCAAACTTGTTGAATTTTTATAACATATTGACACAAGAAGATTTTGTGTAGTATAATCTGCTTAATTTATTTGGCTATAGGAGGAGCGCTTATGCTCAGAATAGAACATTTAACTAAAAAATACGGTGACAAAAAGGCTGTTGACGATTTGTCACTTCATATTCAAAAAGGCGAGATTTACGGCTTTATCGGACACAACGGTGCAGGAAAGACAACAACAATCAAATCCTGCTGTGGAATTCTCAACTTTGACGAGGGCGAAATCTATGTTGACGGTGTGTCGGTAAAAGAAAAACCTCTCGAATGTAAGCGCAAAATTGCTTACATTCCCGACAATCCCGATTTGTATGAGTTTATGACAGGTATTAAGTACCTCAATTTTATTGCCGATATTTTCGGAATCAGCCAGTCTGACCGTCAGGCAAGAATCAGTAAATATGCTGAAATGTTTGAAATTAAAAATGCACTTGCTCAGACAATTGACGGATATTCTCACGGTATGAAACAGAAACTTGCAGTTGTTTCCGCACTCATACATAACCCCAAGCTTATCATTATGGATGAACCGTTTGTAGGTCTTGATCCAAAATCATCCCACCTTCTCAAAACTTTGATGAGAGAGATGTGCGATAACGGCGGTGCAATTTTCTTCTCAACCCATGTGCTTGAAGTTGCCGAAAAGCTTTGCGACAAGGTTGCTATCATCAAAAGCGGCAAACTTATCAAGTCGGGTACAATGGATGAGGTCAAGGGCGATGATTCGCTTGAAGATGTATTCCTTGAACTGGAGGAGAAAGATGCTTAAAACCTTAATTAAACTCCAATTTCAAAAGGCACTTGCACGGTACACCGCAAATTCGTCAAACAAGAAAAAGAACGGCAAAAAAAGTTCGTTTAACTCACCGGCTGTTTATCTTGCTCTTCTCGCTTTTGTCGTTGTTGTGTTTGCATTTATGTTCTACAATATGTTCAGCATGATGGCACCTATGCTTGCAACATCGGGATTCAGTTGGTTGTATTTTCTCTATGTTATGGGTGCGTCGTTTGTAATCAGCACAATAGGCTGTATTTTCCTTTCGCTCTCACAGCTTTATGAGGCAAAGGATAATGAACTTTTGCTTTCAATGCCTATTCCGCCTCGCAGTATTCTCTTTTGCAGAATGTTGCCACTGTATGCACAAAATCTTTTCTTTTGTGCACTTGTACAGGTCCCTGCTTTTGCGGCCTATGCAACAAATGTGTCTGTTTCGGCTTCGCTTGTAGTAAGTCAGATTGTGATTCTGCTTTTAGTTCCGCTTTTAAGCCTGAGCGTTTCGTGCATTCTCGGCTGGCTGATTGCATTTGTAACATCAAGGACAAGACATAAAAATGTTGTGACAATCGTATTTTCACTTGTTTTCTTTGCACTGTATTTTTACCTTTATTATCAGGCAGAGGACCTTGTAAAAACACTCGCTGCAAATTCAATTGGCATCGGTGCAAATATAATGGACAGTGCATATCCGCTTTATCTCACAGGACTTGGCGCATCGGGCGACTTGTTGCCGCTTTTTTGGTGTTGCTGTAGTAATTATTGCATTCTTTGCAGTTGTTTATGCGGTGCTTTCTCACAGCTTCATAAAGCTTGCAACAGCGAAAAAGGGTGCGAAGAAAGCCGTGTATAAGGAGAAAACTTTGAAAGTAAGCTCTGCATCAAAGGCGCTTTTACGCAAAGAAAGAATGATGTTCACAGGCAACGCGACCTATATGCTTAACAGCGGACTCAGTGCGTTAATTATGGTAGGCGGAACAATTTATGCGGTGTTCCAGCTTAATACGCTGAAGCAATTTCCAAGTACATTGATTGAAATGATTTCAGTATATCTTCCACTTGTGATTGCCTTTGTGATTTCAATGGGACCGATTTCTGCGGCATCAATTTCAATGGAAGCAAAAAACCTTTGGCTTATGCAGTCGCTTCCTGTATCACCGTTGCAGGTGCTTACACAAAAGCTGAAACTTCACTTTATTGTAAACGGCGTTGTTTCACTTGTACCCTCGGTTGTTCTCTCAATAATGCTCGGAATGAAACCGGTTAATATTATTATCACAATTCTTATTCCGATAATTTTCTCGTTGTTCTCGGGACTTCTCGGACTTATGTTTGACCTGAAAAGACCAAAGCTTGACTGGAATACAACCGCTGAGGCAGTAAAACAGAGTGCAAGTGTTATGCTTTCGTTATTGCTTTCAGTTCTTGCCGTATGCGTACCTGCTATTGCGTATCCGATTCTTCTCAGCTTTGAAATTGAAATTTCGACTGAATTTTTCCTCGCCTGCACAGCATTTTATTTTATCCTCATCAGCCTTCCGGTTTGGTTTTGGATTAAGAATAAAGGCACAAAGGTTTTCGCAAATCTTTAAAACAGAATATCAAAATTAAGAATAAACCTCCGAAAATTTGCAGATAATATTTGCAGAATGTTTCGGAGGTAATTTTTATGAGTAATAATATGGACTTGGGTTATGAGATGTTTTGCTATCAGTGTGAGCAGACTGCGAACGGAAAGGGTTGCACACGGCTCGGTGTTTGCGGAAAAACTCCCGAAATTGCAAATCTTCAGGATTTACTTATCTTTCAGCTGAAGGGCATAAGCTGTTACGGCAAGGTGCTTATTGAAAAAGGTCAGCACATTGACAAGGACATTGTTCGCTTTGTGGAAAACTGCCTTTTTACAACGCTGACGAATGTAAACTTTGATGCCGATGTGCATGTGTCGCTTTTGCGTGAATCTCAGCAAATCAAGGAAAAACTTCGTGAAGTTGTGGGCGAAATCAAAAATCATACTCTGCACGCAACCTACAATCTTCCCGAAACAAAGTCGGAAATGCTCAAAGACGCACCGCTTGCGGGAATTATGTATGAAAAGTCGCTTGACCCCGACATCCGCTCTTTAAGACAGACAATTGTTTACGGTCTCAAAGGCATAAGCGCCTACGGTCATCAGGCTCGTGAACTCGGCTATTTCAGCGATCAGGTTGACGATTTTTACATCACTGCACTTGAGGCGACAACGGATGATTCGCTCACGGTTGAGGAGCTTATCAGAATGACGATGAGAACGGGTGAAAATGCTCTTGAAGTTATGAAAAAACTTGATGAAGCAAACACTGAAACCTACGGCAATCCGTCACCGCACAAGGTTGATGTTCACATCAAAAAAGGTCCGTTTATTATTGTGTCGGGTCACGATTTGAAAGACCTTGAAATGCTCCTTGAACAGTCAAAGGGCAAGGGCATAAATGTTTATACTCACGGCGAAATGCTACCGTGTCACGGCTATGACGGTTTAAAAAAATATCCGCATCTTATCGGCAATTTCGGCGGTGCATGGCAAGATCAGCAAAAGCAGTTTGACAATATCCCCGGTTGTATTCTTATGACGACAAACTGCCTTATGCGGCCGAGAGATTCGTACAAAGACAGAATTTACAGTACAAATGTTGTCGGCTGGGAGGGTGTTAAGCACATCGGCAAAAAGGAAAACGGCGACAAAGATTTCAGCGAAATTATTCAGCAGGCAATTGAACTCGGAGGCTTTAAGGAAGATGTTGAACCGCACGAAATTCTTGTGGGATTCGGTCATCACGCTACGCTTTCATATGCCGATAAAATTGTCGAGGCCGTCAAAAGCGGAAAAGTCAGACACTTTTTCCTTATTGGTGGTTGTGACGGTGCAAGACCGGGCAGAAATTACTACACGGAGTTTGCTGAAAAAGTGCCGAAAGACTGCATAATTATGACGCTCGCTTGCGGAAAATACCGCTTTAACAAGCTCGAATTCGGTGACATCGACGGCTTGCCGAGATTACTCGACATCGGTCAGTGCAACGATGTTTACTCCGCAATCTGCATTGCCGTAGCACTTGCCGATGCGTTTGATACAGATGTAAACGGCTTGCCGTTGTCGCTGATTGTTTCGTGGTACGAGCAAAAGGCGGTTGCCGATTTGCTAGCACTTTTAAGCCTCGGAATAAAGAATATCTACCTCGGCCCGACACTCCCTGCATTTTTAAGCCCGAATGTGTTGCAGTATTTGTCAGAAACATTTGGCTTGCGTCCAATCAGCAACGCAGAAGATGACCTGAAAACCTGCCTTAAACAGAATGTTTGATGATATACTGCAGCGGCGAACAAGGTTCGCCGCTACAAATTGTTTCCAACAATTGACCGTAAAAAATGGCTAACGGTTTGTCATACAACAAAAAACGGAGCAGACTGAATTGTGTCTGCTCCGTTTTTGAAAGAGATATTTATGAAAATACTACTGAGTTACTTTTTCTTCCGTTTTTTTATTATCCATTTCCGATTCAAGTTCTTCTTCAATTTGTTTTATTTCATCGTCACGCCGTTTGCCCTTTGTAAAGTAGGAGAACGGGGCAGAAATCAGAATTGCTCCGTAGTATGTAATGAATCTCCACATAAGGATTGCCGGCTTGATTTTGCTTATTGCACCGATTTTGAAGAACGAACCGAAGTACATTGTGAATGCAAGCTCCGCACCGCCCGATGCACCGGGGAGCGGTATAAGGTTTGCCGTGAACAGCACGAATGACTGAATACAGATTGAATCATAGAATGAAAGTGTCGGCTGACCTGCCGCTCTTGCAATCGGTGCCATACCGAACGCAATATATATGAGATAGGGGATTGAAAGAATTAAAATTACCTGAATGAATACAAGTGCATAAATCACAACAAGCCGTTTTACGCTTGAAAAAAGCTGTTTGTTTGTGTCGTGAAACATATCAACTTCTTTGTGAAGTCTTTCAACCTTTTTTTCGGGATTTTTAATTGAACTTGAACTTTTTCTATAATCTTATAAATAAGATTGATGAGCTTGTTTGTAACCTTGTGGCTGAATGAAACAAGCAGGAACAAAGCCGTCATTGCAAGCTGAACGGTAAATCCGAAAATAATGAAAAGTGTTGACCAGATGTTTGTAAAAGCATCGCTGAAATAGTTGAACCTTGTGATAACGGCAATAACGCTGACAGCGGTCATTACTATCTGATACACAATGAACTTTTGCGTCATACAAGCCGAACCGAAGCCTACGCTTATGTTCTTTTTTGACATAAGGTAAAGCTGCATAGGCTGTCCGCCTGTACTTGACGGTGTAATCGCACTGAAGAATACTCCGACAAATGCGACCTTCAAAGCCTCAATAAAGCTGAAATTCTCATACTTTGACCGCACATATATCAGCGTGACAACAGCGTCAACAAGGATGTTCAAATCATAAATAAGCAAAGCCGCAAGGATAATCAGCATATTGCAGCCGTCAGGCTTTTTGAGCAAGTCGATCAGACCGTCCTCCGAAACAAAGAAGTATATGATCAGATAAATCGAGATTGCCACAACAGCGAGATTAAATATCAGCTTTCCGCTGATTCTGAATTTTTTCTTTTCCAAATAAATCTTCTCCTGTGTGTTAAAAGTTGTTATTCAATTGTAGTGGGCATCAAATGTCACAACTGTGGCATTTGGGCAGAATAATATATTCTATATCATACTTTTTTTTAATAAGAAAATCAACAACAAATTTGTAATAAATTGCCGCATGAGAAAATAAATTTATAAATCCACGCTTTTTTATTTTACCGAATGTACTTATTTTAGCATTTGTTCATTACACATAAAGAATTTAAAACTTGCACCCAAACTTTAGCTGTGATAAAATAATACGGTAATATGTGCGGAGGTGTTCGTATGGATACTATGAGTGTGAACGGAAAAGATTTTACCGTCATTAAGCTTCTCGGAAAAGGCAAGGGCGGTTATTCCTACCTTGTGTCAGACGGAGAACACAATTATGTTTTAAAGCAGATTCACCACGAGCCGTGTTCATACTATACCTTCGGTAACAAAATTCAAAGTGAGCTTAACGATTACGAACGGCTGAAAAATGCCGGGCTTAGACTGCCGAAGCTTATTGACTGCGATGTAGAAAACGAGAGGATTCTTAAAGATTACATTGACGGCAAAACCGCATATGAGCTTGTTTTGCAGAATGAGATGAAACCCGAATATATTGAGCAGATTCGTGAAATGTGCAGACTGTTGAATCCAAAAGGAATTAACATAGATTATTTCCCGACAAATTTCATTTTAAACAACGGACTTTTGTGGTACATCGACTACGAATGTAACGATTATATGGAGGAGTGGAATTTTGAAAACTGGGGAATAAAGTATTGGAGCAAAACGAAGGAATTTTGTGAATACCACGAAAACAATAAATAACGGAGTGAACTTATGGACTTTTTCAGTACAAATCTTTTTAACTGGTACGGACTTGCTTTTGCAATTGCTTTGCTTGTACCCGACATCGTCTATATAAAAAGCAACAGAATAGACAGAACAATTTTTGATAACAGGGCTATGCTTTACATAGAAAGAATCGGAAAGTATTGCAGTATTTTTCTTATGGGAATCAACATCGGCGTGCTTGAGGGCGGTTTTACAAAGCCGATTATGGAAACCTTTTGGATAATCTCAACCTGTGTTCTGACGGTCGTTGCACTTATTTTGTGGTTTTTATGCTTTAACAGATTTTCAAAATTATGGGCATATCTTCTTACAGCCGTAACCGCAGTAATTTTTATGATGAGCGGACTTTTGCAGGTTAAAACGCTTTTGCTCACGGCAGGCGTGGTGTACCTTATCGGACAGCTTTATGTTACAAATAAGTATGTAAAATCAAAAATGCAATAATTGTGTAAAATATTGTAAAAAGATATTGCAATATTGTTTGTTTGGTACTATAATGACCTTTGGCTGACAATATTTGTTTTTTGACTGGAGGTGAAAAGATGAATGTTATTATGCTTTTAAAGCATAAAGATTCTTTAAAATATATTTATGAGGACAATACCCTAAGACAGGGACTTGAAAAAATGCGTGCTCACAGCTACACCGCTATCCCTGTTATAACCCGTGACGGAAAATATGTCGGCACGGTGAGCGAGGGTGACTTCTTGTGGCATATAATTGACAAAAAGACTTCGGGCGATATTGAAGAACAGGAAGAATTTCGTATCCGTGACATACTCCGTCCCGACTTTAATCCGGCAGTTAAAATTTCGGTAGGTATGGACGAGCTTCTTGCACGGGCAATGAATCAGAACTTTATCCCCGTAACCGATGACCTCGGTACTTTTATCGGTATCGTAACCCGTCAGGATATCATCAGATATTTTGTCAATAAATAAGATACATAAAACAAGGCGGATGCTGAAAATTGCATCCGCCGTTTTAGTTATGGCAGAAACTGAATTTTAAATATACAGAAATCTACATATCAACTTCAGATTGATGTATTACAATCAAAGTACGGTGAGGAAAATGTACAACATTCTTTTGGTTGAGGACGATAAAAATATTCGTGAAATGCTTGTCGAATATTTTTCAAAAAGAGATAAAGAAAAATTTAATATCACCCTTGCGGAAAACGGCTTAAAGGGACTTGATAAGGCATATGAGAACAGCTATGACCTTTTGCTCCTTGATGTAATGCTCCCCGAAATGGACGGGTTTACGCTTTGCAAAGAAATCCGCAGATACAGCGATGTGCCGATTATGTTCATCACGGCAAGAACAAGCGAGGCGGATATGCTCAACGGCTACGCTCTCGGCTGTGACGATTACATTGTAAAGCCGATTGCTCTGCCAGTATTTTATGAAAAGGTGAAAGCCCTCATCAAGCGTTCAAAAGGACTTGTACGGCACAATTTGCTTACGGTGGGGAATGTTTCGCTCAATCCGAACAACGGTGTTGTTGTGTCCGACGGTGAAGAAGTAACTCTTACCGCAAAGGAATATGCTATTCTTAAAATTCTGTTAGAGAATAAAAACAGCGTTGTGTCCCGTGAAAAAATCATCACAGCCGTTTGGTACTATGACACAATGATTGATGAAAGAGTGCTTGACACGCATATCAAAAATATCCGAAAAGCATTGGGCGAAAATGCGTCTGTTTTGAAAACGGTAATACGGCGAGGGTATAAGGCGGAGGATAAAAAATGAAATCAAGATATATCAAACGGCGAAAAAAGTTTCATTACATTATAATTTCCGTAACAATAATTGTGTGTCTGCTGGGAACGGTTTTTACCTCTTTTGCAATACTCGACAGTTCAAGGGATTTACTCATAGCCAACGCAGTAAATGAACTGAATACAAAGATGGACTATATTAAAAACGGCATCGTAACAAGTCCGAATAATTCCTACAATGAGTATGTGGCGCTGATTAATGAAAATGTTGACAAGGGCAATACATACTTTCAATTAACCTATGATAACGATATGACGATTACGACAGACAATGTACTGACTGTCCATTATAATGATATCAACGGCGGAATATTGGATATGGGTACAGAAAATTATATTAGGTTTGATGTACTTAAAAATTTGCTCAGTGATAATGAGTATAAAGAAAATTTGCGGATATCTCAACACTCCGACTGATAATGACGGAAATTACTATATTTTGATTTGCAAAAAGTTTTATGAAAGCGAAAAATACGGCTATGTCCCTTGTCAGCTTGAGGTTCTAAAGACCAACAAAGTGAATGATTGGTATGTTCAGGATGAAGTTGTTAAAACATATAGATTTGACCTTAGCAAATATGATTATCTGACCATAGAAGAATTAGAGGCTTCTCCGTTTGAAAATGACGAAATGCACCGTAATATAATTGATAAGGACTTTTTCCTTGGAAAAAGCAAACCGAAATACTCCCAAAAAGATGTTGAAAAAATCCTGAGTGACAACAGTCTGTTTACAGACATCTATGATGAGACTGGGGCAGTTCCTGACGGGATTTTTAAATATTATTTATTAATGGGAGATTGCCTTTATTATACCGAAAATCATATGATAAACAACTCGCCGAATGAATATAAAGAGGTTACAAGAGTATTTCATATTACTTCTTTAAAAGAAATAAATCTGCTTGATGATTGCCTATGGAAGTTTATAACGGTATTTGCTGTTGCGTTTACGATAATGGCGGTGGTGATTACGGTTGAAATTTTCTCGTGGAAAGATTTTAAAAGGCGAACCGCACAGGAGGAAACCCGTCTTGAAATGACAAATGCAATTGCGCACAATCTCAAAACCCCCTTGTTTGTCATAGGCGGTTTTGCGGAAAATCTTAAAAATGAGGAAGATACCGAAAAGAAACTTCATAACATAGAAATTATTCAGCAACAGACCGAGGAAATGGACATTCTTATTCACAGAATGCTCGATTTGTCACGATTCGATTCGCCCGCATTAAAGCTGAATTGCGAAGTTTTTGACTTTAAACCGTTTATTGAGAAAATTCTTGAAAATTATTATGTTCACACAGAACACGAAATTATTTTCATTTATAACTCAAAGGCAAAAATCAAAGCAGACCCTGCCATGCTTAAAACGGTGCTTGAAAATCTTATTGACAATGCCGAAAAATATTCCGATTACGGTTCGGATATCACAATTAATGTTTCGGATGATGTATTATCAATCAGCAATCAATGCTCGTCATTTGACAGGGAAAATCTCTCAAAATTGTGGCAACCTTATTTCAGAGCCGCAAAGGGAGATAATAAGAGTGGCAGCGGAATAGGACTTTCAATAGTAAAATCCGCCCTTGAAATGCATGGATTCAAATATAAAGCCGAATTTGAAAACGGGATTATAACATTTAAGTTCAGATTTACTTCACTCGATTGAGTTTTTCTGCCTAAAAAATCGGAACAGCCGTAAACCCAATCACGGCTGTTCCGATTATTTTTATTTTGTTATGTATAAAATTCTATTTTTGTTTATAATACATCAGGCAATGGCAGTATCCCTCAAATTCGGGATCGGCAATTTTTGCCCTGAAATCCTCACACATACACAGTGTTGCAGGGCTTCTGATTAACATATACGGACAATAACCGCCCGTGCGTATAAGCTGTTTGCGAACTTCTTTTACAATTTCTTTGTCTGGATTAAGCAGAATTTTCAATTTAATCACCATATTTGCCGGTTAGGTTTTATGCCGATTTTCGGGTATTCAGTAATTTTTTGATTCCACCTACAATTATATCAGCAATGACAGAATTTTACAATAGAAAATTTGCAATAAATACAAATTTATTTGAACAATTATAATTAAATCTCAAATGCAATAATATACTATATAAACAATTCATAAAAAACAGCAAGTGAAGAATTTTTGCGACAATTATTTGTTGAAACAGTTGATTTTTGCAAAATAGTGTGCTACAATAGCGTTGTGATTGTATATATATTTATCATACAATGATTTTTAGTTTTCAGGAGGAAAAATTTATGAAAAGAGTATTATCTCTTGCAATCGTTTTGATGCTTGCATTTTCATGCGTGTTCACAGCGTTTGCACAGACAGACGACACAGCGTCACCCGATGAGGCAAAAAGGTAACAGAGCTTAAAATTACAAAGCTCCCCGACAAGCTTACATACACATCAGAGGATGTGATTGAACCGGATATTGATTTATCAAAAATCGCAGACGAAAATGCAACAGAAGAAAGCCTAATCAAGTATTTCAGTCAGTTCAATCTTGAACTCAAACTTGACCTTACAGGCATGGAAATTGAAGCTGTTTACAGTGACGGTACAACCGAAAAGGTTGATGCTAAGGACTGCAAAGCTGAGCTTGCTGATCCGTTTAATTACGGCGAAGTAATTAAGGCATTGATTGAATCTGAGAAAAATATGCCTGATTTTACAGAAGATATGACCGAGGATGAGTTTAAAAAAATTGTTACTGAATTAAACTCAAAGCTTTACGGTATGATTTACAGAGAGTATACTGTAAATGTATCATATCAGGATGCACAGACAAGCTATAAAATCAACTTTAAAAACATATGGCCGGATGTACCTGAACTTGATGACCGTTACGAAGTGGTTTCCGTAAAAGCACCCGAAAAGGTGAACTACACAAAGGCTGATACTGATTTCTTCTATGAGGCTGATATGCCGTATGACGGAAGCCCCGAAAGCAAGGAATACTACGATGAAACATATTTCTATCCCGAATTTAAAGGTCTTGAAGTTACTGTAAAGGATAAAATTACAGGCAAAACTTACACAAAGACTTTTGACGGCACAGAGGAAGATATGGTATATATAAGTCCTGTTTATGTTCGCCCTGATGACACAATGACAAATCTTGAAGTTGATGTTATGGGTGATGTAAACGAATGGCTCAATCTTCCTGAAGATGAAGAGTATTCAACAGAGGTTACAGGTACATTCAAGGTTAACTACTATGCAAACGGAGTTCCTTCAAAAGATATTTCTTCAACAAAAGATACTGCAACAAAGGATACAGTAACAAAATCTGCAACAGGCGGCAACGGTGCAGTTCAGACAGGCAACCCGATGACTGCTGTTTCGGTTGCACTTGTAATGCTCGTTGCAAGCGGTGCAATGTTCGTTTGCTACAGAAGAAAGATTGAAAAGTAAATCAAATAATTGACACTCATTTTTCTTAATATTCAGACAACTGCCCCCGAATCTTTCAAAGGTTCGGGGGCAGTTATGTTCTGTAAAAAACGAAACGGCAACGGAAAAATTTATCCCGTTGCCGTTTAATACTTTTAATGATTTCTACACTTAATCTTCACCGATAAGCTTTACGGTTGTTGCGGTGTGGTGAACCGCATCAAGATACTTTCCGAAAACATCGGCGGTTTTAATTTTTAAACTTGAGGTGTTTACACACGGATGACAACCGACATATTCGCCCTTGAGAACATCCTCGTCAACAAGAAGTCTTACTCGGTTGTCCTTGTCATTCATCAGCCCCATAACGCTCACCGCACCCGGCTTTATGTCGAGAAATTCGAGCATAAAATCGGGAGTCGCAAACGAAAGTCTTGCACTTCCGATTTGCTTTGACAGCTCCTTTGTTTTAAAAGGTTTGTCACCCGGCATCATAAGAAGATAGAAGTCGGTTTTCTGCCTGTTGCACAGAAAAAGATTCTTGCAAATCAGCACATCAAGCACAGCGTCAATCTCGTTGCAAGCCTCCATTGTGTCAGCGTGTCCGTGGTCGGTTCGCTGATATTCAATTCCAAGGCTGTCGAGAAGGTCATATACTCTGATTTCACGGTCTTCTCTGCCTGTTAAGTCGGTTGGTCGTCCGTTGTAAAGTTCCATTTAAAATCCTGCTTTCCTGTAGTGTAATGCCTGTATCAATATTCGCTGTCGTCAATATAAGAATCGTCTGTATAGTCATACAAATCGGATGAGGAGGTGTAATCATCGTAGTAATATTCGCCTGTGTATTCCTTATAAGATGTTGAATCACCCGGCAGATAATCCTTGTCCATATACAGCTTGCTGTTCAGAATACCAAGCTCCTGCAACGCTTTTATAGTGTTTTTAAAGCTTTTGGGAACAGTATAAACAACCTGTGTTCTTGCGGCAGTATTGCCGTTGTAAGAATCCATATTTCTTATTTCATCGTAATACGAATTAACATCACCTGTTGCAATCGCAATCACACATACAGCATCGGGTTCGGATTCTATAAAGCTTTCGTATTCACCGTAATTGACATAGGCAACATCAAGCGCATAATCTGCATAATCGGTCATTTGACCTATTTTCGCAAAGTCCTCGTCACTGCAATTATCAAGGTCTTTGAGAAAAGCCTCTTTAATTTTTCGGCTGTATTTTTGTAATTTTTAGAATAACTTACTGTTCCGTCATCATCAGTATAAATAATTTTGCTTGATACAAAATCAGGATGCTTATCGTCAGTTGCTTTGCCGTCAAAGCCTGCAACGATAAATGTGTTAATATTCTTGTAATCAGCCTTTACAAGCGGACTGTATGCCTTGATATAGCCCTTTGAATAGATGATGTCGGATGTGTCAAGTTCGTTATAAGTGCTTGAAAGATAGCTCTCAGTTTCTTCAAAAGCCGATGCAGAGCTGTATGTTCTTGTAACGATGTTACCGTTGTTGAGAGTGTAGGCAAATGCGTAATCGGGATTTTTTGAAATCTCGCTGAATACAGGAACATTGTCCTTGAACATTGAAATCCAAGTGTTTTTGAACTTGTTCTTTACCGAATAATTGCGATTGTCTACAAGTTGGTAATGTGCCTCCAAGATATTTGCGATTGTGTCTTTGTCTGTAATATCGTCAGCCATATCTTTAAGATTTTTGCCGACAGCACTGCCTTTTGCCTGATAGTTTGAATTTGCGTCATAGAATCCGGCACTCTTGATATCCTGAGTTTTCGGTACATAACTGTTGTAGCCGAATGCGTCAAAACAGCAGAGAGCAACACCGACGCAGCTTACAATAATTAACGCACCGAGCGGAATCGAAGTTTTGATAAGCTTTGAAAAGCCTCTGTATAAAATAAGATGAACAATGATGTAAACGGGAACGCTTGCAAGAATAAATCCGAAAACAAAACCCGCATATCCGCCCAGAACATTTACCGAGCCGAAAAGCACACCGAGGAACATGCCTGCAAGGAATGAAACAAGCACCTTGATTATGTAGCACGGAAGGTGGAATGCAAATGCCGACTGTGCTCTTTCCGCTTTTCTCTTTTTTGCAAGAAAAGCACCGAGGACAATACAAGCAACCGAGAAAATCAGCCAGTAAATAATGTTGATTCCGTCATATGCGGCAAGCGGATTGAGTGCGTTCATGATAATGCTGTCTTTGAAAATGCCAACATAAAAGCCGTCAAAACAACCCACAACAATGCCTTTGATGAAGATTGCGGAAAGCGGATAAGCTACGCAAACCGCAATGAACATAAGCACGGAGTTGAGCATTGTTCCGCAACAAATTGCAATAAGACCGAAAAACGAGATTGATGCAAGTGTTCCGAGGCATATTTTGAGGAACATCGAACTAAGCTCGCTTATTACGGAATTTCCCGTGCAGACCGTGATAATTGAAATCACTCCGAGGAAAAATAATGTCGGGATAATTGACATGAGGTATGCCGACGCTGTTTTTGTGACAAACAGCGTTGACCTGCCAATCGGCAGAGAACCGTACAAATCAGCCTTACGTTTATTGTGCAGATACGAATAAATTCGCACCGTGTAGATGATTGTAAATATTATTGAAATAAGATAAATGAGGTTTGCCGATGAATACTGGAAAATCTCGATTATGCCTGTGCCTGAGTTCGTAACTCCCAGAAAGTTAAGGCTTAACAACGCACCTGTAAAGGTCATGTCCTCGCCAAGCACAACGCATATTGTGTAGCAGATTACAACCGTTACAGCCGAGATAAGTCCGAATACCACAAGCAACGGAGTACAGGCTCTCAGGTCACTGCGGAAGAATGAAAATGCCTGTTTCATTCTGCTTTTAAATGATGTTTTCTGCGTCATAACCTGCTGCCCCCATTTCACTTATAAAAATTTCCTCCAATGTCATCGGAACGGCTGAAATGTAAAGAGGTTTACGCTCCTCAAGCTTTGGCATAAACTCATCTTCCGTTCCTCTGATTGTAAGGTCGAATATATTTCCGTTTCTCCACAAATTGATAACATTGATTTCTTCAAAGAACGAATTATCGGGAACTTCCGTGAACGCAACCTGAACCTTGCGGAGTCCAAGCTTGATTTCGTCAATTTCACGCTCAAGAAGCAACTTGCCCTTGTGGATAAGGCAGATTCTGTCGCACAATTCTTCAAGCTCACGCAGATTGTGTGACGCAATGACAACGGTCATATCGTTTGCGGAAACATTGTCAATGAGAATTTTCTTTACAAGACGGCGGACAACCGGATCGAGTCCGTCAAAAATTTCATCAAGCAAAAGATATCTCGGACAGGTTGAAATCGCCAATATCAAAGCCGCCTGTCTTTGCATACCTTTTGACATATCAATTATTTTTGCATCAGGGTCAATAGGAAACACGGAGCAAAATTGTCTGAAAGCGTTCTCGTTCCAATCGGGTAAAGACTGCGGTAAAGATATGCCGTGTTTTCGAGTGTTGCACTGTTTGAAAAAATACGGAAAATCGGGAATAAAAAACATTCGCCCTTAACAGACGGATTGTTATAAATGTTCTGACCATTAATTTTAACTTCACCGCTGTCAGCATCAAACACACCTGACAAAATTCTCAGAAGTGTTGATTTTCCGCCGCCGTTGCTTCCGACAATGCCGAGTACGGAGCCCCGGTTTATGTCGAGCGTAAAATCATCAACGGCAGTTACCTTACCGAACCTTTTTGTTATGTGATTAACCTCAATCATTCTTACCGCCTCCTTCGTATATGGCGTCAATAATGTCAATAAGCTGTTGGCGGGGAACGCTGTACAGTTCTGCATTTTTGGTGGCTTCTCTGAATGCTTTCAGAGCCATATCTCTGTATGCCGTGTCTTTTGTCAGCTTGTCGGTCATAAATGTTCCTCTGCCGACAGTTGAGTAAATGTAGCCGTCAATTTCAAGCGTGCGGTATGCCTTTGCAACGGTATTCGGGTTTACTCCGATTTCTTTTGCAACCGTTCGTACAGGCGGCAGTCTGTCACCCGATTTGAACACACCCGCCGATGCAAGTCTGATTACATTGTTGCAAATCTGCTCGTAAATCGGCACACGGCTTGTGAAATCAATTGTAAACATAGCCGTCCTCCTTTTAATGATTTATATGCGAATTTGTATAACATGGCTAATTCTACACTTAAATTGTACCATTTGATTGTACCATTGTCAATGTACAATTTTAAAGTTTAGAAAACTTTTTAAAAAAATTACTCAAAGTATAAAAGCAATAAAACCGTCAATAACTATTGTAAAGACAAAACCGATTAAAATTCAGATTCGGGGGTAATTCTTTGCAATACGGAAAAGTTGAAATCTGCGGAGTAAACACATCACAGCTAAAACTGCTTAAAGAAAGCGAAAAACGGGAACTGCTTAATATAATCAAAAACGGTTCTCCTGCCGAAAAGAAAAAGGCAAGAGACAAGATGATTAACGGAAATTTGCGGCTTGTGCTGTCCGTAATTCAAAGATTTACAAACAGGGGCGAAAATCCCGATGATTTGTTTCAGGTGGGTGTAATCGGGCTTATCAAGGCGATTGACAATTTTAATCCGACGCTTGATGTAAGATTCAGCACCTACGGAGTGCCTATGATAATCGGTGAAATCAGACGGTTTCTGCGTGACAACAACTCAGTCAGGGTTTCACGCTCAATGAGGGACACGGCTTACCGTGCAATGCAGATAAAAGAACAGCTCACAAATAAAAACAACCGTGAGCCGACTGTTGAAGAAATTGCCAAAATTATGGAGATGCCAAAGGAACAGGTGGTGCTTGCGCTTGAGGCAATTGTCGAGCCGGTGTCGCTTTATGAACCCGTGTTTTCGGACGGAAACGATACTATATATGTAATGGATCAGATAGGCGATAAGAATGACGATTCAACATGGCTTGAAGAAATTGCCGTAAAAGAGGCAATTACAAATCTTTCGGACAGGGAAAAGCGGATTCTTTCAATGAGGTTTTTTCGTGGCAAAACTCAGATGGAGGTTGCGGCTGAAATAGGAATTTCACAGGCACAGGTCAGCCGTATTGAAAAAGGCGCTCTCGATACGATAAAGAAAAACATTTAACCGTAAGTGCAAAACAGCTGTTCAGTTGGACGGCTGTTTGTGTTTGCATAAATTCATGTAGTAAAAAATCACAGGCAAATTTCGTAAAAAAAGACGAAAAAGCAGTTTTTACTTTACTTTCATACTTTTGTGTGTTAAAATTTTAGTGTATGAAAACATATTGTTTGCAAAATTTACGGAAACAAAATTAAGGAGGAAACGGTTTTGAATTCAAAGCTGAAAAATGATTCTACCGACTATTTATTCAAGGCAATTCTTTCTCTTGAAAACGAGGAAGATTGCTATCGCTTTTTTGAAGATTTATGCACAAGTGCAGAGCTTAAAGCCATGTCACAGCGTCTTGTTGTTGCAAAAATGCTTACCGAAAAAAAAGTATATACCGAAATTGTTAAGGAAACAGGTGCGTCAACCGCAACTATCAGCCGAGTGAAAAGAGCGTTGTTTGACAACGATACATACGGCTACACGCTTGTGCTTGACCGAATTAAAAACGGAGAAAAAGAGTAATGCCGAGCTATTTGTCATTTGCCCGATTTTATGACGGACTTATGCAGGACGCCTGCTATGAGAAACGCTGTGACTATATTTTAAAGCTTGCCGAAAGTTTCGGTCATGATATGGGCATAACGCTTGACCTTGCCTGCGGAACGGGAACTCTCACCCGACTTTTGAAAAAGCGGGGAGTGGATGTTTTCGGAATTGATTACAGTATGGAAATGCTCAGCGAGGCAATGCAAAGTGCCTCCGAAGAAGGGCTTGATATCCTGTTTTTAAGGCAGAAGATGCAGAGTATTGACTTGTATGGTACAATAAATACCTGTGTGTGTACTCTCGACAGCATAAATCATCTTACAAAAATTGAAGATGTTGCAAAGACATTTGACCGTGTGGGACTTTTTATGGACGATGACGGTCTGTTTATTTTTGATGTCAACACGGTGTACAAGCATAAAAATGTTCTTGCGGATAATACCTTTGTGTATGAAAACGACAGCGTTTTCTGCGTATGGCAAAACACTCCCGAAGATGATAACAAGGTGAAAATCGACCTTGATTTCTTTGAGGAAGAAAACGGTGTGTATTATCGTTCGTCCGAAAGCTTTTCGGAAAGAGCCTATACAGATGATGAAATCAGAAAAATGCTCACGGATGCAGGTTTTGAAGTAGAGGCTGTTTACGGCGACCTTACCCTTGAAAGCCCGAAAGCGGATGAACAGAGGGCAATTTATGTTGCAAGGATGAAAAAATCACGCAACAAAGAGTTTAATGAATCGAAAGGATAACCGATATGGATAAAATAATTCGTTGTATTACATCTGACGGTGCGATTATGGCGGCTTGCGTTGATGCCTCCGACATAGTTTTTACCGCAAAGAAGATTCACCATCTTTCACGCAGTGCCACAGCCGCACTCGGCAGACTTTTGTGTGCAACCTCAATTATGGGCGATATGCTCAAACAGAAAGATGCGTCAGTCAACCTCCGTGTGATGGGTGACGGTGAACTCGGTCCCGTTATTGCAGTCGGTGACAGCAGCGGCAATGTAAAGGGTTATGTCGGCAATGCAGACTGCCCGACGGAATATTACGAAAACGGCAAAATCAATGTTGCAAAAGCAGTCGGCAGAACAGGTATGCTAAATGTTATGCGTGACTACGGTTCAGGCGATCCGTACATAGGTCAGGTTGAGCTTGTCAGCGGTGAAATTGCCGAGGATATTGCAAACTACTACGCAACAAGCGAACAGATTCCCACAGTTTGTGCCTTGGGTGTGCTGATTGACAAAGAGGACGGCGAGGTTTTGCTTGCAGGCGGATTGCTTATTCAGCTTCTTCCGGGTGCAGACGATACTGTTATCGACAAGCTTGAAAAGAATATTGCAGAGCTTGAACCCGTTACAACTATGCTTGCAAAGGGTATGAGTATTCTCGATATCTGCAAAACAGCCCTCAAAGGCTTTGAGGTTGAAGTGCTTGACGAAAACCCTGTTAAGTATGTTTGCGGTTGTTCAAAAGAAAAGCTTGAAAATTATTTTTGTACCCTCAGCGATGACGATATCCGTTCTATGGTCAATGAACAGGGTGTTGCCGTTGCAACCTGTCACTTCTGCAATAAGAAATATGTCTTCACAAAGGATGACCTTGAAAAGCTGATTGCAGAGAAAAACAGCAAAGAATAAAGATTTTTAAATGCCTTGTCGCAAATGTTCGTGATGTCACTCGTAAAAATGAAAAAAATTTCAAAAAAGTGTTGACATTTGGAACAAGTTGTAGTATTATAATATCTGTCGCTGAGAGATATTCGAAATTCAACAGAACTTCGATAGAGCGACAAAGGCATGTGGGAGCATAGCTCAGCTGGGAGAGCATCTGCCTTACAAGCAGAGGGTCACAGGTTCGAGCCCTGTTGTTCCCACCACATTTGGCCCGGTAGTTCAGTTGGTTAGAACGCTAGCCTGTCACGCTAGAGGTCGACGGTTCGAACCCGTTCCGGGTCGCCAATTTTTGCCTCTGTAGCTCAGTCGGTAGAGCAGGGGACTGAAAATCCCCGTGTCGGTGGTTCGATTCCGCCCGGAGGCACCAATAAAATGCGGATGTAGCTCATCTGGTAGAGCGCCACCTTGCCAAGGTGGAGGTAGCGGGTTCGAGCCCCGTCATCCGCTCCAACTAAGACAGTACAGAATTGTGCTGTCTTTTCTTTTTGTACAAATCTGTAGGAGCACATATTATCCGCCCGCAAGTAAGCACACAAATTCTGTGATAAATAGAATTATCTAAAAACACAAAGTGATTGTCATACAGTAGCGTTCATCGTACAATGACGGAATCCCTTTGACAGAGTATGTATATTCCACACAACAAAAGGTCACGATTTTGAACCGTGACCTTGTTTTTGCGAATTTTTTAAGACTATATCAGTTATTGATTCTTGTCAGCTTTGTGCCGGCTATGTAGAGAGTATCGCCGTCGATTCCCCATGTATCCGAACCGCCGTTTGCGGGATCGTCAGACCATTTGAGTGACTGCGACTGACTTTGATTGATAAAAGACACCTCAAAACTCACCGAAAGGGTCTTTTGGTCATCAATGCTGTATGTCAGTTTAATCATATTAAAAATCTCATCATAGTTTATTAAATCGCCGTAATCGGAACTGCCGGCATAACTTGAAATAAGCTTGCCAAGCTCTTTTGCATTCGGGATACCGATTGTTCCGTCAGGCTTGAACTCAAGTTGTAGGCTTACTCCGTTCTCCTCGGCAATCCATGTACCCTGAATCTGTCCCTGAGGAGTGGCTTTGTTAAGTACGTTAAATATAAAGAATGCCGCAATTGCAACGACCAGCGCAACCGCAATGCCGCACGCTGTAATTATAAACGGTGTCTTTGACTTTTTCTTTGGAATCGGCTGTGCATACTGTGGCTGAACGCCCTGATTGTTATAATCATAAGAATATCCGCCCTGCTGACCGTTCTGATACTGATTATATCCGCCCTGTGCATTAACTGTCTGATACTGCGGTGCGGAATAATCATTTGCAGGCATCTGATTATATGCGTCAGTCTGATGATTTTCAACAGGCTGTGTCTGCTCATTCCGAACATTCATATCGGCAGTCTGTTCAACCGACTGATTTTCTGCAATCGGCTGTTCGTTCTGTACAGCTGATTCCTGTACGGGTACAGGCGCTCCGCAATCGGCACAAAACTTTTCATTAGGCAATAACTGTCTTCCGCAATTTTTACAAAACATACTTTTTCTCCTGTTCAACAAAAAATAATTTCGAGGAAAACCCCTTTACAACAGCAAATTCAACCATATTATCTGTTTATTTTTATTGTACTGTTTTTTCTTCTTCAAGTCAACTGATATTTAAAAATCAGTGTTTTTTTACATAAAAGATATACTGAATACAGAAGATTTTACTGAGGATAGATTCGTATAATCGTTCTCGGTGACTATTTGTCAAGTTTTCATTGACAAATTACGACACAAATTGTATATTATAAGTAAGGGAGCTGACAAGTTAGTCGGCTGAGAGGAGGCTGAATGCCTCGACCTATGACCTGATTTGGATAATGCCAACGGAGGGAAACAGCGAGCCTTTACGGACACACCTTTTGTTGGTGCGTCCGTTTTATTTTTATAAAGGAGAATCCGCTATGATTGGAAATTGTCTTGAAAATGTAAGAAAAAATGTACCGCTTGTACACAACATCACAAACTATGTAACAGTAAACGATGTTGCAAATGTACTTCTCGCTTGCGGAGGAAGTCCGATTATGTCAGACGAACCCGATGATGTTGCCGACATCACAAGCATTTGCGGCGGTCTTAACATCAACATCGGTACACTTAACAAAAACTCAATTGAGGGTATGTTCATTGCGGGCAAAAAAGCTAATGAACTTTCTCACAAGATTTTACTTGATCCTGTCGGCGCAGGCGCAAGCAAGCTCCGCACAGACACAGCGGTTAAGCTTGCAAAAGAAATCAAATTTGATGTTATCAGAGGTAACATCTCGGAAATCAAAACTCTTGCACTCGGAAGCGGCACAACAAAGGGTGTTGATGCCGATGTATCGGATGCGGTAACAGAAGAAAATCTCGATAACGCAGTTGCATTTGTAAAGGATTATGCCAAAAAGTCGGGATGCGTAATTGCAATCACAGGCGCTATTGACCTTGTAAGTGACGGCGAAAAATGCTATGTAATCCGCAACGGTCGTCCCGAGATGAGCAAAATCACAGGAACAGGCTGTCAGCTTTCGGGTATGACAACTGCATTTATCGTTGCAAACCCCGACAATGTTCTTGAGGCAACTGCCGCAGCAGTTTGCACAATGGGACTTGCAGGCGAAATCGCTTTTGCAAATATGGCAGAAACAGACGGCAACTCAACATACCGCAACCGAATTATTGACGCTATCTATAATATGGATGCCGAAACACTTGAAAAAGGAGCAAAGTATGAATTGCGATAAAAAAGATTTGTTGCTCTATGCCGTAACCGACAGGGCATGGCTTAACGGTGAAACACTTTGCAGTCAGGTTGAAAAGGCTATTAAAGGCGGTGCAACATTCATTCAGTTAAGAGAAAAAAATCTTGATCAAAAGCATTTTCTTGAAGAGGCTCTTGAAATTCAAAAACTCTGCAAAAAGTACAATGTTCCCTTCGTAATCAATGACAATGTAGAAATTGCAAAAAAAATTGACGCTGACGGTGTTCATGTCGGTCAGAGTGATATGGAGGCAGGCAATGTCCGCAAGATTCTCGGTGACGACAAAATCATCGGTGTTTCGGCTCAGACTGTTGAACAGGCTCTTCTTGCACAGAAGCACGGAGCAGATTATCTCGGAGTCGGAGCAGTTTTCAAAACAGGCTCAAAGGACGATGCAGACGATGTTTCACACGATGAACTTCAGAAAATCTGTGAGGCTGTTGACATTCCTGTAATCGCAATCGGCGGAATCAGCTCCAAAAATGTTACGGAACTCAAGGGCAGAGGTATCGTAGGCATTGCCGTTATCAGTGCTATTTTCGCTCAGCCCGATATTACAAAGGCAACAGCAGAGCTTAAAGCACTTACGGAAAAGACGGTTGCAAATGATTAAATCTGCAATATTTGATGTTGACGGCACACTTCTCGATTCAATGAAGATATGGGATGACGCAGGAGAGCGTTACCTCTCGTCTGTCGGCAAAACAGCCGAAAACGGTCTTTCCGAAAAGCTCTGTGATATGAGTCTGACGGAGGGTGCGGAGTATATGAAAAAGCAGTATGCTCTTTCCTTTTCAACTGATGAAATAGTTTCGGGTGTGCTGAAAATCATTGAAGATTTTTACTTTTATGAGGTCGGTTTAAAAAACGATGCAAAAGAAATTTTGCAGTTTTTGGAATCGAACAATATCAAAATGATTATTGCAACATCAAGCGACAAAACGCATATTAAAAGGGCATTTGAAAGGCTCGGTATTCTAAAATATTTTACGGACATTGTGACCTGTTCACAAATCGGAAAAGGCAAAACAAGTCCCGACATTTACCTTGCCTGTGCAGATAAACTCGGAACAGCTCCGAGTGAAACGCTTGTATTCGAGGACGCTGTTTTTGCCGCAGAAACTGCTCACAAGGCAGGTTTCAAAACGGTGGGAGTGTATGACGAATCAAGCAGGAATGACAAAAACAGAATAAAAGCCGTTTGCGATTACTACGCAGACAGCTTTGAAAAAGCGGCAGATTGGGGGCACCACCTTTTGTCGCTGTAAAAAATTAATGCAAAGAGGAGATTAAAATGAAAACAGCATTAACAATCGCTGGCAGTGACTGCAGCGGAGGCGCCGGTATTCAAGCGGATATCAAAACTATGATAACAAACGGTGTTTATGCCATGAGCGCAATCACCGCACTTACCGCACAGAACACAACCGGCGTTACGGCAATTATGGAATCCACACCCGAATTTCTGGGTGAACAGCTTGAAAGTATCTTTACGGATATTTATCCCGATGCCGTAAAAATCGGAATGGTTTCTTCATCAAGCCTTATCAAAACAATTTCGGACAAGCTGAAAAAGTACGATGCAAAAAATATTGTTGTCGATCCGGTTATGGTGGCAACAAGCGGAGCAAAGCTTATCAGCGACGAGGCGGTAAGCACTCTCAAAGAGCATCTCTTTCCGCTTGCAACAGTTCTTACACCGAATATTCCGGAGGCGGAAGTTCTCTCTGAAATGAAAATTTCAAATGAGGAAGAAATGATAAAAGCCGCTGAAATAATCAGCGAAAAGTACGGTTGTGCGGTTCTCTGCAAGGGCGGACATCAGATTAACGATGCAAACGATTTGCTCTTTAAAGACGGCACCTACACATGGTACAACGGCAAAAGAATCAACAATCCCAACACACACGGAACAGGCTGTACACTTTCAAGTGCTATAGCCGCAAATCTTGCAAAAGGCTTTGACCTTGACGCTTCCGTAAAGCGTGCAAAGGATTATATTTCAGGCGCACTTGCGGCAATGCTTGACCTCGGCAAAGGCAGCGGTCCCATGAACCACGCTTTTGACATTCAAAGTAAATTTACAAAAGAAAATTCGGAGGCAGAGCAATGAAAAAGCAGACAAGTGTATTTGAAAACAGTTTGATATGGTTCGGAGCAGGCGTTTCAATCGCCGAAATTCTCACAGGTACATACTTTGCTCCGTTAGGTTTTGAAAAGGGCATTTTAGCCGTAATCATCGGTCACATAATCGGATGTGCAATGCTCTTTTGTGCAGGACTCATCGGCGGTAAGTGCCGTAAAAGCTCAATGGAAACCGTAAAAATGAGCTTTGGCAACAAGGGCGGACTTCTTTTCTCTGTCCTCAATGTCATTCAGCTTGTCGGCTGGACAGCCATTATGATTTATGACGGCTCACTTTCCGTGAACAGTATTCTGAATATGGGCGACACAGGCAGGTGGATTGCCTGTATTGTAATCGGTGCATTGATTGTACTTTGGATTCTTGTCGGCATTTCAAACCTCGGCAAGCTCAACACAATTGCAATGGCGGCACTGTTCATTCTCACAATCGTGATGTGTTTCTTTATTTTCGGAAACGGCAACGGTATGGGTGCGGCAGGCGATGATTCAATGTCATTCGGTGCGGCAGTTGAGCTTTCGGTAGCAATGCCGCTTTCATGGTTACCGCTCATCAGCGACTACACCAGAGAGGCGGAAAAGCCGTTCAAGGCAACTCTCGCAAGCACACTTGTTTACGGTGCGGTAAGCTGTTGGATGTACATAATCGGTATGAGTGCATCTATCCTTACAGGCGAAAGCGATATTGCAAAAATCATGCTTAAATCAGGACTCAGCATTGCAGGTCTTGTAATTGTAATTCTTTCAACAGTTACAACAACATTCCTTGACGCTTACTCGGCAGGCATTTCAAGCGAATCAATCTTCTCAAAACTCAAAGGAAAATATGTTGCCGTTGCAGTAACAATAGTAGGTGTAATCGCCGCAATTGTTTATCCTATGGATGACATTACCGATTTTCTCTATCTCATCGGTTCGGTATTTGCTCCGATGATTGCCATTCAGATTGCAGACTTTTTCATTCTCAAAAAAGACAGAGCAAACAAAGCCGTTGACATCTGCAACATCATAGTATGGCTTGCAGGCTTTGCGGCATATCGCTTCTTGCTGAATGTTGATACCATAGTCGGCAACACCTTGCCCGATATGGTTTTCACAATCATCCTCTGCGTCATAGTTACCAAAATCGCAGACAAAATCACCTCAAAATCCAAGAAAGCGTAATCTAAAAAATTATTGAGAACAGCCGATACGAAATAATCTGTGTCAGCTGTTCTTAATTTGTTCATTTGCAATTTAGTTGGTTACGATTAACTAAATCGTGATAAAGTTATATTTTTTATATGTTGTAAAAATATGTCACTAAAGAAAATTTCGGTATAAAAAACTGTATGAATCAAACAATATTACTGCAAATAATTTGCTGAATATGTATCAGACAAAGGGCAAAATTGTCCGAAGGGAGTTTTTTAATATGAAAGCAACAGGAATCGTCAGAAGAATCGACGATCTCGGCAGAGTGGTTATACCGAAAGAAATCAGGCGGACGCTTCGTATTCGTGAGGGAGATCCGCTCGAAATTTATACCGCAACGGACGGCGAGGTTATTTTTAAAAAATATTCGCCTGTCGGAGAGCTTGCGGAGTTTGCGTCACAATACGCAGATGTGCTTGCAAAAATCAGCTCAATGCCGACAATCATAACAGACCGTGACCATGTAGTCGCCGCCGCAGGAGTTTCAAAGCGTGAATTTCTTGAGCGCAGGGTAACAACCGTGCTTGAGGGATATATGGAAAATCGCAAAACCTATTCGGCGACACAGCAGACGCTCGGCGATATTCAGCCGATTGAGGGCATTGAACATTATGCATCGGTAATCTATCCGATTATTGCCGCCGGAGATGTTTCGGGTGCGGTAGTTATGCTCACAGGCGAACAGACCAAAATCCCGACAAATGCCGAAATCAAGCTTGCACAAACAGCTGCCGCATTCCTCGGCAAGCAAATGGAAGAATGATTTTTAAAAATAGGTAATAATAAAAAATTCGGTCGGGAAGACAGGTGTAAAACAATACACCGAATTTTCCCGACCGTATTTGTATAATTATGCATTTACTTGTAGCAGAGAACACGGTTCGCCACTACTGTTTTTTATAAAGTTTGAATTTTCAAACCATTATCACACCACATCAATCTGGCACATTTTCATTGTTGCGAGGGCGGAATTATGGGTTTCGGGGGTTACGCCGGCACAGCAAGCCGAATCAACGCTGATTTCAGCGTTCGGGAAAAGTGTCTTTAGAATCAACGCATTTGACACAACGCAGATATCGGTGCAAAGTCCTACAAGCTCGATTTTTTCAAAGCAGAATTTATCCCAATGAGTATAGCCGAATGACGGCTTGTCAATATGGATTGCGTCGGGAACATCAAGTCCGTCTGCAATCTGCCAGCCGTGAGTATTTTTTACGCAATGTACAACGGGCAGTTTTTTGCCCTCGGGAGTGCTTAGGTAATCTTCCCTGTGAGTATCCCTTGTAAAAATAATTTCATCACCGTTTGAACGGTATTCTTCAATCTTTTTGCGTACATTAGGCATAATTTTCACAGCCTCATCAGTACCGAGACTGCCGTCAATAAAATCATTCTGCATATCTATTACAATCAAAGTTTTCTTCATACAAATCACTCCGTTTTTAATTTTGAACTGTACATATCAAATATATCAGCTGACTTTGCTGCTGTCAATTTATTTGCAAAAAATTTGTTTTGTAACTTGATTTTCGTTGTCGGCTCAATTAAAATAGTGTTCAGAAAAACTGCAAGGAGAACGCTTATGGGACATATGTATTTTGTCAGACACGGACAGACCGTGTGGAATGTTGAAAATAAAATCTGCGGTTCAACGGATATTGACCTCACGGAAAAAGGTCATGAACAGGCTGTTGAAACGGGCAAGAAAATTCTTTCAGAGAATATAAAAGCAGATATCATCCTCTATTCTCCGCTTATGAGAGCCGAAAAAACCGCAAAGCACATTTCGGAAATCACGGGAATTCCTGCAAAAGCAGAGCCGAGATTAACCGAGCAAAACTTTGGAAAATATGAGGGAACGCCAAGAGACGGCGAAGAGTTTCGCATTGCCAAAAGAGATTTCGTCAGCCGTTATGACGGCGGAGAGTCTATGCTGCACCTTGCACAAAGAATTTACAATCTGCTTGATGATGTGAAAGCAAGCGGAAAGGTTTGTGTTTTAGTTGCACACAACGGCATTGCAAGAGTTGTCAACTCATATTTTAACGATATGACAAATGAGGAGTATGCAGATTTCGGTGTTAAAAACTGTGAAATTCTGCGTTACGATTTTTAAGTATTTTCTAAAATTATCCGCATAAAATCAAGGAGTACCACGCATTGTGACACTACTATTTTAGTGTTTG